>Ga0153956_1000313_pt1 | contig 58680 bp, 55 predicted proteins | sample TSFL040MetaG_FD_104704 | JGI IMG/M metagenome (GOLD analysis project Ga0153956, IMG submission 104704) | Attine ant fungus gardens microbial communities from Florida, USA - TSFL040 MetaG | ecosystem: Host-associated > Fungi > Mycelium > Unclassified | place: USA: Florida, Wekiwa Springs...
CGAGATGACGAGGCGCAGGTTCGCCTCGACCATTTCCTTCTTGGCGATCCGCGCCTCGCGCTCGCCCTTCTGCACCATGTTGACGATGCGGCGGAACTCGCCGAGCGCCATGCCGGTCTGCTGGCTGATCTCCGAAATCTCGTTGCGGATGCGATCGACCGCCGCGACTTCGTTGCCCGCGAACGCCGCCCACTTCTTGTCGACGCCGACGACCGTCGCCAGCCAATTCTCGTCAAGCTCGTGCCCGACATAGCGGTTGAGGAAGTCGGCGCGGCTGACCTTGTGGCGCTCGGCCAGGCGCAGCATCTGGCCGCCGAGCGCGGTCAGGCGCCGGTTGAAGCTGTAGAGCTGGTCGACGAGAAATTCGATCTTCGCCTGGTGGAACTGGACGCTCTCGACCTCGGCGGTGAGTTCCTCGCGCAATTTCTGATACTTGCGCTCGTCTCCCGCCGACAGTTCGCCGCCGGCGCTCATCTGATCCAGGCGCGTCGCCTGCATCCTGGAGAATTTCTTGTAGATCGAGGTGATGTTGGCGAACCGCTCCAGCGCCATCGGCTTGAGCTGTTCCTCCATCTGGGCGAGGCTGAGCGTGTTGTCCTCATCCTCGTCGTCGCTCGGGCGTGGCGCACGACGCTCGGTCATGTCGTCCTCGTCCTGGTCGGCGGATTCCTCTTCCTTGACGTCCTCTTCTTCCTTGAAGCTGGCGCCCGCGGTTTTTTCGCTGATCTCGCCCGAATCGTCGTCCTCGGCGCCTTCGACCTGTTCGGCCGACGGACCCTTGGACAACATCGCATCGAGATCGAGGATCTCGCGAAGCTGCATCGTCCCTTCGTTGAGCGCGGTCGACCAGTCGATGATCGCGTTGAACGTGATCGGGCTTTCGCACAGCCCCAGGATCATCGTGTCGCGGCCGGCCTCGATCCGCTTGGCGATGGCGATTTCGCCCTCGCGGCTGAGCAATTCGACCGCGCCCATCTCGCGCAGGTACATGCGCACCGGGTCGTCGGTGCGATCGACCGTTTCCTTCTTCTTGGTTTCGAGCGCGGGGGCGTTCTCTTCGGACGAATCGACCGGATCGATATCGTCTTCCTCTTCCTTCGCCGCCTCGTCGCCTTCTTCGCCGGCCTCTTCGTTCTCGACGATGTTGATGCCCATTTCGGACAGCGCGGCGCTGATATCCTCGATCTGATCCGAAGACATCTCACCTTGCGGCAACGCATCGTTGAGCTGATCATAGGTGATGTAGCCGCGCTTCTTGGCGCGCGCGATCACCTTCTTGATGTTCGCATCGTTCAGGTCGATCAGCGGAGCGTCGCCCATTTCCAGGGTTTCATCACCTTCGCCGCCGTTATTCTTCGCCATCAATCGCCCTCAATCTCGAATTCGTCCGCGTCGTTATTAGCCTGGATCAGATTTGCAAGCCGCTCTTCCAAAGCGCGTTGTTCTTTCAGCAGTTCCATCTGCCGGGCGAACGCCGCGTCGGATGTCGTCGCTTCCAGCTCCGCCGTCGCAGTGGCGAGAGCGGCATCGACTTCGGGCCGCGCCACCATGATCGCGATCGCTTCGTCCAGGTCGGCGCTGGCCCGTTTCGGATCGGCATCGCCCTTCGTGAAGGAATAGGGTGTGGCGTCGGCCCGGAGCAGGTCCGTCGTGATCTGACCAAGCCCGGAAGTCGCCAATATGGTGACGAGGCGCCGGCTATCAAGCGCCCGGTCTTCGAGCGCGAGATCGACCACGGCTTCGAACAGTCGCGCCAGTGCGCCGTCAACGAGCTTGAGGCTGCCCAGCACCTCCATATGCCGTGCGATTTCGGCGGGATGGCGGATCAGCCCGGCGAGCACCGCCTTGGCCAGCACGCGGTCGATCCCGGCGGCGCGGACGGCCTTGGCCTGCGCGGTCGCGGGCGGGGTAGGGGGCGTCCACTTCGCGCCGGCGCGGCGCGGGGTGAAGGTGCGTGGCTGGAACGCGCGGGGCGGCGTGGCGAACAGGTCGTCGACGCGGCGGCGATATTCGGCGAGATATTCGTGGCGCACATTTGCGTCGGCGATCGTGTTGGCGTGATCGGCGAGACGGCGCTTGAGCCCGGCGCGTTGTTCCGGCGTGTCGAGCGGTTCGGCGGCATGTTCGTGCGCCCATAGCCGGTCGACCAACGGTTCGGGCTTGGCGAGCAATGCCTCGAACGCCGCCGGACCCCGCGCGCGGACGAGGTCGTCGGGGTCTTGTCCCTCGGGCAAGGTCACGAACGACAGGCTGCGGCCGGGGACGAGGCCTGGGAGCGCCCGCAGCGCCGCGCGGATCGCGGCCTTCTGCCCCGCCGCATCGCCATCGAAGCACAAAACCGGTACATCGACTAGCCGCCACAGCCGCTCAAGCTGCGCCTCGGTCAGCGCGGTGCCGAGCGGGGCGACCGCTTCGCCGAACCCGGCCTGCGCCAGCGCGATCACGTCCATATATCCCTCGACCACGATCACGCGGCCCGACTTGCGCGAGGCGGTGGCGGCCTTGTCGAGATTGTAGAGCGTACGCCCCTTGTCGAAGAGCGGCGTGTCGGGGGAGTTGAGATATTTGGGCTCGCCGTCGCCGATCACGCGACCACCGAACGCGATGACGCGCCCGCGCGGATCGCGGATCGGGATCATCAGCCGCCCGCGGAACCGGTCATACGGCTCCTTGCCGTCGACCTTGATCAGCATGCCGCTCTCGATCAACAGCGGATCGCCATAGCTCTTCAGCGCCTCGCGCAGCCGCCCGCGCGTATCGGGCGCATAACCCAGCCCGAACGCCTTCGCCGTCTCCGCCTTGATTCCGCGCCGCTCCAGCACCGCGCGCGCTTCCGCGCCGGCGATGCCGTTCAATTGCTCGGTGAAGAAGGCGGCGGCGTCCGCCATCGCCTCGTGATGTCCCTTGGCGCGCTCGGTCCGCTCGACCGCCTGGCGATCCTGCGCGGGCATCTCCATGCCGGCGGCCTGGGCGAGTTCCTTGACCGCGTCGATGAACGGCAGGCCGCGTTGTTCGGTCATCCAGCGGATCGCGTCGCCATGCGCCGAACAGCCGAAGCAGTGATAGAAGGCCTTGTCGTCGTTGACGTAGAAGCTTGGTGTCTTTTCGTTGTGGAACGGGCAACAGCCCTTGAACTCGCGGCCCGCCTTGGTGAGCTTGACGGTCTTGCCGACCAGCGCGGACAGCAGGGTCCGCGCGCGGAGTTCGTCGAGAAAGGCGGGGGTGAGACTCACCGCCGCATTATAGCATGCCTAATGCCGCATTCGCGCACCGTACGCAACGCGCTATCGTCGCGGTGTCGGCCGCGGCGGGAAGATGCTTCCCGCTGCGGCCTCCATCCGCGCAAGGATCAGGCCGCGAACGCGACCTGGGTCTTGCCCTGCTTGTAGCTGCGACGGCGCAGCGCCGCGCCCATCAGCCCAAAGCCACCAACCATCATCGCCCAGGTTGCCGGTTCCGGCACCGCGCCGGTGTCGTTGCCGCCGGAGATCGTCAGCGTATATTGGCCGTTGCCCATATATTGGGTCAGCGCGAAGGTGCCGGTGAGGAAGGTCGGCGCGTCCTCCGACCCGCTATAGAGTTGCGATCCATCGGTCGAAAACAAGACCAGGTCGGCGTAGTAATCGTCGATTTCCATGCCGCCGCCGATGGCCGCATTCCAGAAATAGAGATCGGCGACGCCGAGCCACGCGTCCGGGAAGCCCTCTTGATCGAACAAACCGAAGCCGGTGCCGGCCAAGGCGGCATCCGGCGTCGGGCTGGAATCGAGGAAGAAATCGGCGCTGTAATCGCCGGTGATGACGAAATGGTACGGGTCGGCCTGAGCCGGCGCGGCGACGGCAAGGCCGCCGACCAGCGCGGCCGCCGCGACGATGGGAGAATATTTCATGAGCAATCCCCTGATTATTGCGTGTGTTATGGCGTGAGTCGCCATGGGCATTGCAGCACGATTTTAATGGGACAGAAAGACTTACTTAACCATTTTCAGCGCCATAACGGGACGTTTTGCCGCAGGCTCGCCGGCATCGCGGCCGTGACCGTCAACCAAGCGCCGCCTTCACCGCCGCGCTCGCCTTGCTCATGTCCAGGCTGCTGGCATGGCGCGCCTTCAGTTCGGCCATCACGCGGCCCATGTCCTTCATGGTCGTGGCGCCCAATTCGGCCTTGATCGCCTCGATCGCGGCGCGGGTTTCATCCTCGCCCATCTGCGCGGGCAGGAAGCGTTCGATCACCGCCACCTCGGCCGCTTCCGCCGCGGCGAGTTCGGGGCGGTTGCCCTTCTCATACATGTCGATCGATTCGCGGCGCTGCTTGACCATTTTCTGCAGCACTTCGACCACCAGCGCGTTGTCGTCGGTCGTGGTCGACCGGGTCCGTTCCTCGATGTCGCGATTCTTGATCGCCGACTGGATCAGGCTGATCGCGTTGCGGGATTCCTTGTCGCCGGCCTTCATGGCGGCGATCTGGGCGGCTTTGATGTCGTCTCTAATCATGGAAGTTCACATAGCGACGGTTGACGCCCGAGGGGAGGGGGTCTAGCTGCCGGGCCTTAGCGACATCGCTGACCAACCCAATGGAGTGCCCGCCGCATCATGGCCGACGCCACGACTTTTCGCGCGCCTGAAGGAGCCACAGGCGTCCTCGTTCTCGCGAGTGGCGAGGTGCTGTGGGGCCGCGGATTCGGCGCGGAGGGGCAGGCGGTCGGCGAGGTGTGCTTCCACACCGCGATGACCGGCTATCAGGAGATCATGACCGACCCGTCATTCGCGGGCCAGATCATCACCTTCACCTTCCCGCATATCGGCAATGTCGGGGCGAATGCCGACGACGTCGAGGCGGACATGCCGCACGCGCTCGGCATGATCGTGCGCGAGGACGTGACCGCGCCGTCCTCGTTCCGCAGCACCGAGCGGCTCGACGCCTGGATGAAGAAGCATGCGCGGATCGGCCTTGCCGGAATCGACACCCGCGCGCTGACGCGGCGGATTCGCGGTGGCGGGGCGCCCAACGGCGTGATCGCGCATGATGCCGACGGCCGGTTCGACATACCGCTGCTGCTCGACATGGCCCGGGCGTGGCCGGGGCTGGAGGGCATGGACCTGGCGATCGCGGTGACGACCGAGGCCGATTACGGCTGGGAAGGCGGCGTCTGGCGGCTGGGGTTCGGGTATGAAGAGTCCCCCTCCCGCTTGCGGGAGGGGCTAGGGGTGGGCGCGTCAAAGACCAGCGCCGGACAGGCCCACCCCCGACCCCTCCCGCAAGCGGGAGGGGAGAAACCCCACGTCGTCGCGATCGATTATGGCAGCAAGCACAACATCTTTCGCAACCTGGTGAAGGCCGGCGCGAAGGTGTCGGTGGTGCCCGCGACCGCGACCTTCGACCAGGTCATGGCGCTGAAGCCCGACGGGATATTCCTGTCGAACGGCCCCGGCGATCCCGCCGCGACGGGCGAATATGCGGTGCCGGTGATCCGGCAGTTGCTGGAGACGGGGAAGCCGCTGTTCGGCATCTGCCTCGGCCACCAGTTGCTCGGCCTCGCGGTCGGGGCGCGAACCACGAAGATGTTCCAGGGCCATCGCGGCGCCAACCATCCGGTCAAGCGGCTGAGCGACGGCGCGGTCGAGATCACCAGCATGAACCACGGCTTCGCGGTCGAACGCGACAGCCTGCCCGCGAACGCGCGCGAGACGCATGTGTCGCTGTTCGACGGATCGAACGCCGGGCTGGAACTGACGGATCGGCCCGCGTTCAGCGTGCAATACCACCCCGAAGCGAGCCCGGGCCCGCAGGACAGCTTCTATCTGTTCGAGCGGTTCGTGGGGGCGTTGCGGAAGGCGCAGCCTTGAGCGTCGTAGCTGCCATGTTGCTGGTGCTTGGTGCTAGCGAAAATCCGCTTATGGGGCGTACACTTTCACGATCGTTTGGCGGATGGATCGTCGATTGCACGCTGTCGTCGCTTGACCCTGATGGGCATGTTCAATGCGGGGCAAGCGCTACGATCAGCGATATCCACGTTTCTGCCCAACGGGATGGCGACTTAATCAAGTTTGATATTTCCTCGGAGCAGTGTCCGGGCCTGTTTGGCCGCGGGGAAATTGCAACTTCCGCTTTCGAGAAGCGGATTGATGGTTTGAAGCTAAAACTGAGCGGTCAGAACACTATCCTGGCGGCTATGCAAGCTTTCAGAGTTTCCACCTGTGGTCTCGGTCCAAGTGACATCGATGGCGACCGCCAGAATATGGATCTTGCGTTCCAAGACGTTTTGTCGCGGCTCACGCCTGAAGATTTTCTAAAACCCGCGTCGCGCGAGAAGAAGAAATAATGCCCAAACGCATCGATATTTCTTCGATCCTCGTCATCGACGCCGGGCCGATAGGCCTGCGCGTTCGAACATTGGGGCACGCAGGCGATCATGCGTGCCACGGATCGATGACCTGCACACCGGTATCCTCGAAATGGACCGCGTTGCGGGTCGCAAACGGCACGTCCAGCGCGAGTGCCTGGGCTGCGAGGAGCGTGTCGATCATGCGCGTTCCGCGGCGGATATCGGCGATCAACGCCTTCGATTGGAACTGGCCCCATCGCCGCGCCGCGCGCAGGTCGAAATCGACGATGCGTTCTGCATGCTCTGCGATCAACCGGTCGAGCCACCCTTGCAACATCGCGCGTTTTGCTTTGCCTGAAGTCGTGCGGACGCCGGAATCGAGTTCGGCGACGACCAGGCTGGACAGCAACGTCTCCTTGCGATGGGCGAACAGCCAATCGGTAACGTTGGCGTCTGGGATCGGCTTGAACGTCTTGCTGAAGACGTTTGAGTCAATCAAAATCATCGTATTCCCAGGGAACCTGCCTCTCCCAGCTCAACCTATCAGGTCCGAAATGTTCAACGCCGGGTCGAGTCATCGCAATGAGTTCATGTACCCAATCGTCATCCGCGCGCTTGGCATAGGTGCGGGCGACGAGATTGCTGATTTCCGCCTCGACGCTCACACCCTTGGCGTCAGCGGTATCGCGGAGCGAGGAGGCGGCATCGTCGCGGACTTCGATCGTATATCGTTCCATCGCCGTCTCCTTTCCCGTGGCGTTGCCACGACTACCACAGCGCTCTGAAAGCCTCAAATGCCCAAACGCACCGACATCTCCTCCATCCTCGTGATCGGCGCGGGGCCGATCGTCATCGGTCAGGCGTGCGAGTTTGATTATTCGGGCACGCAGGCGATCAAGGCGTTGAAGGAAGAGGGTTATCGCATCGTCCTGGTCAATTCGAACCCCGCGACGATCATGACCGATCCCGAGCTGGCCGATGCGACCTATGTCGAGCCGATCACGCCCGCGGTGGTCGCCAAGATCATCGAGAAGGAGCGGCCCGACGCCGTCCTGCCGACGATGGGCGGGCAGACGGCGCTCAACACCGCGCTGGCGCTCGCGCAGGACGGCACGCTGGAGAAGTTCGGCTGCTTCATGATCGGCGCCGATGCGGAGGCGATCGACAAGGCCGAGGATCGTCAGAAGTTCAAGCTGGCGATGGAGAAGATCGGGCTGGAATCGGCGCGCAGCCATATCGCGCATTCGGAAGCCGAGGCGCTGGAGGGGCTGGAGAAGGTCGGGCTGCCCGCGATCATCCGCCCCAGCTTCACGCTCGGCGGCACCGGCGGCGGGGTCGCGTACAACCGCGACGAGTTCATCGAGATCGTCCGCAAGGGGCTCGACGCCTCGCCGACCACCGAGGTGCTGATCGAGGAATCGCTGCTCGGCTGGAAGGAATATGAGATGGAGGTGGTCCGCGACCGCGCGGACAACGCCATCATCATCTGCTCGATCGAAAATGTCGATCCGATGGGCGTCCATACGGGCGATTCGATCACCGTCGCTCCCGCGCTGACGCTGACCGACAAGGAATATCAGATCATGCGCAACGCCAGCATCGCGGTGCTGCGCGAGATCGGCGTGGAGACGGGCGGGTCGAACGTCCAGTTCGCGGTCAATCCGAAGGACGGCCGCCTGATCGTGATCGAGATGAACCCGCGCGTCAGCCGCTCGTCGGCGCTGGCGTCGAAGGCGACGGGGTTCCCGATCGCCAAGGTCGCGGCGAAGCTGGCGGTCGGCTACACGCTCGACGAGATCGAGAACGACATCACCGGCGCGACGCCCGCGAGCTTCGAGCCGACGATCGACTATGTCGTCACCAAGATCCCGCGCTTCGCCTTCGAGAAGTTCAAGGGCGCGGAACCCTTGCTCGGCACCGCGATGAAGTCGGTCGGCGAGGTGATGGCGATCGGCCGCAACATCCACGAATCGATGCAGAAGGCGCTGCGCGGGCTGGAGACCGGGCTGTCGGGGTTCAACATCGTCGATCGGCTGGTCGGGAGCCCACGCGACGAAATCGAGGCGGCGCTGGCCTTGCCGACGCCCGACCGGCTGCTGGTCGCGGCGCAGGCGTTGCGCGAAGGCTTCACCGTCGCCGAGGTGCACGCGATCGCGAAGTACGATCCCTGGTTCCTCGACCGCATCGCCGAGATCATCGCCGCCGAGCAGGAAGTGCTCGACAACGGCCTGCCGCAGGACGCGGCGGGGTTGCGGCGGCTCAAGGCGATGGGGTTCAGCGACAAGCGGCTCGGCTATCTCGCCTTGACCTCGGCGGGGTTGCGCGACCGTTACCAGGCGCGCGGCGGGCTGATCCACGAGGCGGTCAAGGCGATGGTCGGCGCGGTCAACGAAGATGAGGTGCGGAGCTTGCGCCACAAACTCGGCGTGCGCCCGGTGTTCAAGCGCATCGATACTTGCGCGGCGGAGTTCGACGCCCGGACGCCCTATATGTATTCGACCTACGAAGCGCCCAGCTTCGGCGAACCCGAGAACGAGGCGATGCCGTCGACGCGGCGCAAGATCGTCATCCTGGGCGGCGGGCCGAACCGGATCGGGCAGGGGATCGAGTTCGATTATTGCTGCTGCCACGCCTGTTTCGCGCTGGCCGATGCCGGGTTCGAGACGATCATGGTCAATTGCAACCCGGAAACGGTGTCGACCGATTACGACACGTCCGACCGCCTCTATTTCGAGCCGCTGACCGCCGAGGACGTGCTGGAAATCCTGCACGTCGAACAGCAGGCGGGTGAGCTGGTCGGCGTGATCGTTCAGTTCGGCGGGCAGACCCCGCTCAACCTGGCGCGCGCGCTGGAGAAAGCGGGGATTCCGATCCTCGGCACCAGCCCCGACGCGATCGACCTGGCCGAGGATCGCGAGCGGTTCGCGGCTTTGGTCAACAAGCTCGACCTGCTCCAGCCCGCCAACGGCATCGCCCGCAGCGCCGAAGAGGCGATCGCGGTGGCGGAGCGGATCGGCTACCCGGTGCTGATGCGTCCGAGCTATGTGCTCGGTGGCCGCGCGATGGAGATCGTCGACGGTCGCCCGCAGCTTGAGGAATATATCCAGACCGCGGTGCAGGTGTCCGGCGATTCACCGGTCCTGATCGACCAGTATCTCCGCGACGCGATCGAGGTCGATGTCGATGCGATCTGCGATGGCACCGATGTGGTGGTCGCCGGCGTGCTCCAGCATATCGAGGAAGCCGGGGTCCATTCGGGCGACAGCGCCTGTTCGATCCCGCCTTACTCGCTGCCGCCTGAGATCGTGGCGGAAATCGAGCGCCAGGCCGATGCGCTGGCCCGCGCGCTCAACGTCGTCGGGCTGATGAACATCCAGTTCGCGGTCAAGGACGGCAAGGTCTATCTGATCGAGGTCAACCCGCGCGCCAGCCGCACCGTGCCGTTCGTCGCCAAGGCGATCGGATCGCCCATCGCCAAGATCGCCAGCCGCGTGATGGCGGGCGAAAAACTGGCGAACCTGCCCAAAATCGACCGCGACATCGGCTATTTCGCGGTCAAGGAAGCCGTCTTCCCGTTCAGCCGCTTTCCCGGGATCGATCCGGTGCTGAGCCCCGAGATGAAATCGACCGGTGAGGTGATGGGGATCGACCAGGACTTCACCGCGGCGTTCGGCAAGGCGCAATTGGGTGTGGGTACGGTGTTGCCGGAGCGCGGCACGGTGTTCGTCAGCGTCAAGGATGGCGACAAGCCGATCGTGCTGCCCGGCGTCCGCGCGCTCGCCGATTTCGGTTTCACCATCGTCGCGACCGGCGGCACCGCGGATTATCTGAGCGCGCATGGCGTTCCGGTCGAACGCGTCAACAAGGTGGCGCAGGGGCGGCCGCACATCGTCGACCGCGTCATCGATGGCGGGATCGACATGATCTTCAACACCACCGAGGGCTGGCAGAGCCTCAAGGACTCCAAACCGATCCGCGTCGCGGCGCTCGGCCAGAAAATCCCGTACTTCACGACCGCGCCCGCCAGCGTCGAGGCGTCGCGGGCGATCGTCGGCCTGTCGACACGCTCTCTTGAAGTTCGTCCGCTCCAGTCTTATCATTCGCACTCGCACAAATAACCTCCCCACAATCGAGAAAGCGTGCGGGCGGTCCTTTCAGGGGGCCACCGGGGTAGGAATTTTTGACGAAGGATCAGGGGTATGGCGACCGTCGAGAAGATGCCGATGCTGCAAGAGGGCTATGAGAAGCTCACGGCAGATCTGCGTCGCTTGAAAGAGGAGCGCCCGTTGATCGTCGATGCGATCGAGGAAGCGCGCGCGCACGGCGATCTGTCGGAAAACGCCGAATATCACGCCGCCAAGGAGCAGCAGGGCCAGAACGAGGCGACGATCGCCGACATCGAGGGCAAGCTGAGCCGGGCGCAGATCATCGACCCCAAGGAATTGTCGGGCGACAAAATCGTGTTCGGCGCGACCGTGACCCTGCTCGACGAGGACGACAAGCCGACCAAGTACCAGATCGTCGGCGAGACCGAGGCGGACGCCAAGACCGGCCGGATCAGCTATAACTCGCCGATCGGTCGCGCGCTGATCGGGCGCAAGGTCGACGAAGAGGTCGAAGTGTCGGTGCCCGCGGGCGACCGTTACTACCTCGTCAGCAAGATCGAGTTCATCTGAGCCAGGCCTTCAATTGGCGCGACGCGCCCGTCACGTACGGCGTCGCCGCGGTGACGACGATCGTCTCGGCGGCCGTCCTGCTGTCGAGCTATGCCGGTGTCGCGCCGCTGATCGGCGGGTTCATCCCTGCGCTGGTGTCCGGCAAGGCCGTCGTGGCGGGGGCGTCGGTGCCCGTCTGGCTGACGCCGCTGAGCTGCACCCTGTTCCACGGCAGCGCGCTCCATCTGCTCTTCAACATGGTGATGCTGGTCTATTGCGGGCGCGAGACCGAGCGCGCACTGGGGCCGGGCGGTGTGGCGGTGCTGTATCTGGTCGGCGCCTATGCGGCCGCGGCGGGGCAATGGGCGCAGGATCCGTCCTCGACCATGCCGACGATCGGCGCCAGTGGCGCGATCGCCGCGATCATCGCCGCCTATGCCTTGCTCTACGGGCGCAACCGCACGCGCAGGATCGGGCCGCTATCGGCCAGCCTGCTCCATGCGCTATGGCTCGGCGCGGCGTGGACGGTGATCAACCTGATGATCAACCTCGCGATGCTGAGCGACCAGCCGGTCGCGGTCGGCGCGCATATCGGCGGCTTCCTGGCGGGACTGGCGCTGACGCGCCCGCTGCTGCTCTGGCGCTATCGGCGCGCGTAGAGCTTTTGCCCATCTGAATATGGACGCCACCCCGGCGAAGGCCGGGGCCCAGTCGCGATGATTTCTCGATGGCGGGATGCCATTGACGGTTCGTCGAACCTGGGCCCCGGCCTTCGCCGGGGTGGCGCGATAGCGTCCTGCTGAATCCAACCCTGACTCGTAATGCCAGAGTAAGCTGACATCTCTTTCAGTATGGCGTGACGATTTACGCCGGCGCCTGCAAATCGGGATCGGGCTCCAGCAAGCGGTGGAGGTGGACCACCACGAACTTCATTTCGGCATCGTCGACGGTGCGCTGCGCGGCGGCGCGCCAAGCCTTTTCGGCTTGCGCGAAATTGGGGAAAATGCCGACGACTTCGATCGTCGATTCATCGAAGTCGAGCGTCTGCGGATTCTTGACGCGGCCGCCGAAGACGAGGTGGAGCTTGCTCATGGCGGCCACTTAGGGCCTGCCTCCGCCGCTCGCAATGGCTGTGATCGCGAGAGACGAAGGCGGGCTCAACATCCCGCCGCGCCCGTGAAGGTCAATCGGCCTTGCGTCGCGTCCTCTTGGCCGCCGGCTTGGGCGTCGGCGCGTCCCCACGCGCGGCGAGCGCGGCTTCACCGCCCGCCGACATCGCCTTGCCGACCTGGTCGAGCAGCTTGCCGACCTGCGCGCGCGCGGCCTGCTTGCTCAACGGCAGGGAACCGAGCTCGGCCTTGGCGGCGTCCTTCGCCGCTTCCGCGGCCCCGGCGGCGGCATTGTTGATCCGCTTGCCGACCGGACCGAGCAATTGGGTCTCGCGCCTGGTGCGGGGCAGCAGCGCGCCCGCCGCCAGCCCGATCGCGATCCCGCCCGCGACGACCGCGAGCGGATTGGCCTGCGCTGCCTTGCCGACGCGCTCCGCCGCCTTGCGGGTTTCGTGGAGCGCGTCGCCGGCGGTGCCACGCGCCGTCGTCAGCGCGGCTTCCATGCGGCCGGCGGCTTTCCGGGCAGCGGTGTCGGCGGTGTCGGACATCGATTTCATCCTTTACTCTGGAGTGCCTTGAACTCGTCAGTCGTCACGGGGTTGCCGGCGCAACAGCCGGTTCAGCGGTTTGCGCGCGAGGAAGGCCGTCACCGCCGCGACGACGCCTACCGCCGGGACGGGATGGCGCCTGATCGTGTCGACCCCGGCCTGCGCGATTTCGCCGCCGACTTCCTTCAATTCCTCGATCGCGTCGCGGGCCAATGCGCTCGGCTTGAGCCGCGATTGCAGCGCGACGACGGTGCCGGCCAACTGCTGCCGGCGTTGCGCCGAATTGGCCTCCGCTTTGGCGAGTTCGTCTTCGATCAGACTCATGACCGATCGTCCTTGTCCCTGATCTCCGTCGCCTTGAGCAATTGCCGCCAGCCGAGCCATGCCAATAACCCGGCCAGCGCCAATCCGCCGGCGACGACCACCCCGGTCGCGCCGCCCGACCCGAGCAGCGGCCGCAACACGATCAGCAACCCGACCAGCGCCGCGACGATGACCGCCTGCGCCAGCGACAGCGCGACGACGGCCAGGATGATCGCGTTGCGCGCGCCATCGAGCCGCGAGACCAGCCGCGCGCGGTAGAGTTTCAGTTCCGCCCGGACGAAGCCTTCGCCGTCGTCGATCAGCCGGCTGACCAACGCTGGGATGCTTTCCGGTTGGGGCGGCTGCTCCTCCTCCACGCAGCGGGTCCGGGTCCTCAGGCTTTCTTGTCGCCGGCGGGCTCGTCCAGCCCCGCCTTGACCAGCCGCGCCAGCACGAAGCCGATCGCGGCGGCGGTGCCGATCGCGATCGCCGGGCTTTTCTTCACGAAATCGCGCGCTTCGTCGATCAGGTCGTCGACCTGTTTCGACTGCAAGGATTGCGAGAAGTTCGCGACCGCGTCGGCCGCCGAGCGGGCATAATGGCCGTATTGATCGCCGACCTTCTCGTCGACGCTGGTCGCGGCGTCGCGCAGCATCGTCGCCAGTTCGTCGAGCGCGCCGCCCGCGCGGGTCTTGCCGTCCTCGGCCGCCGCCTTCGCCTTGTCGCCGGCGTCGTTGGCGAACTTGATGACATTGTCCTTCAACGTCTGGACGCTCGCCTTGGCGTCGCTCGCGGCAGTGCCCGTGGCGTTGTCGATAACGGTCCCGTTCGGGGCCTCGTTCGGTGCAGTGTCGGCCATGAAATCGATCCTTACTCTAACTCTTGGAACAACCAAGGCGGCCTTTGCCGGTTCCGTCGCCCAAGCGAATTGCCCGGAACGAACGAACCCGATAGAGCGCCGCCGCGACACCCTTGCCGGCCAGAGGGTCTGTAGTCAGGTGGAACGCGGTCGTGACGGAGTCGATTTTGGTGTTGGGCAAGAAGCGAGGAGGGAGCGATGCTGAAGCATCGTGACCGACGCAGCGACGCCGCCCGGCGCCAAAATCGGCCCGCCGCTTCGCGGTCGCCCGGAGAAGCCCGCTGGACGGCGTCACTTGCTTGCGCGTAGTTCACACTACGCGACTGCGCTGCGTTCCTTGCCAACGGGCTTCTCCGGGCGATCACGATCCACGTTCCACCTGACTACAGACCCTTTATCTTAGGAAGACCGTTCCATGACCGCAATCATCGACATGCATGCCCGCCAGATTATCGACAGCCGGGGCAATCCCACGGTCGAGGTCGAAGTGATGCTGGAGGATGGCAGCTTCGGCCGCGCGGCGGTGCCGTCGGGCGCCTCGACCGGCGCGCATGAGGCGGTCGAGCTGCGCGATGGCGACAAGAGCCGCTGGTCGGGCAAGGGCGTGCGGAAGGCGGTCGACGCGGTCAATGGCGAGATCGCCGATGCGATCCTGGGTTTCGACGCAGAGGACCAGGCCGATGTCGACGCGGCGATGATCGCGCTCGACGGCACGCCGAACAAGGCGCGGCTGGGCGCGAACGCGATCCTGGGCGTGAGCCTGGCGACCGCCAAGGCCGCGGCGGACGCGCGGGGGCTGCCGCTCTATCGCTATGTCGGCGGGGTCAACGCGCATGTCCTGCCGGTGCCGATGATGAACATCATCAACGGCGGCGAACATGCCGACAATCCGATCGACTTCCAGGAATTCATGATCGTGCCGGTCGGTGCGGATTCGCTGTTCGAGGCGGTGCGCTGTGGGTCGGAGATTTTCCACACGCTCAAGAAGATGCTGCACGACAAGGGCCTGTCGACCGGCGTCGGCGACGAGGGCGGGTTCGCGCCCGACATCGCCAATACCACGGACGCGCTCGACTTCATCATGCGCGCGATCGAGGGGGCCGGGTACAAGGCGGGCGACGATGTGATGCTCGCGCTTGATCCCGCCTCGACCGAATTCTTCAAGGACGGCAAGTACAATATCTCGGCCGAGAACAAGGTGCTGAGCCCGCATGAGATGGCCGCCTATTACGCCGATCTCGTCGCCAAATACCCGATCTTCTCGATCGAGGACGGCATGGCCGAGGACGATTTCGAGGGGTGGAAGGCGCTGACCGACCTGATCGGCGACAAGGTGCAGCTGGTCGGCGACGATCTGTTCGTGACCAACCCGAAGCGGCTGGCCGACGGGATCGGGCGCGGGCTGGGCAATTCGATCCTGATCAAGGTCAACCAGATCGGCACGCTGACCGAGACGCTGGCCGCGGTCAGCATGGCGCAGCGGTCGGGCTATACCGCGGTGATGTCGCACCGATCGGGCGAGACCGAGGACGCGACGATCGCCGACCTCGCGGTCGCGACCAATTGCGGGCAGATCAAGACCGGCAGCCTGGCGCGGTCGGACCGGTTGGCGAAGTACAACCAGCTCATCCGGATCGAGGAGGAACTGGGCGACGTCGCGGTCTATGCCGGGCGGGGTGTTTTGCGCGCCTGAAGCTCCCGTTCCCCTCCCTGGAAGGGAGGGGCTAGGGGTGGGTTGAGGCCTGACGAGACGCCTGGTCTTGGGCCGGCCCAACCGTACGCGATACTGCCACCCACCCCTGACCCCTCCCTTCCAGGGAGGGGAGAAGGGCGCTTCACCGCCAAACCGACTCGGTTCGGCGAATCATGGTTAATTTTCGGCTTGCCCGGCGACTCGGCTTGGGCGAGAGATGATGCGACCATGACGCGCCGCCAGACCACCTTCCGTTCCGTTTTCCGCCGCGCCGCCTTCCCGGCGCTTGCACTGGCGATCATGGCGTTCTTCGGCACCTATGCCGTGGTCGGGTCGAACGGCGCGCTGGCCTATGGCGACTATCAGCGGATGCTGAAGCGGCAGGAGCAGCACCTCGCGCAGCTCAAGCAGCAGCAGGCGGTGCTCGCCAACCGCGTCCAGTTGCTCGACCCGAAGAAGGTCGATCCGGACATGGCCGACGAGCTGACCCGCAAGGGGTTGAACGTGGTCAATCCGAACGAGGTCGTCGTTCCGCTGAAGTAACCGGTCTGGCGTATCTCCGCGCAATCTGGCAGCAACCGCTCCATAATTTGCGGAGAGACTGATGAAGGTTAAGCTGTTGAGTGCGGTCGCGTGCGTTGCGCTGGCCGCGTGTCAGTCGTCGACCAGCCCCGATAATATCACGACGGTGACCAACACGACGGCGGTCGCGACGCCGGCGAAATCCTGGGCGCAGTTTCGCGACGGTTTCATCGACGGCGTGTTCAAGCTCGACCCCGCCTTCGCCGTCTATCAGGGCAAGCACGAATTCGACGGAGGCATCCCCGACTGGAGCCCCGCCGGGCTGAAGGCGCAGGCCGATTTCTTCCGCAAGGCGATCGCCGACGCCAGGGCCTACGACAAAGGCAAGATGTCGAAGCAGGACGCGTTCGAGCGCGATTACCTGATCCAGGTCGCGCGCGGCAAATTGTTCTGGCTGGAGGATGCCGACCAGCCGCACCGCAACCCGGCTTATTATGTCGGCGGCGGGCTCGACCCCAACGTCTATATCGCGCGCAATTATGCCGACGCGAAGACGCGGATGCAGGCGATCGTCAAGTTCCTGCGCCAGGTGCCGTCGGCCGCCGCGAACATCCGCACCAATTTGAAGACGCCGATGCCGGCGAGTTTCATCAGCTACGGTGTCGCCGGGTTCAAGGGCTTCGCGGACTATTATACCGGCGACGCGAAGAAGGCGTTCGCGGGGGTCAGGGACAAGGCGCTGCAGAAGGACTTCGCCGACGCCTCGACCGCGGCGTCGAAGGCGATGACCGACCTCGCCAACTGGCTTGAGGGGCAGAAGGGCTCGGCGACGCAGGACTTCGCGCTCGGCGCCGACAAGTTCCAGCGCATGTTGCTCGAAACCGAGGGCGTCGACACGCCGATCGACCAGCTGGAGGCGGCGGGCCGCGCCGACCTCAAGAAGAACCAGGACGCGCTGAAGGAGGCGTGCGGCAAGTTCGCGCGCGGCAAGACGATCGAGGCGTGCGTCGCCAAGATGGCGGCGAACAAGCCCGCCGGGAACGACCCGGTCGCCGAGGCGCGGCGTCAGATCCCGATGCTCAAGGCGTTCGTGGTGTCGCACGACATCGTCTCGGTGCCCGGCACCGAACAGGCCTTGGTCGAGGAAAGCCCGCCCTATAACCGGCAGAACTCGGCCTATATCGACCCGCCCGGACCGTTCGATAAGGGCATTCCGTCGGTCTATTACATCTCGCCGCCCGACCCGGCCTGGTCGAAGCAGAAGCAGCTCGGTTTCGTGCCGGGCAAGATGGACCTGCTGTTCACCTCGGTCCACGAAGTGATGCCGGGGCATTTCGTCCAGTTCCTCCACGCCAACCGCTCGCCGTCGCTGTTCGGGCAGTTGTTCGTCGGGTACGCGTTCGCCGAAGGCTGGGCGCATTATGCCGAGGAGATGATGTGGGATGCGGGGCTGAACGACGGCGACCCGGAAACGCATATCGGCCAGATCAGCAACGCTTTGCTCCGCGATTGCCGCTTCCTGTCGGCGATCGGCATGCATGCGCGCGGCATGACGCAGGCGGATTCGTACAAGATGTTCCGCGAGCAATGCTATCAGGACGAAGGCAATGCCGACCAGCAGGCGGCGCGGGGGACGTATGACCCGGCGTACCTGAACTACACGATGGGCAAGCTGATGATCCGCAAGCTGCGCGACGACTGGATCGCGACGCGCGGCGGGCGCAAGGCGTGGAAGGCGTTCCACGACGAGTTCCTGTCGTTCGGCGGCCCGCCGGTCCCGCTGGTGAGGGCGGCGATGATGGGGGGCGACGCCAAGGCGGTGTTCTAGCGCGGAGCGAGGCGATCAGCTTCGCTGCCCGCCTTGCTCCGTCTTACCGCGCCTGTTTCAGTGTCGGGACTTCGTCCTGCACTTCGGTCCGCTTGGGATTGCGGATCGAGGGGCGCAGGCGGGCGAGGCTGCATAGGCCGGCAACGACGGCGAGTCCGACCGAGACGAAGGGCGGCACGCGCCCCGCGCCGACCTCCAGCGCCAGCAACGCGGCGACCAACGTCGCGCCGGTCGTCTGGCCGATCAGCCGCACCGTCGAGACCAGGCCGCCGGCCGCCGCCGCGCGGTGTTGCGGCGCGCTGCCGATGATCAGGCGCGCGTTGGGCGGCATGAAGGTGCCGAAGCCCGATCCGCACAACGCCATCCGCCACGCCACGTCGAAATAGCTCGGATGCGCGGGCAGGAAGGCGAGCAGCAGCAGTGCGGCGACGCTGATCGCCATGCCGATCCCGCCGAGCAGCCCGGCCGGTATCCGATCCGACAGCCATCCCGACAACGGCGCGACGATCATGTTGGTCAGCGGCCATGGCGCGATGCACGCCCCGACCATCGCGGCGCTGAACCCGAACTGCGTCAGGCGAAACGGCGTCGACAGCAGCAGGGTCATCGAGGCGATGAACGCGGTATAGGCCCCGATCGCCGACAGCGCGATCACCGGGCGGCCCAGCAGGTCGAGCGGCAGGATCGGGTTGGCGTCACCTTTCTCGCGGCGAACGAAAAAGTAGCCGATCGCCGCGCCGGTCAGCACGATGGCGGCGGACACGACCGGGCTGTTGCCGTGGACGGCGCTCTCGGAACCGCCGATCACCAGGCCGAACATCGCCGCGCACATCACCGCGCCGAGCACGTCGAACTGCGCGTGGCGCGGCTTGGGGTCGGGCAGCGCGCGGCCGAGGACGAGGCTGAGCAGTGCGAACGGGATCGCGCAGGCGAACACCCAGGGCCAGGGCGCCACCGCCAGCACCAGCCCGCCGATCGTCGGCGCGGCGGCGGCCGAGCTCGACACGATCACCGAGTTGACGCCGAGCCCGCGGCCGAGCTGCTTGGCGGGATAGGTCGACCGGATCAGCGCCGACGACACGCTGAGCGCGCCCGCCGCGCCGATCGCCTGGGCCGCGCGGACGATCAGCAGGAACGGCAGGCTCTTGGCGAAGAAGCACAACAGGGTGGCGACCGTGAAGATCATCTGGCCGGTCTGGTACATCCGCTTGAGCCCGATCCGCTCGCCGAGCCCGGCGAACGGCAGCAACAGCATCACCAGCATCAGCTGGTAGACCGTGACGATCGACACCACCGCGCTCGAATCGACGTGCAGGTCGCGGGCGATGCTGGGCAAAGCGACGTTGGCGATGCCGCCATCGATGATGATCAGCGCGGTGCCGCAGCACAAGGCGCCGATCGCGCCGTAACGGCGGGGCAGGGGCAGGCCATCGTTCATCGCGCCCCCATGCGCCCGGCAACGGCGAACGGGCAACCGTTTATCTGGCCTGCCGCCGATCTTCCGGCCATTGCATCGGCCTCTTGGATAGCGGCGGCCGGCATGCTTTGATGGCGCGATGCTGACCCGAACGCTGCGCCGCCTGCCCGCGATCCTCGCCGGATTGGGGCTGATCCTGTCACCGATCGCCCAGGCGGCCACGCCGACGCCGCTGGGCGCGGTCGATCCGTTCATCGGCACGGGCGGAGAGGGGCATACCTTCCCCGGCGCCGTGGCCCCGTTCGGCATGGTGCAGTTGTCGCCCGACACCGATACCATGTGCGAAATCCGCCAGTGTTACGCGCATGCGGCGGGGTATCGGTTTGAGGACCCGACCATCCAGGGGTTCAGCCACACGCACTTTTCGGGTGCGGGGCATTCGGACCTGGGTGATTTCCTCGTCATGCCGGTGTCCGGCGACGCCGTCCCGTTGGAACCGGGCGACGCGGCCAAGCCGGGGAGCGGCTATCGCTCGCGCTTCGACAAGAGCAGCGAGGTAGCCAGCGCGGGCTATTACGCCGTCACGCTGACCGATCCCGGCGTGCGGGCGGAGCTGACCGCCGGGACACGGATCGGCGTGCATCGCTACACCTTCGCCAAGGACAAGGCCGCGCACCTCGTCCTCGACCTGCGCACCAGCCTCTATAACTATCCCGGCAAGGTGTCCTGGTCCTCGATCCGGCTGCGGTCCGACGGCACGCTGACCGGCGGGCGCGAGACGCGGGGCTGGGCGCCGGGACGCAAATTGTTCTTCGCCATGCGCTTCTCGCGGCCGCTGATCGGGCATGATTTTCACAACACCGAGACCGACGTGCCGTATCGCGGGTTCAAGGGGCCGGGGCGGTCGGGGACCGATATCGCCGAGCTGAAAGGGCGGGCGCTGGTCGCGCGGTTCGATTTCGGGCGGCTCGACGCGCCGCTGGAGGTCAAGGTCGGTATTTCGACGGTCGACGAGGACGGCGCGATCGCCAACCTGGCCAGCGAGCCCGGCGATTTCGACGCGATCCGAGCGAAGACCGAGTTCGCCTGGGACAAGGCGCTGTCGGTGCTCGACATCCAGGCCGGCGAGAAGATGCGGCGCACGGTCTACACCGCTCTGTACCACACGCTGATGGCGCCGAGCGTGCTGTCCGACGCCGACGGCCGCTATCGCGGGCCCGACGACCAGATCCACAAGGCCGGGGGCTTCACCTTCCGCTCGACCTTCTCGCTATGGGATACGTTCCGCGCCGAGCATCCGTTGCTCACCATCGTCCAGCCGTCATCGACCACCGGCGACGTGGTCCGCTCGCTGGTCGCCAGCCGCGAGGAGAGCCCCTACGGCATCCTGCCGGTCTGGCAGTTCCAGGGGCAGGAGACCTGGACGATGATCGGCTATCACGCGGTGCCGGTCATTGCCGATGCGTACCTGAAGGGCATGCCCGGGTTCGACGCGAACGCGGCGCTCGACGCGATGGTCGCGAGCGCGACCTACGCGCCTTATGGCGGGCTCGGCGACTATATGGCGTTGGGCTATGTCCCGATCGACCGCGAGCCGGAAGCGGCGTCGAAGACGGTCGAATATGCCTATGACGATTGGACGATCGCGCGGATGGCGCGGAAGATGGGGCGGCTGGACGTCGCCGCGACGTTCGAGAAGCGCGCCGCCTATTGGCGCAACAGCTTCGATGCCAGGACCGGCTGGCTCCGGGCGCGCAAGGCGGACGGGACATTCCGCGCGCCGTTCGATCCGACCGCGATCAATTACGGGTCGGACTATACCGAAGGGAATGCCTGGCAATATTCGTGGTTCATGCCGCACGATCAGGGCGGCCTCATCAAGCTGCTCGGCGGCGATGCCGCGACCGTCAGGAAGCTCGACGCGATGTTCGATTTCGACACGTCCAAGCTCGATTATTCGAAGTCGGAAGATATCGCCGGGCTGATCGGCCAGTATATCCACGGCAACGAGCCGAGCCACCACGTCGCCTATCTCTACGCTTTCGCCGGCGCGCCATGGCGGACTCAGGCACGGCTGAAGCAGATCGTCGACAGCCAGTATAACGACACAGACAAGGGCCTGTCGGGCAATGATGATATCGGGCAGATGTCGGCGTGGCTGGTGTTCACCAGCCTCGGTTTCTACCCCGTCGCGCCGGGCAGCGGGCAGTATGTCATCGGCCGCCCGTTCGTCGATCGCGCGACGATCAAGCTGCCCAACGGCAAGCGCTTCACGATCGTCGCCGACGGAATGAGCGACGCCAACATCTATGTCGGTGCGGTGACGCTGAACGGCAGGCCGCTGGAGCGCGTCTACGTCACGCATGACGAGATCGAACGGGGCGGCGAGCTTCGTTTCACGATGCGCGCGATGCCGAACAAGGCGTGGGGGACGAGCATCGCGGCGCGGCCCTATTCGATGAGCGGCTATTGAGCGGAACAGCCGGCGCGGCCAACCGTTGACGGCATGCGCCCAACCGATAGGCGATTGCAGCATTTTAACCTTTTGTTAACCGTCCTTGGTCATCTTTCGTTAACTTATTGAAAACACGATTTCGGTCGGGCGAAGGAGGGCTATATGCGCCGCGCGTTGGGGACGGTTGCGCTGTCGATGCTGTTGCTGGGCGGATGCGCGACGACGACCAGGCGCGTCGCATCGGTCTCCGTCGCTGCCCCGGTCGAGCCCGTTCCGACCGGGTGGCGCGCGACGGCCTCGGCCACCGACCGTACGCGGGTCGATGCGCTGCCCGGCCTCTGGAAACAGGCATTGGCGCAAGTCCCCGCCCGGTTGCGCGGCAAGGCGGCCGCCGAAGGGGCGTTGCTGAAACCCGACGCGGCGCTGACCCTGCCCGAATTGTCGCCGGGCTCCTATTTGTGCCGGCTGATCCGGTTGGGCGGGCAGCGCGGCTACGCCTCGTACAAGCCGGACTTCTGCTACATCACCGACGAAGGCGAAAAGCGGTCGTTCACGAAGCAGACCGGCGCGTCGCTGCCGGGCGGATGGCTGTTCGCGGATAGCGACAGGCGCCAGATATTCCTGGGGACGAACCGGCCCACCGCGGCCGGAACGGCGGCACCTTACGGGAGCAGCCCGTCCCGGGATGTCGCCGCGGTGATCGAGCGTGTCGCGCCGTTTCGCTGGCGCATGGTCGTCCCGCACGGCAGCGGCGGGGCGGTGCTCGACATCTACGAACTGGTCCCGATCCCGCCAAAGGTTCCCGGTGCGGGGCCGGTCGTCGCGCCCAAGGCTTGATGCGCTATTGCTGCAACGCAACATGAATGTTATATCAAACGCATGTTCCTGACCGAGAAGGCCGAGCCGATGCCGACCGGCGCCACGCCGACGATCCTGCAGGCGATCGTGACGAAGCATTGCGTCGCGGCGACGTACAACCGCGCGCCGATCACCCTGGCGCCGCACGTGCTGTTCATGAAGAACGACGCGCTGCACGTCGGCGGCGTGACCCTGGAGCGCGACGGCCTGGTGCCCAAGGAATACAAGATGGGCGTGTTCAAGCTGGACGGCCTGGGCGAGATCAGCATCACCGACCGCCCGTTCCAGACCAGCGAATTGTGGGACCCGGCCGACGAGCGGTTCGTCGTAGCCCCGCTGATGACGGTGGAACGCTAGGGCCGATCGGCCTTCAGCGTTGGGCGGGTAGCCGGCGCCCCAAACCAACCGCGCTCCTGCGCAAGCAGGAGCCCAGAGCCACGGGCGATATGGTTTGAGACCCTGGGCTCCTGCTTGCGCAGGAGCACGATGGCGTGGATGCCGATCCGGCCTAGTCCTGCTCCACGTCATTGTGCCAAGGTCGCGTTGGTGACCGAGGACGGATCCCAACGGAAAATCCTGCGCCCCTGGTTGTGGCCGGCATTCGGGCTGCTGATCGTGTCGTTGGTGGGGCTTGGCGCGTACCTTGCCGATGAACTGATCGAAGGCGAGCGCTGGGGCTTCGACATGCGTCTCCTGCTCGCGCTCCGCGTGCCGGGCGATCCCCAGACGCCGATCGGCCCGCATTGGCTGCTGCAATCCGCGACCGACATCACGGCGCTGGGCGGCGCGACGCTGATGTGGCTGTTCGGCATCGCCGGGACGGTGTGGCTGGTGTGGATCGGCAAGCGGGCGGAGGCGGCGTGGATCGCGGTGTCGCCGATCGGCGCGTCGTTGATCGGCAACGGCTTGAAGGCGTGGATCGCCCGCCCACGGCCCATGCTGGTCCCGCACCTCGCGCAAACCACCGACGCCAGTTTCCCGAGCGGGCATGCGATGGTTTCCGCCGCATTGTACCTGACGCTCGCGTTGATGCTGGCGGAGAGCGCGGAACGCTGGACGGCGCGAGTCGCGATCGTCGCGTTCGGCGTGTTCCTCACCCTGCTGATCGGGTGTAGCCGGGTGTATCTCGGCGTGCACTGGCCGAGCGACGTGCTGGCTGGGTGGAGCTTCGGCGCGGCCTGGGCGCTGGCGGTGTTCGCCGCCAATCGCCGGCTGCGCGATCATGTCAGGTAAGGAAACGGCGCGGGAACGAATCCCGCGCCGTCGCCCGACGCAGCCGGGTCAGCGACAGACGCGCACCCAGCGATGGTGGCGGCGCACGTTGTGGCAGCGGCGGTCATAGCTCCACCGGCGACGCTCCTGGTTGCGACGGACCTTGCGCATCCAGACCTTGCGGTCAGCCCGGGCATCGTCGCGGAAGCGGCGATTGTCGCGCCCGGCCCAGCGCCCATCCTGCGGCGCCGACATCGCCGGCGCGAGCGGCATGGGAGCAGCGACGGCGGGCGCCGCCCCGAGCAACATGGCGGCCACCCCGGCCGCGATCAGTAATGGTCTCATAAGCCTATCCTATCCTTTCCTGCCCCGAGACGGGGTGAAGCCGGTGATACGACCGGTCGCGGGCATGGTTCCTGAACGCGGGTGTAGGGCAGGGTACAGGTTGGCGTTTGCGGCGAGGAGGTTGGCGAGGGTGCGCAGGGGAATCGGATTTATCCGAGTGCGCTGGCAATGTCCGTTTTCGCAAAGTCGTCACCGACATACAGCAATGGACATGCTTTCTCCCGCGCCAGGGCATAGGCGAAGCTGTCCCCAAAATTCAGCCCGGCGGCATGCCAGCCTTTGCCGTATCGCCGATAGACATTGGCAGCGGCCTCGGCTCGCGCCTCAGTGACAGGTTCGACCACAATGCCGAAACGGTCGAACAGTGCCCGCATTTCCGGCTCACACTCGCGGCCGAAGGCGACGATCATCGTTTCGGTCAGGTTGGCAGCGGAAATCACAACGCGGTCGGCATCGTGCAGCGCTTTCATTATATCGCGGGCGTCAGGTTCGGCGAGCGCGATGGCGACCAGTGCGGAGCTGTCGACGACGATCAAGCCGGCAAACCGAAATCGTCGTATAGAAAGTCGGCGCTATGCGCGGCGTCCGGGCCGAACCGCTTGCGCGCGGACCCGTGCAGTGCTTCCAGCAAGGCCCAGCGTTCGTCGTCGTCGGCACGCCGTCCGTCGACCGGCACCAGTTTGACGGCGGGTCGTCCGCGGCGTGTCAGGATGACTTCCTCACCAGCTTCGGCGCGGCGCGCAAGTTCGGTCAGCTGTCCCTTAGCCTCGGACATGGAAACGTTCATTGCGGCCTCCTGATGGTCCAGATAGATGGACCACTCTGTGGTGATTGACAAGAGGCGTTGTGGGGAGGCTTCATTCTTCGAAAGGAATTATCACTGATGATCGCTCATACGACGTCTCTCGAAACCGATCGCTGACGGAAATGTCCCAGACCTCGAACACCGCCGTGGAACGCTCGTGCGATGGATGCACGTTATGTTGCAAGATCATGGGGGTGGTGGAGCTGTCCAAACCCGTTGGCGTCTGGTGCGCCCATTGCCGGGTTGGGCAAGGCTGCAAAATATATGACGATCGCCCGTCGACGTGCCGCGATTTCGAATGCGGCTATTTGAATATCCCGGGCCTGGGAGCGCATTGGTATCCGGCGTCATGCAAAATGGTCTTATACCTCGAAGACAATCGTCTCGTCGTCAGAGTGGACGAGAGCCGGCGCGATGTATGGAAGCAGGAGCCGTTCTATTCGGAACTCCGAAGCCAGGCGCAGCGCAATGGAAGTGGCCGACAGATCATCGTTCTTGTCGGTGAAAGATCGTACGCGATCGTTCCCCAGGGCAATATCGATCTGGGCGTAATCGGTCCCACGGATCTGTTGGTGACGATAGAATATGACGGCGGGCGTCGATGGACCGTCGAAAAAATGGACGCGGCCGACCCCAGGGTGGCCAATCTCAGGCCCGGCGTGAGAGTCGATTCAACGGATTCGGGTCGGCACAAGGCTTGACGGTGGATCAGCCCGCCATTCTCACCCTACCGTCACGAAACTATCCATCACCCGCTTCCGCCCGGCCTGTTCGAACTCGATCTCCAGCTTGTTGCCCTCGATCTCCTCGATCGTGCCGTAGCCGAATTTCTGGTGGAACACGCGCATGCCGATCGCCACGTCGGACCGGCCCTTGTTGCCCAGGCTGACCGCGCTGGCCCGTGCCTCGACCACCCGCGCGGGTTCCCGCGTGAAGGTGCGGCTGGTGAAGCCGCCGCCGGGTTTCGCGAAATCCACCCCCGCCGCGCGTTGCCAGCCGGGGCCGCGGCCGGTGCCTCTCCCCGTGTCGGCGAAGGGGTCGGCATGCTCGCTCCAATTGGCGCGCCACAGGCTGGCGCCGCCCGCCATGCTACTTTCGCTGTCGATATGCGCCGGCGGCAGTTCGGCGACGAAGCGGCTGGGGATGCTCGACGTCCATTGGCCGTAGATGCGGCGGTTGGCGGCGTGGATGATGACCGCGCGTCGCCGCGCGCGGGTGATCGCGACATAAGCGAGGCGGCGCTCCTCCTCCAGTGAGGCGAGCCCGCCTTCGTCGAGTGAGCGTTGCGAAGGGAACAGCCCTTCCTCCCACCCGACCAGGAACACGGTGTCGTATTCCAGCCCCTTGGCGGCGTGGATCGTCATGATCGTGACCTTGGCCTCGTCGGCGGCCGCTTCATTGTCCATGACGAGGCTGACGTGTTCGAGGAACGCGCCGAGATTTTCGTATTCCTCCATCGCGCGGATGAGTTCGGTGAGGTTTTCCAGGCGGCCGGCGGCCTCGGCCGATTTCTCCGCCTGCCACATCGCGGTGTAGCCGCTTTCGTCGAGGATCTGGCGGGCGAGGTCGGGGTGGGGGAGGCTCGCCGCCATGTCGCGCCAGCGGGCGATGTCGCCGACCAGGTTGCCGAGCGCGCGGCGCGCCTGCGGGGTCAGCTCGTCGGTATCGAGGATGCGCGCGGACGCGGTGGTGAGCGGCACGCCCTCCGCGCGGGCGAGCTGATGGACCTTCGCCACCGCCTTGTCGCCCAGCCCGCGCTTGGGGACGTTGACGATGCGTTCGAAGGCGAGGTCGTCGGCGGGTTGCGCGACGACGCGGAGATACGCCAGCGCGTCGCGGATTTCGGCGCGTTCGTAAAACCGGAAACCGCCGACGATGCGATATGGCAGGCCGATCGCGATGAAGCGGTCTTCGAACTCGCGGGTCTGGTGCTGCGCGCGGACCAGGATGGCGATGTCGTCGAGGTTCTTGCCCGATCGCTGGCACGCCTCGATCTCGTCGCCGACGCGGCGTGCTTCCTCGGGGCCGTCCCACACGCCGAGCACCTTGACCTTCTCGCCCGCGTCGAGCTCGGTCCATAATTCCTTGCCCAGCCGGCCGCTATTGTTGGCGATCACCCCGCTGGCGGCGGCGAGGATGTGCGGGGTGGAGCGGTAATTCTGTTCGAGGCGGATGACCTTCGCGCCCGGAAAGTCCTTCTCGAATTTCAGGATGTTCTCGACCTGCGCGCCGCGCCACGAATAGATCGACTGGTCGTCGTCGCCGACGCAGCACAGGTTCTTGCGTTCCTGCGCGAGCAGGCGGAGCCAGAGATACTGGACGCTGTTGGTGTCCTGATACTCGTCGACCATGATGTATTTGAAACGGCGCTGATAGTCTTCCAGCACCTCGCGGTGGCCGCGCAGGATCGTCAGCATGTGGAGCAGCAGGTCGCCGAAATCGCAGGCGTTGAGCGCCTTCAGCCGGTTCTGGTACGCCGCGTAGAGTTCGCCGCCGCGGCCGTTGGCGTAGCGCTCGCTCTCGCCCGCCTGGATGTCGGCGGGAACGAGGCCCTTGTTCTTCCACTCGTCGATCAGCCCGCCGAGCTGGCGCGCGGGCCAGCGTTTCTCATCGAGATCGGCGGCGAGGACGAGCTGCTTCAACAGGCGGAGCTGGTCGTCGGTGTCGAGGATCGTGAAATTGGGGTGCAGCCCGACCAGTTCGGCATGGCGGCGCAGCATCTTGGCGCCGATCGCGTGGAACGTGCCGAGCCATGGCATCCCCTCGACCACGTCGCCGACCAAAGCGGCGACGCGGTGCCGCATCTCGCGCGCGGCCTTGTTGGTGAAGGTGACGGAGAGAATCTCCGACGGCCACGCCTTGCGGGTGTAGAGCAGGTGGGCGAGGCGCGCGGTCAGTGCGGCGGTCTTGCCCGTGCCGGCGCCGGCGAGGACGAGGACCGGGCCTTCGGTGGTCAGCACCGCCTCGCGCTGCGGGGCGTTGAGGCCGCGAAGATAGGGGGGATCGTCGGGGAGCGTCTGGGACTGGGTCACGGGCGAACACTTAGGGAACGCTGACGGCGCGGGCAACCGGTCGGTCACGGCGTGGCTTTGTCTTGCCGCTGTCCCGGAAAAATCGCAAGCCGATGAAAATCGCGCCGCGCTTCTTCATTTGGTCACCAACATGGCTAGGGTCGCGGCAAGGGCATGGAAAGGTTGGCGATGGAGTTCGATCGGCGCACGGTTACGGCGATGCTGGCGGGCGCGGGGCTGATCGCCCCCGGCGCGGCGCTGGCGGACCCACGGATGTTCCGGGCGAGCATCACGATCGATAACAACCGCGTGCTGATCGCGGTGGGGATGAACGGCGCGGGACCATACATCTTCATGATCGATACCGGGCAATATGTCAGCATGATCCGGCCCGATTTGGCGAAGCAGCTCAGGCTGCCGGTGCAGGGTTATGAGGGGACGCGGGGAATCGGCGGCAAGGGCGGCCGATTCGCCCTGTATCTGGCGCGCGATTTCGTCATCGGTGGCGGCATCCGCCAGTCGCAGGTCGTGCTGCAGGACTCGTTCGACTTCGGCTACGATCAGGGCATTTATGGCGCGCTGGCGGCTGGAATCGTGACCGCGACCGACACCGATCTCGACTTCGACGCCGGCGAGTTGCGACTCTATCCCGACGGCCGCGGCGATCGCCCCGGCTTCGTCGCGGTCGATTCGGAAATCCCGCGCGTCGAGCGTGTGGGCCGTGGATCGCAGAAGATCATGGCGACGATCCTGCTCGACGGGCGGCCGATCTCCTGCGAACTCGATACCGGCTCGCCCAACACACTGTCGCTCAGCCAGTCGGTGGCGCGGCGGCTGGGGTTGTGGGGCGATCGGCCGTTCGCGCCGAATCGCCCGAACGGGATCGGCGGCACCGGCCCGATCGCGCGAATCGTGCGTGTCGGGTCGATGGAGCTGGGCGGCATCCGCGCCGAACGGCCGGTGATCACGTTGCTCGGCAATGATCTCTCCGGGAGCATGGACGGCGTGGTCGGGCTCTCCTTCCTCCGTCGCTTCAACATGTCGATCGACGTCAAGGGGCGCAAATTGTGGGTCCAGCCCAGCAAGCAGAGCCCGGTGCCGGACCGGTACCGGCTGTCGGGTCTGTGGCTCGATCGCGAGGGATCGAGGATCGTCGTCAATACGGTCGGCGCCGGCAGCCCGGCCGCAAAGGAAGGGCTGAAGCCCGGTGACCGTATCATCGGCGAGTGGGATGCGGTGCTGCGCGCGCTCGACGGCCCGCCAGGCTCGGTCGTGCGGCTGACGGTCGAGCGTAACGGTGCTGCGCGTGAAGTCGCGCTGACGCTGACATCCTATCTGTAAGACAAAAAAAGGGGCGGCCCAGGGGACCGCCCCGTAGTTCGGGGAGATCGGCACAAGGGGGAGAAGGCCGATCCCTGGTCGGGCGGGCAAGGGGAGGACCGCCGCGACACGAGCCTAGATAAGCGCCGTTTGTCGCCGATCAATGTCGCAATTGTTGCAAAGTGTCGCAGTGGCGCGGCGTCACCAGGAATTGGTGGTCGTGACCGTCACTGGGTCGGGATCGGGCGGTGCTGCTCGTGACGGTCGGGGAAGCGGCGCGTGTCGCACGGGAACGGGGCGAGGCGTCGGGCGCGGTGCGAGGACGGGCGAGATGGACGCGCCTGGTGTCGGCATCGCGCGTGGCGTGATCGGGATCGCGGTGGCAGCGGCAGTGGGCGAGGTGCCTGAGATCGGTTGAGTCGAGGGGAGTGCATTGCGCCCGACGATCAGCCCGGTCGCCGCCGCGCCGGCAAGGCCGGCCGCGATGATCCAGCCGCGCTTTCCCATCACGTGCACGCTTATTGCGGCGAGGCGTCTTCGGGCGGGGCCGATGGCGGCGTGACCGTCCCCGGCGGGTCGCCATCGGTAGGGCCTTGCATTTCGGGCGATTCCTTCGTGGGTACGCCGGGTTCGCCATTGGCCGAGGGGGCGTCGCCCGCCATGGGCGCGCTTTCTGGCTGCGGATCGACGACTTCATCGGCGGCGGACGGGTGCGGCGCGTTGGGATCGCCGACCACGGCCTTGCCGGCGGTCGCCGCCGCCGCCGCGCCGCCGCCCGCTGTCGTGCGGAACGCGACCGATCCCATCACCAGCCCGGCTGCGACGACCAGCGCCAGCAGGCCCATGAATTGACGATCCTTCATCACATCCTCACTCGATACGCTCCGGCGGCGAAGACTAGCGGCCGAGTGGTGAAGATTTCGGCAACCGCCGTTCGCGGAATCGTCACCAATCTGTCACGGCATTGTCATGCGCCGGATGCAGGGCGGCGGCATGTTGAGCACCATGGCGGCCGAGTCCGGTCCGATTTCACCGGCGGGCGAGCCGGAACCTGCGCAGCGCGGCCCGCGGCTCGATCATCCGATCCCGCTCGCGGCGAAGGTCATCTTCGCCGCGCTGTTGATCGGCGCGCTGCTGTTCGCCGGCGTCAGCATCCTGGCCGACACGCAACAGGTCGGCGAGCAGATGGCGAGCGGCGTGTTCGTTTTCCTGGTCGTCGCCTTGATCATCGCGCTGGGGTTCGAGTTCGTGAACGGGTTTCACGACACCGCCAATGCCGTCGCGACGGTGATCTACACCAATTCGATGCCCGCCCCGCTGGCGGTGGCATGGTCTGGATTCTTCAATTTCCTCGGCGTGCTGCTGTCGTCGGGCGCGGTCGCCTATACGATCGTGACATTGTTGCCGGTCGATCTCGTGCTGCATGTCGGGTCGAATGCCGGCTATGCGATGATCTTCGCCCTGCTGCTCGCGGCGGTGTTGTGGAACCTCGCGACCTGGTTCGTCGGTCTGCCCAATTCGTCGAGCCATACGCTGATCGGGTCGGTGCTGGGGGTCGGTGTCGCCAACCAGCTGATCGCGGCGGGCAGCAAGGGCGGCACTGCGGGCGTCGACTGGGCCCAGGCGTATAACGTCTTTTCCGGACTGTTCTGGAGCCCGCTGATGGGGTTCGTCGGCGCGTTCATCCTGCTGGCGATCATGCGGCGCGTGATCCGCAACCCGAAGCTTTACAGCCCGCCCGACACCGACGCGCCGCCGCCGCGCGGGATTCGCGCGCTGCTGATCTTCACCTGCACCGCGGTCAGCTTCTTCCACGGCAGCAATGACGGGCAGAAGGGGATGGGGCTCATCATGCTGATCCTGATCGGTTGCGCCCCCACCGCTTATGCGCTCAACCGCACGCTGCCGGCCAGTTCGATGCCGGGCTTCGTCGCGACGGCCGCCACCGCGAGCGCGCCGTTTGTCGCGCGCGCCGGTGCGATCGATCCGGACGCCGATCATGCGCGGGCCGCACTGACCGAAGCTTTGCAGACCCGCCAGGCCGACACGCCGCAAGTCTATGGCGCGATCGTCACGCTGTCGAAGGACGTGACCCAGCGCATCGCCGGCTATGGTGCGCTCGCCAAGGTGCCCGCGGCGGCGACCGGCAACCTGCGCAACGACATGTACCTGGTGCTCGACACGACCAAGCTGATCACCAAGGCGAAGGACGCCCCAAAAACGTTCAAGCCCGACGAATTGAAGGCGATCGGCGCGTACCAGGCCAATCTGGAGCATGGAACGCGCTATATTCCGTTCTGGGTCAAGGCATGCGTGGCGATCGCGCTCGGGCTGGGGACGATGGTCGGCTGGCGCCGCGTCGTCAAAACCGTGGGCGAGCGGATCGGCAAGACGCACCTGACCTATGGCATGGGCGCCGCCGCCGAGCTCGTCGCGGCGGGTACGATCGCGTTCGCGGACAAGCTGGCGGTGCCGGTATCGACCACGCACATCCTGACCTCCGGCGTCGCCGGCGCCAGCGTCGCCAACGGGGCGGGACTGCAGTTCGCGACGGTGCGGAACATGGTGCTCGCCTGGGTATTGACGCTGCCGGCGGCGATGGCGCTGTCGGGCGGTCTGTATTGGGCAATGCGCCAGTTCATCGGTTGAGCCAGCTTCCCCGCCAATCGCGGATAAGGCGTTTTCCCGACCGATGTCGATTGATCTGCGCCCGCCGATGAGGCGCGCTGTGGCCTCCACGCAACATCGTTAACGCGAAAGTGACGATCGAATCGTGCTCGACGCCCGATTCGAAAAGGTTAACAAATAGTTAATTTCAAAGGATTTTCGGTCAGCAATGCTGCCGTTCCATGGCGCGACTGCGCTGGATAAAGAACGACCCACTTTCCGCCGACAACCCGTTGTAACAACGTGTAAAATCGACAGAAAGCGGGTCGTCTAAACCGCTTCACCAAGGGCGAACAGCGTCGCCGTGGATAAGCGCAATGAGAAATGCGAGCATTGCTTTACTCCTAGTGCGCCCACCCCGGGCACGACTTATTGTTAATTGAAAATTAACCAAAAAGCAAACAATCTAGCAGCCGTTACGATCTCACTCTCGTCTCATTTTGGCGGGGCTTAAGGGTTCCTTCAGCCGCGCGGAGTATCGCCAGACCCATGTCGCGCGTTCGCACACCGAATAGCACCGTCGATGACCGCGCCGCCCGGCCGAGCGGCGCCATCGCCCGGCGCGCGCGCGGCCGCCGGACGGCGCCATCGATCGAAGTGTCCGCCGCCAAGCCCTGGATCGCGCAGGCGCTGCTGCAATTGACCAACCAGGCGGCGTTGCGCCGCTTGCTCGGCATCGCGCGCTCGAACGATGTCGCGCTCGATATCGCCGACCGGATCGCGGCTTTGCTCCCCACTGCCACGGTAGCGGTGGTCGGCCGCTGGATGATCGAGGTCGAAACGTCTCTGGGCGGCTCGGCCGACCTCGACGTCCTGGCGGACACGCTGGCGGCGGCGGCGGTCGAACCCTTCGATCTCGACGGGGAAAGCCATACGCTCGATCTCGCCATCGGCATCGCGGCGGGACCGCCGGGATCGGTGGACGAAATCCGCCTGGCCGAAGAGGCCGAGGACGCGCTCGCCCGCTCGCGCAACGATCGTCAGCCGGTGGTGCGCGATCTGTCGCTGGTCGATCCGATGGTTGACGCGATGGCGTTGAAGCGCGATTTGTCGGGTGCGGCCGATCGCGGCGAATTGTTCCTGCAATATCAGCCCAAGGTCCATGTCCGCCGCCAGCAAGTCGCGAGCGCGGAAGCCCTGTTGCGGTGGCGCCATCCCAAGCGCGGATTGATCCTGCCCAACGATTTCATTCCGCTCGCCGAAGCGACGCGCGACATCGACCGCATGACGTTGTGGACGATCGAGCAAGTGATCGCCGACCAGCAAACGCTCCGTGCGGACGGGCACGACATCACGATCTTCATCAACATTTCCGGCCAGCTGCTCAGCGACGCCAAGTTCGTCAAACGCGCCTGCGAGATCGTCGCCGCGATCGACGTGCGGCTCGGCTTCGAAATCACCGAGACCTCGGTGATCCGCGATCCGGTCAGCGCGATCGCCAACCTCAACGTCTTCGCCGCTCATGGCATCGCCATCGCGATCGATGACTATGGCGCCGGGCTGTCGAGCCTGGCTTATCTGAAACAGCTCCCGGCGCGCGAGCTCAAGATCGACAAGATGTTCGTGTTGCAGCTGACCAGCAGCAACCGCGATCCGCTGATCGTCCGCTCGACCATCGATCTTGCCCATGCGCTGGAGATGGAAGTGACCGCCGAAGGCGTCGAAACCCCGGCGGCGCTCGCGCTGCTCAGCGTGATGGGGTGCGACATGATCCAGGGCTATCTGATCAGCCGTCCGGTCGAGATCGAGGCGTTCCGCAACTATATGCGTGACCACAAGGACGCTGCCCTGGTCGATTCGGCGCGGGCGACGTTCCGCGTCGGCGCATTTCGTCACGTCGCCTGACCGAGTTAGCGTCGCCTTAACGTAAGACGTCCATCGTGCAGTTGCTATGAGCCGCCGGTTCTTCCACGCCTTGCTCGCGATCATTATCGCGATGACGGCCCTGCCGACCGGCGTGTGTGCGCAGCCGGCGCGGGACGCGCAAGTGGAAGCGATGATCGCGGCGGCGCGGGCGATGATGGTTAGCGATCCCAAGGCGACGATCGTCAAGGCGCAACAGGCGCGGGTACTCGCGGCGCAAATCAAGGACGATAAGCGCGCCGAAAACATCGCCACCACGCAATGGCTTGAAGGCGAAGCGCACCTTCGCCTCAACGATCCGACAGGGGCGGGCTCGCTGCTCAATGCGGCTTACTCGGCGCTGAAGAACAGCCCGGCATCGCACCTGAAGGGCGACGTGCTGCGGTCGCTTGGCGGATACCATTACGCGACGGCGCAAGTGGCGGCGGCCTTGAGCGATTATCAGGCCGCATTCGAAATCTATCGGTCGGTCAACGACGAACGCAGCCAGGCGATTACGTTGCTGTTCATCGCATTATTGTATCAGGATGCGACCGACTACGCCTCTGCGCTCAGATATTACAGCCAGGCGATGGAGACGTACCACGGCGATCCCCAGTTGCTGGTCGGGATGTACAACAATCGCGGTAACGTATTCAAAGAGTTGGGGCGATATTCCGAGGCTGAAACGGACTTTCGGACCGCGCTGAAACTGGCGCGCGACTTGGATAGTGTCGTCATTCAGGGGCAGGTGCTGCGCAATCTCGCCTGGACGCAGCTGCGCGCCGGCCAGGTCGACGCCGCCGATCAGACGGTCGCGGCGGGATTCCGCTTGCCGCGCGATCGCGACAGCGCCGGGTCGACCGCCTTGTTCTGGTCGGTCGCGGCACAGGTGTCGCTGCAGCGGGGCAAGCTCGACGAAGCGCGCGACCGGATCGAGCGCGCGTTCGCCGACGTCGATGTCGCCGAGCCGACGATGGTGTGGTGGCAGGCGCACAAGACCGCGTTCGATATCTACCGCAAGCTGGGCGACACCGATAAGGCGCTGACCCATCTCGAAGCGCTCAAGCAGCTCGACGACGCCAGCAACAAGGTTGCCGCCTCGGCCAGCACCGCGCTCGCCGGCGCCAGGTTCGATCTGTCGAACAAGGAACTCAAGATCACCAAGCTCCAGGCCGACGACGCCAAGCGGCAGCGGGACTACGAACATGCGAAGGCGCGGATTCAGTTCTGGATCTTCGTCGGATCGGGCGTCACGGCGGTCGTCATCATCGGCATGCTCGGCTTCGGGTTGATCACGATCCACAAGAGCCGCGACCAGGTGCGCGCGGCCAACGTGGATCTGGCCTCGACCAACGTCGCGCTGGGCAAGGCGCTGGCGGCGAAGACCGAGTTCCTGGCGACGACCAGCCACGAAATCCGCACGCCGCTCAACGGCATCCTCGGCATGACCCAGGTGATGCTGGCCGATCGCAAGCTCGACGCCGGCACGCGCGACCGGATCGGTGTGGTCCATGGCGCCGGCGTGTCGATGCGCGCCCTGGTCGACGACATCCTCGACGTCGCCAAGATGGAGACGGGTAACCTGACCGTGGAAAAGGCGCCGGTCGACCTGCCCGCGATGCTGCGCGACGTGTCGCGGATGTGGGAGGAGCAGGCGCGCGCCAAGGGCCTGGCCTTCGAATTGGACCTGAGCGCGACGCCGAGCCGAATCGAAAGCGATCCCGCGCGTCTCCGCCAGGTGGCGTTCAATCTGTTGTCCAACGCGCTCAAATTCACCCAGGCGGGATCGATCCACCTTTCCTCGGGCGTGATCGCGGGTGACGATGGCGAGCAAGTCGCGATCGTCGTTCGCGATACCGGGATCGGCATCGCGCCCGACAAGCTCGACCTGATCTTCGAATCGTTCCGCCAGGCCGATGCCGGCACCACCCGCCAGTTCGGCGGCACCGGCCTGGGCCTCGCGATCTGCCGCAATATCGCACAGGCGATGGGCGGCGACGTGACCGTCGAGAGCACCGAAGGGCAGGGGGCGACCTTCACTTTCGCGGTGCCGCTGGTGCGCGTCGCGGAAGAGGCGCCGGTCGCGGCCGACAGCGGCGGCGCGGCGTTGCTGATCGTCGACAAGAACCCGATCAGCCGCGCGATGTTGAAGACGCTGTTCACGCCGCGCGTCGCCGCGGTGAAAGTCGCGCCGTCGATCGCGGAAGCGGCGGAGATGATTGCCGCCGGCGGGATCGATCGCGTGTTGACCGACGAGGCCACGATCACGATGGACGGCGACGCGGCCGATGGCGTCCAAGCGCTTGCCGGAGCGCCGTTATCGTTGCTGTGGACCAATCCCGACGATGGCGTTCGCGCCCGGTTCGCGGGGGCCGGCGTGGATCAATTGATCGCAAAACCGATCGCCGGCGCAGCTTTAGTACAGGAAATCGTTACGTCGGCGAAGAAAGATGATATTGATAGTCGCGCCGCGTGAGGGCAGGGGAGTCGTCGTGTCGCAAGACGCCCCCTTCATTCCGGCTTGCGAAAAGGCTCGTTAATGCACGTCATCTTCATTGAGGACGACCCGATGAATCGGCGCGTCGTCGGCGACATGTTGAATGTCGCGGGTGCGACGATGGCCGAGGCCGAAAGCGGGGAGATCGGGCTCAAGCTGATCGATGAGGGCGATTTCGACATGGCGCTGATCGACCTGCGCATGCCGGGCATGGACGGGATCACCGCGATCGAGCGGATTCGCGCCAGGGGTGATGCCAAGGCCAAGTTGCCGATCATCGTCGTCACCGCCGACACCGCGATCGACCTGCGTGAACGCTGCCTGACGGCGGGCGCCGACGAGGTGCTGTTCAAGCCGGTGGCGATGGACGCGCTGTTCGAAGCGATGGGCCGAATCCTCGCGGGCGGCGACGGGGACATGATCCTCTAACGCTCCACAGCGCCAGGCCGCCGTGCGATAGCGCCGGCATGCAGGAACGTCTTTCCCCCGAATCGCGTCCGCTCGGCCGGAGCGGGATCATGGTGTCGCCGATCGCCTGGGGCATGTGGCGATTGTCGGGTGAGGTCGCCGACGCGCGCGTGCTGGCCGAGGCCGCGCTGGAGACCGGCATCACCCTGTTCGACACCGCCGACATCTACGGAATGGCCAGGCGCGACGAGGCCGGCGACGCCGAATCGCTGTTCGGGCGCGTGCTGGCCGACTCACCGGGGCTGCGCGAGCGGATCGTGCTGGCCACCAAGGGTGGGATCGTTCCCGACGTCCCGTATGATTCGAGTGCCGACTATCTCGACCGTGCGATCGACGCGTCGCTGCGGCGGCTCGGCGTCGAGCAAGTCGATCTGTGGCAAGTGCACCGCCCCGATCTGCTCGCGCATCCGCAGGAACTGGCGGCGACGCTCGAGCGGTTCGTCGCCAGCGGCAAGGCGCGGGCGATCGGCGTGTCCAACTTTACGTCGGCGCAGGTCGCGGCGCTCGAACATTTCCTGACGATCCCGCTGGCGAGCACCCAGCCGGAATTCTCCCCGCTCCACACCACGCCGTTATGGGACGGGACGCTCGACGCGGCGATGGCGCGCGACCATGCGGTGCTCGCCTGGTCCCCGCTGGGCGGCGGACGATTGACGGACGGGCAAAGCGGGGCGGCGAGCTTGCTGGCGGCCAAGGCGGAGGAAACGGGCGTGTCGGTCGCCGCGGCGGCCTATGCCTGGGCGATGGCGCACCCGGCGCGGATCATCCCGATCGTCGGCAGCCAGCGTGCCGACCGCATCCGTGAGGCGGGCGGCGCGTACAAGGTGCGCTGGACCCGCGCCGAATGGTATGCGGTGCTGCAGGCGGCGACGGGCGAGAAATTGCCCTGAAGTGGATGCCTGTGCCTGTGAGACGCTATTCGGCGGGATGGACGGAGCGATCGCGCCGTAACGCGGCCCGCAGGTGCAGGAGATAGGCCCACCCACCGCCTGCCAGAAGCAAGCCGGCGATGGCGGGCGACAGGTGGACGATAGCGTTCAAAGCTCTTCCTCCGGCTCAAGCACTTCGTTGACCTGAAAAGACACCCATATAAGCCCGAAAGCGATAACAATCCATACCGCCCCGGCAAGGTCCGCCCCCACAAGATACAGGCGCGAGATGCCGGCGATCAGAAGCGCCAGCCCGCCGTTGCCGATCACTGTCGAGACACGCTTGACCTTCTCGTTGAAGCGGACGGCGCGCATATCCTTCATGGCTCGAGTCCGAGGCCGTCGATATGGTCTCTCATCGCTCCGGACCTTCTTCACGAGACGGCTGTTCTGGAAGCGCTGGAGGCCCGACCGGGAATCGAACCCGGGTGCAAGGATTTGCAGTCCTCTGCGTCACCACTCCGCCATCGGGCCCCGATGCGGCAAGGGGCGGGGCATTGCGCGGGGTTCGTGCCCAAGTCAACCACCGCGCGGCCAATCCGTGGCGATTTCGATCAGTCGCGGCTTGGCGTGGGGGTGACCGCGCCATATAGGGGACGCGCGGCACTAAGTGTGTTGCATATGTAAAACAGTTATGCGAATGAGCGGGCTATGAGCGATCCGGCGGCGGACATCACCAATTTCGAGGCTATGCGCCATGCCATGGTGCAGAGCCAGTTGCGGACCAACGCGGTCGACGATCCGCGCGTGGTGACCGCGATGACAGTCGTCGCGCGCGAGAAATTCGTGCCCGAGGACGTGCGCCGGCTGGCCTATCGCGACACCGCCGTCGCGATCGGCAACGGCCGTTTCCTCAACGTGCCGATCGCGACGGGCAAGCTGCTGACCGAGGCGTACCTGATGCCGGCCGACAAGGTGCTGCTGATCGGCGCGGCGGGGGGATATACGGCCGCCGTGTTGTCGCGGCTGGTCGCGTCGGTGGTCGCGGTCGAGAGCGATCACGATCTCGCGGCGCACGCCAGGAATGCGCTGGGCGACCTGACGAATGTCACCCTGGTCGAAGGGCCGCTGGAAAAGGGTCATGCCGAGGGCGCGCCCTATGACGTGCTGGTGGTCGACGGCTGCGTCGAGCAATTGCCCGAGAGCCTGGTGGACCAGGCCGCGCCGGGCGGCCGCGTCGTCGCCGGGATCGTCGAGCGCGGCGTGCGCCGGCTCGCCACGGGCCGTGCGATCAAGGGCGGCTTCGGGCTGCGCGCGTTCGCCGACATCGACTGCGTCGCGCTGCCGGGATTCGCCGCGCCGCGCGGCTTTGCATTTTAACGAAGGTGGGAATTTGATGCGCGTTTCCGTACTGCTCGCAGGCGTGGCGATGCTCGGCATGGTGGCCGGGCCGGCCGCCGCCGACACGCTGCGCGATGCGCTGGTCAAGGCGTACAACACCAATCCCGGCCTCGCCGCGGCGCGTGCCGACGTGCGTGCGACCGACGAGAACGTGCCGATCGCCAAGTCGGCGGGCCGGCCGAGCGCCAGCGTCACCGGCAATTACACCGAGAACGCGCTCAGCAGCTCGAACACGCTGGCCGACCCCGACCGCCAGTTGCAGGGGAGCGCGGGGGTGACGATTCCGCTATACCGTGGCGGGCGTGTCGCGAATTCGGTCAAGGGCGCGGAGATACGGTCGGATGCGGCGCGCGATCAACTGCGCGGCAACGAATCGGACCTGTTCGTCGGCGTGGTCGGCGCGTACATGGACGTGATCCGCGACGAGGCGATCGTCGGGCTCAACAAGGAAAACGTGAAGGTGCTGGAGGTCAACCTCCAGGCCGCCAGGGACCGGTTCCAGGTCGGCGACCTGACCCGCACCGACGTCGCGCAGTCCGAAGCGCGGCTTGCGATCGCGCGCAGCCAGTTGGAGACCGCGCAGGCCCAGCTGATTTCGAGCAAGGAAAGCTATATCCGCTTTGTCGGGACGCCGCCGGGGGTGCTTGAGGATCCGCCCGCTTTGCCGAACCTGCCTGCGTCGCCCGATGCGGCGGTCGATATGGCACTGAAGAACAACCCCGTGCTGCTCGCCGCGGTCCGCAACGGCGATGCCAGCAAATATGATGTGAACGCCGCCCGCGCGGGCCGCCTGCCGACCCTGTCGGGCGTCGTCGGCGGCAATTACTTCAACTATCTCGGCTCCTATGGCGCCGGCATCAATCCGAAGCCCGGCCAGACCGGCAGCGCCGGCACGGTCGGCCTGCAATTCACCGTGCCGATTTTCCAGGGCGGCTTGCCCTCGGCGCAGCTTCGCCAGGCGCAGGAACGCCGGGCGCAGGCGCTGGAGACGGTGACCGACACCGAACGCGGGGTGATCGCCCAGACGCGGTCGGCCTATGCGATCTGGAAATCGTCGCTGGAGGTGATCGCCTCCGCCCAGCGTGCGGTCGAGGCGAACAAGCTGAGCCTGGAGGGCGTGCGCGCCGAGAACAGCGTCGGCAACCGCACGATCCTGGACATCCTCAACGCCGAACAGGAATTGCTCAACAGCCAGGTGACGCTCGTCACCGCGCAGCGCGACGCCTATGTCGCCGGTTTCGCGTTGCTGTCGGCGATGGGCCAGGCGGAAGCGCGCGACCTCGGGCTGGAGGGCGGGGCGCTCTATGACCCGCTGACCAACTATGACAAGGTCAAGGGCAGCTGGAGCGATTTCGGCGGCAAGCCCGACTACAAGCCGACCGGCACCAGCACGCGCAACACGCCGCCGCAGGACTCGTCGCAGGGCCGTCCGCTCGACCCGCAATTGAACGCGCCGGTTGACACGGCGCCCGATACTCCCGCAAACGTGCCGAGGACGAATTAACCACGCGGTTCGCGTGGCCTTTTGGCACGACAGGCCTTTTGGCTCGACAGGGAAGCAGGCTGCATATGGGGGATGTAAGCGCCGAACCGTCGATGGAGGACATCCTGGCCTCCATCAAGCGGATCATCGCGGAGGATGCCGAGAACGGCGCACCGATTCGCGCGCGGCGTCGTGCCGTGCCGGTGCCGGTGCAGGACTTCGTCGGGGACGACGATGTGCTCGAACTGAGCGAGCAGGCGCCTCCGCCGCAGCCCATCGCGGCCGAGCCGGTCGCCGCCGATCCGGCGCCGATGCCGATGTCGCCACCGGTCGCGGCCGCCCCGGAGCCCGTCGCGGCACCGATACCTGCTGTTACGCCGGCCCCGGAGACGATCGTCTCGCCCCGAACCGCCGAAGCGAGCCGCGCGCCGCTCGACACCTTGTCGAAGCTGATCGTGAAGCCGGAGACGGCGGGCGCCGACACGCTCGAGGGGCTGGTGCGGGAGATGCTACGGCCGATGCTGAGCGACTGGCTCGACCGGAACCTGCCCGAACTGGTCGAATCGATGGTCGCCAAGGAAATCGCGCGGATCACCGGCGGGCGCTGACCCTCATCCATGCTCCCCCTCTCGCGGGGGCATTGAACGGAATGGTTGCCCGCGAAACGATCTTGCGGCAATCGTGCGGCCCATGAAAAAGCTCCTGCTCGCGAGCGCCGCGCTCGCTATCGTCGCCTTTCCCGCCGCCGCGCGTCAGCTCACGATCGAGGACGTGACGATGCTCAGCCGCGTCGGCGCGCCTGCGGTGTCGCCCGACGGGCACTGGCTGGTGTGGCAACAGCGCGAGACCGATCTCGCCAAGGACAAGGGCCGGTTCGACCTGTGGCGGCTCGACCTGACGACCAAGGGCGCCAGGCCGGAGAAGCTCGCCGCCGACCCCGCGGTCAACGAAACCGCGCCGCAATTCTCCGCCGACGGCAAGACGGTGTTCTTCCAGTCCGACCAGGGCGGCGAGGACAATGTCTGGTCGATCGCGGTGACCGGCGGCGCGCCGACCCGGGTGACCGACCTCAAGGGCGGACTTGGCGGGTTCAAGGTCGCGCCGACCGGCGACAAATTGCTGATCTGGGCCGACCGCCTGCCCGGCGCGCCGACCAGCGAGCCGGCGATGGTCAAGAAGGCGGACGATGCGGGCAACGGCAAGACGTTCGACCAGATGTTCATCCGCCACTGGGCGAGCTGGTCCGACGGCACGCGCTCGCAACTGTTCGTGCTGCCGATGGCGGGCGGCAAGGCGACCGGCTACGGCAAGGCGATCGAAGGCGCGCTGGTCGGCGACACGCCCTCCAAGCCGTTCGGTGGCGGCGAGGAAGTGTCGTGGGGCGCCGATGGCAAGACCGTGTATTTCGCGCTGCGCGAGGCGCCTCGTCCCAAGGATGACGTGGTTTGTTATGATTGCGAGCGAAACAAGCCCCGAGCATTAACCGCCGGCCAAATACTGGCTACGGCTAAGCCGAATCTGCCGCTTGAACCGCTGTCGACCAACCTCGACATCTTCGCCGTGCCGGCGGACGGATCGAGCGCGCCGGTCAACCTGACCGCCGATAACCAGGGCATGGATAACCTCCCGACCGCGTCGCCCGATGGCAAATATCTCGCCTGGTTCGCGATGAAGCGGCCCGGCTACGAAGCTGATCGCCAGGTGCTGATGCTGCGCGACCTCGCCACCGGCAAGGTGACCGCGTTGACCGAAAGCTGGGACCGCTCGGTCGGCTCGATCGCGTGGGGCACCGATTCGAAGACGATTTACGTCACCGCCGAGGACACGCAGGAAACGCCGGTCTGGTCGGTGTCGCTGACCGGCAAGGTCACGCGGCTGACCCAGGCGGGCAGCGTGTCGGCCGTCGTGCCGACCGCGAAGGGGCTGGTGTTCGCGATGAACTCGCTGACCGCGCCCGACGATTTCTATTTCCTCGCCGGCAAGAAGACCACGCGGCTGACCAGCGTCAACGCCGACCGGCTGGCCGGGATCGACTGGCCGACCGTCACCAAGTTCAGCTTCACCGGCGCGAACAACGACACGGTATGGGGCTATGCGGTGAAGCCCGCCGGCTTGGCCGCAGACGCCAGGATCCCGATGGCGTTCATGGTCCATGGCGGGCCGCAAGGATCGAGCAACAATAGCTGGTCGTATCGCTGGAACCCGGCGTTGTTCGCCGGCGCGGGCTATGCGCTGGTCGCGATCGATTTCCATGGCAGCACCGGCTACGGCCAGAAATTCACCGATGCGATCCGCAACAATTGGGGCGGTTGGCCGCTGGAGGATCTCAAGAAGGGCTACGACGCCGCGACCGCGAAATTCTCGTGGATCGACGGCGGCAACGCCTGCGCGCTCGGCGCGTCGTACGGCGGCTATATGATGAACTGGATCGAGGGGAATTGGCCCGATCGCTTCAAGTGCATCGTCCAGCATGACGGCGTGTTCGACGCGCGCGCGATGGCGTACGAGACCGAGGAATTGTGGTTCGACGAGTGGGAACATGGCGGCAAGGCCTATTTCGAGGACCCGCAAGCGTTCGAGAAATGGAACCCGGTCAACTTCGTCGACAAGTGGAAGACGCCGCAACTCGTCATCACCAGCGAGGGCGACTACCGCATTCCCTACACGCAGGGAATCGCCGCGTTCACCGCGCTCCAGCGCCGCGACATCCCGTCGCGCCTGATCGTGTTCCCCGGCGGCAGCCACTGGGTGCTCGCGCCCAAGGAAAGCCGCCAATGGTATCGCGAGGTGTTGGGCTGGATGGGTAAGTGGACGGGGAAGGCGGCCACTAACTGACTGCTATAAAAAGCCTTTCTGTGTCTTTCGGCGACATGCTCCCATGTTTCGGGTCAATGAAGGTATCGCCGGCGCACAATAATTTACATCAATAAGCGGGCAAAGGTGCTTAACGGCGTTGTAATTATGCGAGAGTTGGCGCCTAAAGCCCGCTGTATTGCGTAACCGGGTCCGAACATGAACGCTGACGCCATTGTCAACGGCCGTACCGGCATCATCGTGGCGGCGCTGCTCGCCACGGTCGGATTGGGCCTTATGAGCGCCCAGACGCCGACGATGGCGGCTGCCTATGGCGGCATGTCCGAAATCGCCAAGCTGGCCGCGAAGGGCGGTCTGGACGCGATCGATGCCATGCTCGACGCGCGGTCGCCCGGCGCCCGCGTCCCCGGTGCGCTGACCCAGACCAAGGGCCGCAAGGTCTCGACGCTCAAGGAAATGTTCAAGCCGAAGGAGCGAGTCCTGAGCGAAGGTCGCACGCGCCCGGCCGACGACGAGCCCGTCGTCCTCGACGATCCCGGCATTTTCACGCCGGTCGATTCGGTCCCGTTGCCGAGCGTCGACCTGTCGGATGCCGACATCGAACCGCTGCACCCGGTGGCCGGGCCGCGACCCGTGCCGGGTGGCGGCACGCTGCCCATCATCGTGCCTGGCGGTGGCGGTGGCGGCGGAAGCAGCGGCGGTGGCGGTGGTGGCGGCACAACGCCGGGCGGCGGCGGCGCCGTGCCGGAGCCGGCGACCTGGGTCAGCCTGTTGATCGGTTTCTTCGCGATCGGCTTTGGCCTGCGCGGCGGGGCGGCGCGACAGCCCGCGCGCCCGCTGGCTGGGCGTACTTTCCCGTAAGGAGCGTGCCGGCCTTCGTCCGGTTCGCGCTGCCGATCGTGCTGGTCGCGATCGGGCTGGTCTGCTGGTCGAACTGGATCGCGCCGCCGCCGCCGATGCCGCAACCGGTGGCTTCGGGCGTGGTGAAGGACAAGGTGCGCGTTCGCTATCCTGTGGGCAGGCAGCCGGTGCTGACCCTGCCCAACGGCGAAAGACGGGCGGTCGCGAGCCTGCTCAACGTCCGCGACAGGATGAAGTTCGGCGACTTCGTGTGGAACGACGCCGGCATCGCGCCCGGCCCGGTCTGGGTCCGCATCGACCTGGCGCGGCAGATGTTGTCGGTGTTCCGGTCGAACCAGGAGATCGGGTCGGCGGTGATCCTCTACGGCACCGACGGCAAGCCGACGCCGACCGGCGTGTTCCCGATCCTGGCGATGGCGGTGGAACACAGTTCCAGCCTGTACGAGGCGGAAATGCCGTACATGCTGCGCCTGACCGACGACGGAGTCGCGATCCACGCCAGCAACGTCCGCTTCGGTTCGGCGACGCATGGCTGTATCGGCGTGCCGATCGAATTCGCGAAATTGCTGTACGCGCAGGTCAAGCGCGGCGACCTGGTCGCGATCGTTTCCTCGGGAACATAGTTGATCCTTCCCTAACCATTGCCGGAAACCGGCAAGTTATTGCCGGTCGGTACATCCGTCGCCATGGCGCGACGTCTTACCCAGGTCTGCAGCATGTTGATGGCATCGCCGTGGCTGCTCGGCGCGGCGCCCTATGCCGGTAGTTTCGACGACCGCGTGCTGGCGGCGCACAACCGGGAACGCGCGGCGCTGGGCATCGCGCCGCTCGACTGGGATCCCGCATTGGCGGCCGACGCCGCGACATGGGCGACCCATCTCGCCGCGACCGGCAAGTTCGAGCATGCCCCCGATCGGCCGCGTCGGCCCGAGGGCGAAAACCTGTGGGCGGGCACCAGGGGCTATTATTCCGCCGAGGCGATGGTCGATGCCTGGGCGCGCGAGAAACGCTACTATAAGCCCGGCCGCTTTCCGGAGAACAGCACGACCGGCAACGTCGCCGATGTCGGCCACTATACGCAGCTGATGTGGCGCGGCACCGGCCGGGTCGGCTGCGCGGTCGCGACCGGCGCGGAGGAAGATGTGCTGGTCTGCCGTTACAGCGATGCCGGCAATTATATCGGCGAGAAGCCCTTCTAGCACCGCCTTCCGCTTGGCGGGCAGAGTGGCTACAGGCCCTGTCCATGAGCGAACTGCCCAAGACCTTCGACCCCGCCGAAATCGAATCGCGCTGGTATGCGCATTGGGAAGGGGAGGGGCTGTTCCGCCCCGACCGTCCGGGCGCGGAGCCATGGACGATCGTCAACCCGCCGCCCAACGTGACGGGGTCGCTGCACATCGGGCATGCACTCGACAATACGTTGCAGGACGTGCTGGTCCGCCACGCGCGATTGAAGGGCAAGGATGCACTATGGGTGGTCGGCACCGACCATGCCGGCATCGCGACGCAGATGGTGGTCGAGCGCCAGCTCAACGAGAAGCAGCAGAAGCGCACCGATTTCACGCGCGAGGAATTCGTCGCCAGGGTCTGGGAATGGAAGGCCGAGAGCGGCGGCGAGATCACGCGCCAGTTGCGGCGGCTCGGCTGCTCGATGGACTGGGCGAACGAGCGGTTCACGATGGACGAGGGCTTTTCGAAGGCCGTCCTCAAGGTGTTCGTCGACCTGCACGCGCAGGGCCTGATCTATCGCGACAAAAGGCTGGTGAACTGGGACCCCGGCCTCGGCACCGCGATCAGCGACCTTGAGGTCGAGACGCGCGAGGTCAAGGGCAGCTTCTGGCAGATCCGCTATCCGCTCGCCGATGGCTCGGGGTCGATCATCGTCGCGACGACGCGGCCGGAAACGATGCTGGCCGACATGGCGGTCGCGGTGCATCCCGAGGATGCGCGGTACAAGGGCATGATCGGGAAGGAGATCAGGCTACCGATCACCGGGCGGCTGATCCGCATCGTCCCCGACGAACATGCCGATCCGACGCTCGGCACCGGCGCGGTCAAGATCACGCCGGGGCACGACTTCAACGACTTCGAGGTGGGCAGGCGCGCCGGGTTCAAGGCGGCGGAGATGCTCAACATGCTCGACGCCAGGGCGCGGGTGGCGCAGACCGCCGATGGCCTGATCCCCGACGACCTGCTCGGTCTCGATCGTTTCGACGCGCGCCAGCGGGTGGTCGCGCGGCTCAAGGCGCAAGGCTTCCTCGTTTCCCATGTCGACAAGGACGGCAACGAACACGACGTCGAGCCGCGCACGATCCAGACCCCGTTCGGCGACCGCTCGGGCGAGGTGATCGAGCCGTGGCTGACCGACCAATGGTATGTCGACGCCGAAACGCTGGCCAGACGCCCGATCGAGGCGGTGAAGTCCGGCGCGATCAGGATCGTGCCGAAGACGTGGGAAAAGACCTTCTTCAACTGGATGGAGAATATCCAGCCGTGGTGCGTCTCGCGGCAGCTTTGGTGGGGCCACCGGATTCCGGCGTGGTTCGCGGAGGATGGCCGGATCTTCGTCGCGCTGACCGAGGAAGAAGCGCAGGCGCAGGCGGGCGCGGGCGTCGCGCTGCGGCAGGACCCCGATGTCCTCGACACCTGGTTTTCCTCGGCGCTGTGGCCGTTCGCGACGATGGGCTGGCCCGACGAAGAGTCTCGCCCCTCCCCTTCAGGGGAGGGGCTTAAGAAGAGCCGACTCCACGGCCGCTATCCCAACGACGTACTGATTTCCGGCTTCGACATCCTGTTCTTCTGGGACGCGCGGATGATGATGCAGGGGATGCACTTCATGGGCGATGTGCCGTTCAGGACGCTCTACCTGCACGGCCTCGTCCGCGCCGCCGACGGGCAGAAGATGTCGAAATCGAAGGGCAATGTCGTCAACCCGCTCGGGCTGATCGACAAATATGGCGCGGATGCGCTGCGTTTCTTCATGGCGGCGATGGAGAGCCAGGGCCGCGACATCAAGATGGATGAGAAAAGGGTCGAGGGCTATCGCAACTTCGCGACCAAGCTGTGGAACGCCGCGCGCTTCTGTCAGGCGAACGGGATCGGCGCGTCGCGGCGGATCGAGGCGCCCGAGGCGCGCCAGGCCGTCAACAAATGGATCATCGGCGAGACGATCCAGACCGTGCAGGCGGTCGACCTCGCGCTGGCCGATTACCGTTTCGACGGCGCCGCCAACGCGATCTATCAATTCGCGTGGAGCCGGTTCTGCGACTGGTATCTGGAGCTGATCAAGCCAGTCCTCAACCCCTCCCCTTCAGGGGAGGGGCAAGGGGTGGGGGATGCCTCGCAGAGTGAAGCGCCTGCGGCACGCCCCCACCCCAACCCCTCCCCTGAAGGGGAGGGGCTTGAAATCGCTGAAACCCGCGCCGTCGCCGGCTGGGTGCTCGACCAGATTCTGGTGATGCTCCACCCGTTCATGCCGTTCGTGACCGAGGAGCTGTGGTCGAAGCTGGGCGCGCGCGACCATGACCTGATCGTCGCCAAATGGCCGATCGCCGATGCGCACTCGATCGACGCGCAGGCGGGCAGGGAGATCGACTGGCTGATCCGGCTGGTGAGCGAAGTGCGGTCGAGCCGTACCGAACTCAACGTCCCGCCGGGCGCGCGGCTTGCCGTGCATCTGCGCGATGCGTCGGCCGAGACGCTGGCGCGCTATGAGCGGCTGGCGCCGGCGATCGCGCGCATGGCGCGGATCGATCGCGCCGAGGGCGACTTTACCGGCGGCGCGGCGCAGGTCGTGGTCGACGAGGCGACGTTCGTCCTCCCGCTCGAAGGGGTGATCGACCTCGCCGCCGAACGTGCGCGCCTGGGCAAGGCGATCGAGGCCGCCGCGAAGGAGCGCGACTCGCTCGCGGGCCGCCTCGACAATGCGAGCTTCGTCGAACGCGCCAAGCCGGAAGCGGTCGAGAAAGCCCGTGCCGACCATGCCGAGAAATCGGCCGAGGCGGAGCGACTGTCGGCGGCGCTGGCGCGGCTGGGTTAATTCCTCCCCTCCCTTTCAATGGAGGGGCCGGGGGTGGGTCGCGAGCGAAGCGAGCGTCCCGTCCTTGCCAACAAAGCGCCGATCGGGGCATCGAGCCCCGACCGACGCTGAACCCACCCCTAACCCCTCCCTTGAAAGGGAGGGGCGGAGATTGTTGATGGCCGCCCCTCCGCAACATCGCGCCAACCGCCGCGACCTGACCGTCGGTCCGATCGGCCCGACCCTGCTTGCCTTCGCGCTGCCGACGCTGGCGTCGAACATCCTCCAGTCCCTGAACGGCTCGATCAACTCGATCTGGGTCGGGCGTTTCCTGGGCGAGGGTGCGCTGGCGGCGACCAGCAACGCGAACATCATCATGTTCCTGATGTTCAGCGCCGTGTTCGGGTTCGGCATGGCGGCGACGATCCTGATCGGCCAGTCGGTCGGGCGGCACGATATCGAGGCGGCGCGGCGGGCGTTCGGGTCCGCGGTCGGCCTGGTGGTCGGCGGCGCGGTGGTGATCGCGGTGGTCGGCTGGCTGTTCGCGCCGCAGATATTGCGGCTGCTCGCGACGCCGGGCGAGGCGCAGAACATGGCGCGCGATTATCTGCGCGTGATCTTCCTCGGGCTGCCTTTCTCGATGCTCGGCGTGCTGATCCAGATGTCTTTGCGCGGCACCGGCGATTCGCTGACGCCCTTGTGGTTCATGGCGCTGTCGGTCGCGATCGATTCGACGTTCAATCCGCTGCTGATCGACGGGATCGGGCCGTTCCCGAAGATGGGCATCGCGGGGTCGGCGACCGCGACCTTGCTCGCCGGAATCGTCTCGTCGGCGGGGCTGCTGATCTACGTCTATGCGCGCGACCTGCCGATCCGGCTGCGCGGGCATGAGCTGCATTACCTGATCCCCGAACGGGAATTGGTGAAGACGATCGTCGCCAAGGGCCTGCCGATGGGCGCGCAGATGCTGGTGATGTCGACCGCGGGGCTGACGATGATGGGGCTGGTCAACCGGCTGGGCGTCGATACCGCCGCCGCCTATGCCGTGTCGCAGCAGCTTTGGACCTATATCCAGATGCCGGCGATGGCGATCGGCGTCGCCGTGTCGAGCATGGCGGCGCAGAATATCGGGGCGGGAAAGTGGGACCGCGTCGGCGCGATCACGCGGTCGGGGGTCATCTACAACACCGCCATCACGCTGGTGGTGATCGCCGCGATCATCCTGTTCGACCGCCAGGTGATGACTTTGTTCGTCGGCGCGGGGAGCCCGGCGATCCCGATCGCGCGGCATATCCAGCTGATCTCGTCCTGGACCTTCGTGATGTTCGGCGCGACGATGGTGCTGTTCTCGACCGTGCGCGCGAACGGCGCGACGGTGCCGCCGCTGATCATCCTGGCGATCGCTTTCTACCCCGTGCGGCTCGGTTTCGCGATCGAGGGGCAGCGCTGGATGGGCAGCGACGCCTTGTGGTGGGCGTTCCCGATCGGCTCGGCCGTGTCGCTGACGCTGGCGGCGCTCTACTACCGCTACGGCCATTGGCGCGAACAGGTGCTGGTCGTGCCGCCCGATCCGGACGAGGCGGGCGAGCGCGCGCATGCCAGCGGCGAGCCGGCGGGGCGCTTGCACCCGAACGGCTAGGGGCGCATGGCGCGCGGATGACCCATTATCCCGCGCTTCGCCTCCGCCGCACCCGCGCTTCGGCGTGGAGCCGGCGGATGCATGCCGAAACCGTGCTGACGCCCGCCGACCTGATCTGGCCCCTGTTCATTTCGGAAGGGGAGGGAGTCGAGGAGCCGATCGCCAGCCTGCCCGGCGTGTCGCGCTGGTCGGTCGACGGCATCGTCGCGCGGGCGAAGGAGGCGCGCGACGTCGGCATTCCGTGCGTCGCCTTGTTCCCCAACACCCAGGCCGACCGCCGCAGCGATCGCGGCGAGGAAGCGCTCAACCCCGACAATCTGATGTGCCGCGCGATCCGCGCGCTCAAGGATGCGGTGCCGGAGGTCGGCGTGCTGACCGACGTCGCGCTCGATCCCTATACCAGCCATGGCCATGACGGGCTGCTCGACACGGACGGCTATGTGCTCAACGACGAGACGGCGGAGGTGCTGGTCGGCCAGGCGCTCAACCAGGCGGCGGCGGGCGCGGACATCATCGCGCCCAGCGACATGATGGACGGCCGCGTCGGGCTGATCCGCGACGCGCTGGAGGGCGGGGGCCACGTCAACGTCCAGATCATGTCCTATGCCGCCAAATATGCCAGCGGCTTTTACGGCCCGTTCCGCGACGCGGTCGGCTCGCGTGGCCTGCTGAAAGGCGACAAGAAGACCTATCAGATGGACTCGGCCAATGCCGAGGAAGCGTTGCGCGAGGTCGCGCTCGACCTGGCCGAGGGCGCCGACAGCGTGATGGTCAAGCCGGGCCTGCCCTATCTCGACATCATCCTGCGCGTGAAATCGGAGTTCCAGGTGCCGGTGTTCGCGTATCAGGTCAGCGGCGAATATGCGATGATCGAGGCGGCCGTCGCGGCTGGCGCGGCGGAGCGCGACGCGGTGGTGCTGGAAACGCTGATGGCGTTCAAGCGTGCGGGGTGTTCGGGCGTGCTGACCTATCACGCGCTCCACGCCGCCAGACTGCTGGTGAAATGATCGAGGGCCGTGATTGAGACCGATCGACTGGTCCTCCGCCCGTGGCGCGAGGCGGACAAGCCGGCATTCGAGGCGATCATCAATACGCCGGCGATGATGAAGGAATTCGGCGGTGTATGGCCGGCCGGCGAACACGATGCGCTGATCGACATGCAGATCGCGGATCAGGCGAAAACCGGCCTGTGCATGTGGGCGGTCGATGACCGGGCGAACGGCTATCTGATCGGCATCTGCGGCATTCGCTGGTCGACCCGCTATCCGGACTTGCCGGTCTATGGCGAGCTGGAGATCGGTTGGCGCATTGCCGAGCCTTATTGGGGTAAAGGCATTGCGCGGGAGGCGGCCGAGGCGAGCATCTTTTATGGCTGGGCGCACACCGACGCGCCACGCATCGCCGCCTGGACGACGATCGAGAATGTGCGGAGTTGGGGTTTGATGGAGCGGCTCGGCATGACCCGACATGCCGAACTGGATTTCGTGCATCCCAAGTACGAACCGGGTGACCCGTTCGGCGCGATGATCGTCTACGCGATCGAACGGCCATGATTGAGACCGGGCGGCTGATCCTGCGCGGCTGGCGCGACAGCGATATCGCGCCGTTCCATGCGATGGGCAACGACCCTGAGGTGATGCGCTATCTCGGCCCGCTTATGACCTTGGCGGATGCCGAAGCGGCGTATGACCGGGTGAGGGCGGTGCAGGCCGAGCATGGCTATTGCTTCTGGGCGGCCGAGCGAAAGGCCGATGGCGCCTTTATCGGCTTTTGTGGCCTGCAACCCGGCTATGGATTCCTGGAGGGCGAAACCGAGATCGGCTGGCGATTGCGCCGCGACGCATGGGGCCAAGGCTATGCCAGGGAAGCGGCGGCGGCCAGTCTGGCCTGGGGTTGGGCCAGGCTCGACATTCCGACGATCACGGCGATCACCGTACCGGCGAACGCGCGCAGTTGGGGATTGATGGAACGGCTGGGCATGATCCGGGATCATGACGCCGATTTCGATCACCCGGCGGTGCCGGACGACAGTCCGCTCAAGCGGCACATCCTCTACCGGATCGCGCGGCCGGCTATGGCTCGCCCAATCGCGCCTTGATCGCGGCGATCTTTTCGATCTCGCTATCGACCTGCGTCTGCGCCCTGGTGCGTAGCGCGTCGAGCGCGGGGTAGGGGGGCTGGTTCGCTTCGCCGCGATCGGCGATCATCTTTTCCAGATCGGCGACCATCCCCATCGTATCGCCGCGCAATCCTTCCAGTTCGGCGAGCGATCCTTGCGCGGCAAGCCATTGGTCGCTGCCGGTCGTTCGCGCATCGCGCGCCTGTGCCGCGGCATCGGCCTTCGCCGTGGTCGTGGCGAAGTCGGCATCGATCCGTGCCAGCTTGCTCTTCATCGCCGCGAGTTGCGTGTCGAGCGCGGCGTCGGGGGTGGCTTCGGGCACCGGCGTCACGGTTTCCGCGTCCGACCGCGATTCGATCGGGCGCAGCGCCAGCGAGGGATATTTGTCGGTCGGCTGCGCGCAGCCGGCGGCGGACAGGACGATGAGCGGCGCGACGAAGCGTTTCATGCCCTTTGGTCTAGGGGGCGCAATAACAGTGCGCAACGCACTTGCGCTCCCGAACCGACCTCTCTAAGGGACGCCTCTTCCGCGCGCCCGTAGCTCAGCTGGATAGAGCATCAGACTACGAATCTGAGGGTCGGACGTTCGAATCGTTCCGGGCGCGCCATTTTGGATCAAAGGCACGAACGCCTAGCACCGCCGCCTCTACGCCAGAGGCGGTGGTTAGCGTTCGGAGCAACTCACTGCGCAAGCCGCGAATCCGAACCTCCGTCTTACTGACCACTTCGACACGCTGGGCGACCGCGCGGATGTGATCGCGCGCGAATGAGCCATCGCCCCGCCGCAGCTTTCTGCGCGCCGCCATGGCGAAGGCGCGTAGGCTCTCGAGCGTGATGGCCGGCCCGATCTTCTCAATATGGGCCATCGCCCGTTCGGCATCGCCCCTGGCCTGGTCGCGGGTGGCCGTCAGCTCGGCAATCCGATCCTTGAGCGAAGGATCGCCCGCATCGATCACGCCATTCTCGATCGCATCATAAAGACGCCTGAGCTTGGCTTCGGCCTCGGTCGCGCGGCGCTCCAGATCGGCGACATGAAGGCGCCGCTGATCTATCCATTCGTCGCGGCGTTCGAGAATCTGATCCATCATCTCCTCAAGCCGCTTCGGATCGAGCAGGCGCCACTCCAGATGCCCGACAACGGCTTCGTTGAGCCGATCCATCGGAACCGTGATGCCGGGGCAACCCTTTGCGCCCTGGCGCGCCTTCGTGGAGCAGGTGTAGTAGCGATACTCGCGACCAACGCTGCTGGTGCCGGTGCGCAGCGTCATCGCCCCGCCGCAGCACGCGCAAAAGCAGATGCCGGTGAGCAGCGTCGGGCCGCCCACCGCCATCGGCGGCATCATCTTCGGGCTGCGCGCCTTGAGCGACCGCTGCACGGCCTCAAACTCTGCCTCCGAGACGATAGCGGGCACTTCCATGATGGCGTGCTCGCTCTCGGGCTTCGGAGCCTTGGTGCGATAGTCCCGATAGTTGAACTTGTGCTGGCCGATATAGGTCGTGCGGGTGAGCACCTGATGCACGGCTCCGAGCCCCCAGCGCCCGCCGTCGCGGGTGCGGATATTGTTCTCGTTGAGCCAGGTCGCGATGGCCTTGAGGCCCATCGGTCCGTTATCATCGACGCCGTTCAGCGCCATGCGGTAGATGCGACGCACCGTCTCGGCCTGGATTGGGTCGATCTCCAGCTTCTTCTTGACCTTCGCGCCGCGGTGCCCGGCCTCGATGATCCGATAGCCGATCGGCGGTCGCGCGCCGTTCCAGAAGCCTTGACGCGCGTTCTCCTTCATCGACCGCAGCGTATGCTTGCCGTTCTCCTTCGACTGATACTCGTCGAACAGCGTCATGATCTGGCGCATCATCACGCTCATCGGATCATCGCCCAAATCCTGCGTGATCGAGATCAATCGCACGCCGTTCTTCGCCAGCTTGCGGACGTAGAACTCGAACTGGAACTGATCGCGGAAGAAACGCGAGAAGCTGTGGACGAGAATGACGTTGAACGGTGAGGGCTTCTGCATCGCCGCGTCGATCATCGCCTGAAACGCCGGCCGGCGATCATCGGTCGCGGTATTGCCCGGCTCGACGAACTCGGCCGCGACCTCCCAGCCACGCGATAGGCAGTAGCCTTCGATCTGGCGGCGCTGGTCGGGAATGGACAGGTCGCTCTCGGCCTGGCGACCGGTGGAGACGCGCAGATAGAGTGCGGCACGGGCCGTCGCCATGACCGGCGGGGTTTCCTCGACGCGATGGGCGGCGTCGGTCATGGCTTGATCCTCCTTATCTCAGGGCAAGGGTCCGAACAGCTCGTCCAGCTCCTTGCGCAAATGGCCTTCGATGGCGCGCAGCTCGGCGTCGCCGATTGGAACCCGCTCGGGCCAATCGTCCGTGACCGTGATCGGCCCGCTATCTTTGATCGTGCGTGCGCGGGTCGGCGCGCGCTTCGCTGGCGCCTGCATATAGTCGTGCAGGTCGTCGAGACCGTCCGACCAGCCGCGCGGGGCGCGACGACGACGTTTGCGAGACAGGGCCATGCGCCGACGCTGATGCCCGGCTGCGCCAAGTGCAAATGGTTCGGCCGGGCGTAGCGCAGATAGGGGTTCATGGCGGCTCCGGCGAAGTCGCCGCCAGACGCTCCTGTGTTTCCGGCTCGCTCGCAGCCGCCAACAACGCCGCCCAATCGTCGGGCGGATTGCCCTTGTCGAGCATCTTGCGGAACACTGCATAGGCGTCCGACTTCGATCCATAGGTGCGCAGCGTGTTTTCGTCGTTCACCCAAGCGAACACGATAACCTTGGCGCTGGTGCTGTAGCGGAAGAACAGCCGGAACCGGCCGCCGCCGAATTTCGCCCGGAACCAGTGCTTGCGGTCGTCGCCCAACGTGCCGCCCTGCCGATAGTCCGAGCGAGTGGGGTCTTGGGGAATGGTCTCGAATACGAGCTGACGCAGCGCCGCCAGCAGCTTCGCATTGGCCGATTTGCGCCAGCCGCGCGGGTCTTTCTCCCGCAGGCGCGCGACGGATGCCCCCAGCTTTTCGAACTGATCGAGAAACAGAGGGTGGGCAATGAGTTGCCACCCATTGACGACCATCATCAGAGATCGACATCGCCGTCGATCGGCGCATCGAGATCGACCTTAACGCCCTCGGTTAGCGCCGCGATGCGTTCGGCGAGCGCGAGGGAAAGCGTAGTCAGCGCCTCGGGCCGGCGTTTGATATCCTCGGCCAGAAACGTCAGAAAGCTGTCGATCGCCGGATCGTCATGCTCGGCATCGGCGCGATGCACCGACACGCCATACTCATCGACGCGGAAAGCGATCTTGCCGCCGTAATCGACGCCGAGCGCTTGGCGGACGGACTTCGGAATCGTCGTCTGGCCCTTGGCGGTGATGGTGCTGATTTCTTCGAGCAACGCGGGCATGGCTCATCTCCTCTGCCCGCCGAATGTAAGGAAAATGCATTACATTGTCAAGGTGGAGCCTTCCACGGGCATCACATCATCCTGAAAGTCCATCCCGGTGAAGCAGGTCCGAAAGAAGAAGAAACTGCTTGGTTGCGTCTCGTTGGACTGGCCCAAGGCCGGGCAGAACATATGGCGAAGCCTATCTTCTTCCGGCAGTGTTGCGTGCGGGGCTTCACTATTACAACCGCTGCGAGTCGCGGGGAGGACGGGGGCGGAATGATTCTCACTGACAATGAGACAAAGGTCGATCTCCTCAACAATGAGGCGATCGCCAAGACCATCATCGAGCTGCTGCGCGAAAAGCCCGAGCGCGCCGTGACGATCGGCGTTCACGGCGACTGGGGTGCGGGCAAATCCAGCATCTTGGAGATGATCGAAAACGGCCTCAGCTCCGATGAGGACGTGCTCTGCATCAAATTCAACGGATGGCGCTTTCAAGGTTTCGAAGACGCCAAAATCGCGCTGATCGAGGGCATCGTCACCGGGCTTATCGACAAACGCCCTTTGCTCACCCAAGCCGGCGTAGCCGTGAAAGACATCTTCCGGCGGATCGATTGGCTGAAGATCGCGCGGCACGGGGGCGGGCTCGCTTTCACCGCATTCACCGGCATTCCCACAGCCGATCAGATCGGCGCGGTGGTCGGCACCTTGAAGGGGATCTTCTCCGATCCCTCGAAACTTGCCACGCAGGAGAATTACGACAAAGCGATCGACGGTGTGCAAGGTCTGCTAAAGCCGGGAGAGTCGAAAAATGTGCCGGAAGAGATCGAGGCGTTCCGGAAAGCTTTTGACGATCTGCTCAAGCAGGCGGGCATCAAGCAACTGATCGTCCTCATCGACGATCTCGACCGCTGCCTGCCGGACACGGCGATCGAAACGCTTGAAGCCGTCCGGCTGTTCGTCTTCACCGCTCGCACCGCGTTCATCGTCGCGGCCGACGAGGCGATGATCGAATATTCGGTGCGCAAACATTTCCCCGAGCTGCCGGACACGACCGGACCCCGCGACTATGCGCGCAACTATCTCGAAAAGCTGATCCAGATTCCGTTCCGGATTCCGGCCTTGGGCGAGACCGAAACCCGCATCTACGTCACCCTGTTGCTCATCGGCGCCGAACTGGGCGAGGACGATCCCGCTTACTCCGCGCTCATCACCGTCGCGCGAGAATTGCTCAAACGGCCCTGGAAGACGGCCGGGCTCGACGCGCAGACGGTCAAGACCGCCTTGGGCGACAAAGCCGGCCAGGTCCAGAACGCGCTCACCTTGAGCGACCAGATCGGTCCGATCCTGGCCAGCGGCACTCAGGGCAATCCGCGGCAGATCAAGCGCTTCCTGAACACCCTGCTGCTGCGCCATCAGACCGCGCTCGCTCGCGGCTTCGGAGAAGAGGTGAAGCTGCCCGTTCTGGCGAAGCTCATGCTGGCCGAACGGTTCCTCTCCAGATTGTTCGACCAGATCGCAAGCGCCGCTGCCCGTGATCCAGACGGCCGCTGCGTAGATTTGGCGGCGCTTGAAGCCGCTGCGTCGGAGGAGAAGCCAGCCCCCAAGGCGAAGCGGGCCGGGCCTAAGATCAGTTCCACCGATGACGCCAAGCCGACCGCCGTGCCGGACTCCAAGGACAGCGCCATCCTGACGGAGTGGAAGGCGGCCGACGCGATACGGGCCTGGGCGCGGCTGTCACCGGCCTTGGCCGAAGTCGATCTGCGCCCCTATCTGTTCGTGACCAAGGATCGGAAGGACTACTTCGGTGCAGCCTCCGTCCTCGGGCGTCTCGCCGCGGTGGTCGAAAAGCTGCTCGGCCCGAAACTCGCTGTCCAGGCGTTTGAAGGTGAACTTAAGCAACTCGTTCCGGCTGAGGCCGCGCAGGTCTTCGAGGAGCTGCGCGGCCGCGTCATGGGCGGAGACGCCTTTGATACCGTGCCGCCCGGCATCGACGGACTGGCGGTGCTGGTTCGCGCGCATCCGACGCTTCAAGCCAATCTTCTCGACCTGCTCGAAGCCTTACCGGCTGATCGGTGCGGGCCGTGGCCCGCGTCGGGTTGGGAGGGCGTCGTCAAGGATTCCGACGCCGTGGCGCGCTTCGAGAAGCTACTCCAAGGATGGTCAACCTCTGGTTCGTCCTTCTTGAAGCCGACGGCGAGCGCCGCGCTTCGCACGCGGAAGGGTGGGCGCTGATGGGCACCTCGAACGCCTATGGGGGTGCGGGCGGAGGCACGCCGCTCATTCCGAGTTGGTTGCAGGGTGACGGCGACGGCGGGCCCGGCGCGGGCGGGGGCGATGGCGACGGGACACAGCCCCCGTCGCCCGATGGATCGGCCCCCGCAGTTCCTCCCGCGCCGTCGCCGCGGCCGACCGCGCCCGCAGGGGCATCGGATCGGTTCACATCGGCCCGAAACAATTTTACGCGCTTCGCCAGCTCGGGCGGCAGCGACCGCAGGAGTCTCGGCCGCGCTGTCTCTCAATATGTGTCCAAGTCGGCGGGCGGCTCACGCCAGGCCGCGCAGCGCATGGGCTCATCGCGGGGCGCGGGCGCCGGGCTTGTCCGATTCCTCAATGACGCCAGCGTCAACGGCGTTCGCGAAGCGCTGCGAACGCTTAATCTCGAAAGCCTTGCGGGGCGGCCGATCGAGGAAGTGTTCGCGGGGCTCGCCGATTACATCTGCCCCGAAGGCGGGTCAATCGACGAGGGAATCGCGCGAGACGCCTTCGTCGAGACCATCGCCGATCTCGCCGGTGCGGGCATTACCGACATCGACGCGCTCACACCTGGCCAGATCCAGACAGTCTTCGAACTATATGCGACGCACGCGATCGAGGCGCGCATCTGCAATGACATCGGCACCAAGGTCGTGACCTTGCCCGCTGATCCGCGCGCAGCCGAGAGGGTTCAGGCGCAACTGCGTGATTTCATCCAGCGTGGTGTCAGCGACGCGATCAACGCCGCAGGTGTCAACATCCAGTCGCTAACCCCTGATGCGGTGATGGGCTTCGTGACCAACGTCTATCAATCCGCCTTCGACGTGTTGCAGACGATGGGCGACGGGGAGGCAGCGAAATGAGGCGCCATGTCATCATCGGCCGTTTCGGGCCGGACGATAAGACGCGCGTCCCGAAGGCGCGCGACGAGGTTGCATCGACCTTGCAATTGGTGGCGGGCACCGTCCGGCCGGGCCATCCGCTGCGCGTCGTTCTGACCCGCGACCTGATACTCGAACCGATGGGAGCAACGCGATGACGAAATTGAAGCTGGGGCCGCTTGCTGATGACCGCCCCGTCAAG
>Ga0153956_1000314_pt1 | contig 58442 bp, 63 predicted proteins | sample TSFL040MetaG_FD_104704 | JGI IMG/M metagenome (GOLD analysis project Ga0153956, IMG submission 104704) | Attine ant fungus gardens microbial communities from Florida, USA - TSFL040 MetaG | ecosystem: Host-associated > Fungi > Mycelium > Unclassified | place: USA: Florida, Wekiwa Springs...
CGTTGGGAGCCGCTGCCAGGCATGGGTTCCCTTGACGAAATGGCCGATGTGGTCGTCACGCTCCTGCAGCCCTATTTGCAACCCGATAATTATTAAATGTATTTAAGGGATGTTGTACTAGGAATGCTTTGCGTCGCCCTAGTTGTCCCCGCGTCGCGGAACTGGCTCCGGTTGCAGATGCAGACGTTGACGGGACGACTCGGGACGGCCGGTGAGGGGCTCGTCCAGCTTTCAAATGCAGTCGCAACTGATTTCCGCCAGAAAAAGCATGCGACCAACGAAGCTTGGTCACAGGTCCAGGCCCTTCTTGGGGACCTTCCCGATGCCCCCAAAAAGCCGATTTTGCCGCGGCAGGAAATATGACTGGACTCATGCCGAGATTTGTACCTGCGGCGCGTGTCGGTTTCGCTTCAAACACTTACGATGGGTGAAGGGCCGCAGCGTAGACCTCAGCCGCATCAGAACGCGTTGCAAACCGGAATTTTGCTCTACCTTGGTAACGCGCTGGCGGGCCTGCATTCTTTGCATGAACATTGGGTGCTAGTCACCTGAATTGTCGTACGCTCCCGCAGGGCGTCGACGAAAAGGACGTTGGCTCAAAATAAGACTTCGATAAGGAGATGCATGTGGCTGATTTTGATGGAACGGTAGAGAACCTACGTAGGCTGCTCGACACGGGACGGCAATATTGGCTCGTAGGTGCGGGTATAAGCTATGGAGCAAATATCCCCTTGATGTACCCACTGACTTCCCGCGTCGAGTCTTTGCTTACGGGCAATGCGAAAACTATCTTCGCGGATATCAAATCGCAGTTGCCGGGGAACAGCCATGTCGAGCATGTGCTCTCCCATCTGGGAGATTTGATTGCGATAGCGTCCCGGGTCACCGTCAAGTCCGCCCAAATCGGCACGTCAAACTGGTCGCTGGCAGACCTCGATAGCACTTATCGAGCCGTTGTTAGCAACATCGCTACGACTGTGCGATACGGGTATTGCGCTCCCACAACGGCAGCGCCCGAGCAATGCGGCGAGCCGGGGGCGAGTATCGTCAGGGTCGACGACCATCTCGCGTTTGTTCGGGCGCTGTTCGCCAATCGCGCTAATCTCGAAGCGCGCAGCAACATCTCTTTTTTCACCACCAACTACGACACGTTGCTTGAAGATGCACTATGCCTCCTCCGCCGAGTTCCAATCGACGGATTCACTGGCTCGGCTATTGGTTTCTGGGACCCCGTCAGTGCCGAGCAAAGCCGAGCGGCATCACTTAGCAACGCCTCGCCAGTTTATAAGCTGCACGGTTCAGTCGACTGGGTGCTCGACCCAACTTACGGTCTCGTGCGCTGCCGATATGACGTCAACTATCTGTCAGCGACAGAAAACGTTCTGATTTATCCGCAGGCCACAAAGTACGTCGAGACACAAAAAGACCCGTTCGCTCATCTATTCTCCGCGTTTAGGCGAGCCCTCGCGTCACCACAATCGCATGTTCTGGCCGTGTCAGGTTTTAGTTTCGGAGACGACCACATAAATACCGAGATAGATTTCGCTCTCCGTTCGCCTGAGAAGAAGACCAACCTTGTTGCATTCATCAAAGAATCGGCGGGAGCGACTGCTGGCACTTTCGCACTGCCACCCGTTCTCGATGCGTGGAGTCAGGATATCGAACTGCGGGCACGAATTTATGTTGCGACAGACAAAGCACTTTATTGGAACGGACAGCGCTTCACGGCCCCGGGCGGTACCGACATGAAATGGTGGAGCTTTACCGGTATGACGCAATTTCTACGAGACGGGAGCTACCAATGAAACTATTCGAAGAGCAAAGCGACCTGCGTCTCGGAAAGGTACTGGAAATCAGCGGTACGTCGATTCGCGTAGAGATTGACCCAGCTATCACGGAGCTTACTCGTACGATTGAAGGGCGCGTTTATGCCGTTGGGCAGCTTGCCAGCGTCGTGAAGATTCATTACGGAAGGCGCGTCCTCTTCGCCTACGTGCGTATGCTGCGCATGAAATCGGAACTTCTGATTGACGAAGGCCAGCATCAACGTTTGGCACCGGGAGACGATTCTCGTATCCTTGAAGCGGACCTGTTTGCCGAGGGTACCTGGAATCCAGGGCTGAACGAGCTGTCGTACTCGCGCGGCGTTGAGACATACCCGCTGCCTTTGCAGTCAGTCTATCTGACCACGTCGGATGAACTTGAGGCACTCTACAGCTCGGCCGAACAAGTGGCGGGAGATGAAGTGGTATCCCCACTTGTGTCGTTGGGAGAATACGTAGGAGCGAATGGAGCCCGATGCCGTGCCAATGTTGACAAGCTTTTCAGTCAGCATTGCGCGGTGCTCGGCTCTACAGGTTCGGGCAAGTCCGGAACGGTGGCGGCTCTCCTTCACTCAATATACGACCATCGCGACGCGCAGGAACGGCCCATTCAACCACGGGTTGTTCTTATCGACCCCCACGGCGAATACGCCTCTGCGTTCCGCCAAAGAGCGAAGGTCTATCTGGCCTACACGGCGTCCGCTGACGGAGATGACGCGGCAAGTAGTGTCGAGCTCAAGTTGCCATATTGGACTATGAGTGGCGACGAGCTTCGCACATTAATTATCGGAAAAACGGAAGCGGAAGCCACCTCACAGAACAATATCATCTATAAGGCGCTGAAGCATGCTCGCATGGTCGCTGCCCGCATCGTAAAGGCACTTCCCGAAAATGCTAAAGGAGAGCTGCCGCCCGAATATGTGGAAGGTAAGGGCGATTCAGACGCGCTCGCGTTCGACCGTGACAAACCAATTCAATTCTCGCTCAAGGAGTTCCGGCGGCATATCGATGAGGTCCAAGGTAGAAAAGAAGGTGAACTCAAGCCATTGTCGGACACGGCACGCAAATCTGTCGACTCAATCCTCGACAAACTTAGCGTGTTGGAGAGTGACCCGCGCTTGCGCTTCATGATGGCAGAGCACAAGGATGATTCACTGACAACGGTTTTGGAACAGTTTGTCGGTACCCGAGATGAACAAGGGCTGGTCCGTATCGTTGATATCTCGGGGTTGCCAAACGAGGTCGCCGGCATATTGACGGCTGCAATCGCACGCAGCCTGTTCAATTACAAGGTGTGGCAAACAAGAGAAGAGCGGGAGCGCGACCCGGTCGTATTGGTTTGCGAAGAGGCGCATAGGTATGTGCCAGACCGCGGGGATGCACAGTATCGTGAAGCTCAGGACGCTGTTCGTAGAATCGCTCGTGAAGGTCGCAAATACGGGCTTGGTCTGATGCTGGTCTCGCAACGTCCCGCAGATGTTGAAAGTACCGTTCTCTCTCAGTGCAATTCGTGGATAGTGTTGAGGCTGACCAACGGTGCTGACCAAGAACACGTCGCTCGATTTTTGCCGGATAGCTTGGCGGGCTTGACGAAGATATTGTCGTCTCTTTCTCGACGAGAGGCTGTTTTTGTCGGGGAAGCGGCCGCGTTGCCTTCGCGGATAAAGATACGTCATCTGAATGAAGACCAGCTTCCAAGGTCTGGGGACGTCCGCTACTCCCTTGGATGGACCCAGGCGCCGTTGACGACGCAAGAGCTTGATGCCGTCGTCTCGCGGTGGACTGGTTTACCGGTGGAGAGCGAATCGTCCTGAGCGAGGGGACATAGAGGAAGCTTTTTCACCAATGAAGAATCGTCCGAATGCGTGCGACAGCTTGCTGAGGCCGAGCTGTTGACGCTTAGACAACGTGCGGAATTACGTTGGCGAGAATTCGATAGTGCAGCCGAAATATAGCTTCCGTATGTGAGTTTGACCTACGCGAGAGGTGCTCGCTCGAGCGAAGCCCGCGCGGGCCACATTCGTGAATAACAATTCAGGTTACGCCAGGCCATGTAATGTTGAATTGGCGTCGCCAAGTCCAGCTTGTTTGCATTCGATATGGCTACGATAAAAGTAGAAAATCTGGAGCGATTTGCACTTTCTGAGCAAGGGCCGACCCTTCTGGGGGAGCTCATTCGGCGCCTCATCTACTGTTGGGTACCCGACCGGCTGGTGTCGATGAGCTTCCATTCTGGTACAGCAAACAACCTTCCCGGTTGGGATGGGCACGTGCAGCTCAAGGCGAATGCGGGGGAGCCGAACTTCAATTCCCTATGGGAGTTGAGCACGCAAGCTGCGAGTCGCCAGAAAATAGTCTCTGACATAAAAAAGTCGTTTAAGCGGAGCATGCCTTCGGGTTGGCTGAAAGCCAACACCGTGTATGTTGCAGTTACCTTGCGCAAGTTGTCTAATCCAGACAAGCTGGAGCAGGAAATTGCCAGTCTGCCGAACAATCCTTGGAGCTATGTCAAAGTCATCGATGCGCCGGCCTTGGCACAGTGGATTGAAAAATGCCCCGCTGTTGAAGCGTGGTGCGCGGAACATCTTCAAATCGGGACCGGCATGTTCGGTGTATCACTCGACACATATTGGCGAGACTGGTCAAACGGCCACAGACCACCGATTACCAAACAGCTCGTGACGGCGGGAAGGTCAGGCAGCGAGCTAGACGCCTTCTTTAAGCCGCGAAGCGGCGACACACTAACGCTGCTCACGGATTCGGCCGCGGAGACCGCGGCCTATCTGTATGCTTATATCGCACAAAGCGAAGACCAAGACGGTGCGTCTAAGGTACTCGCTAACTGTCTGGTCGTGTCCTCGTCCCAAGCTGCGAGGGCGTTAGCGCTTCAGCCCGTGCGTACGAACCAGCTGCCTATTACCGTGCTTTTGCCGCCGGCGAACGAGGCTGCACTGAGCTTGGCCAATGTAGGCCACTACGTTGTCAATGCCATCGGCTATGCCTCGCCAAGCAACAAGCCGATTGTCATCAAGAGGGCTCTGAGACGTGATTTTGCAGACGCGCTTCAGAACTCCATGGGCATGCCGCCGGAGCGAGCGGAGCAAGACGCACGTGCTTGTGGTGCGAGCATTTCGGTGTGGTCTGTCTGGAATAAGCACGAGAGCGACTCACTAAGCCAATTGCCCGAGTGGTGCGCCATCGAGCAGATTTCGAAGACCATCCCGGCTGTTTTTGCGTCTCGCTGGGATGAGCACACTGAAGGAGACACCAAAATATTGGAGTCGCTGAGCGGCGTCGAATATCCGTCGTTTGCGCAAGGAGTGCTCCGCTACATGGATAGCGACCCTCCGCTTTTGGAGCGCGCGGGCAGCATTCTCTCACTCGTCGCACCGACCGTCGCCTTCGCGCTGACCGCGAGAAGCATCTCCTCCGAAATGCTGCGCTTGTTAGAGCAAGCTACCGAAGCGGTTTTTTTGCAGGTGAGCGTGAGCGAGGTCAGGGCATGGGATGGCCCGGTTTCGCTCCCGATGGAAGCTCCGCGCGTTGACCATTCTTCTTGGCTCCGCGAAGGTCTTCTGGAGACAATCCTCAGAATCTCCGCGTTCAAAGATGTGCTTGACCGCAAGCAAATTGCGCACGCGTTCGGTGGATGCCAAGCGTTTGTCGACAGGCTTGTCGGAAAAATCGCGTTGTTCCGAGACGAGCCGAGGTTCTTCGCCGCGCTGTCTGAAAATCTTCCGATTATGGCGGAGGCCGCACCGGTCCCTTTCGTTGAAGCCCTGGAGGAAACCCTCCAGGGCTCCGGACCTACGCTGGCGCCGCTCTTCGAGGACAAAGGATTTTTTGGTCCAGTGCTTCATTCCGGGCTGATGTCAGCTCTCGAATGTCTTGCATGGGAACCCTCGTACCTTTCGCGGGTGGTGCGGATGCTTGCGCAACTGACCGCGTTCGAGTCTGAAGGGCGGGTCTTGAACAAGCCATCAAACAGCCTGCGTTCGATTTTCTTGGCTTGGAGCCCGTGTACAAGCGCGCCGCTCACGCAGCGGATGGATGCGTTGCAAATGTTGGCAGAGGAATTTCCAGCGGTAGCATGGCGCCTTATCTGCGCCCTACTGCCGAAACATTCGGACACTTCGTTCCCGTCTTACGAACCGGTCTGGAAAGATTTTGGGCGTTCGAGTCGCGAGCGTCTTACTGACGGAGCTATCCGGGAAGCCTATGCGGCGTATGCGGAATTTGCTCTTGAGCTTAGCCGTGACCAAGTTGAGCGTCAGCTAGACCTGCTCGATAGCTATCCGCTGCTCTCTCCGAATCATCGACAGGTGCTTCGCGAACAGTTCTCTATTTCCGCCCGCGATGACCAGCTGTCTGCCCCTGTTAGAGATGCGGTATGGTCAACAATACGCCAGCTTGTCGCAAAGCATCGTCGCTTTTCAAACGCCGTATGGGCGCTTGCCGGACAGGAAGTTGACGAACTTGAAGCAGTCGGCCAGCTGTTCCGGCCGGCCTCGGAGGTCGCCGAGATTCAGTGGCTTTTCGATGAATACCTACCTGACTTGCCAAATGTCGACATTGATATCGAGGGAGCGCAGGTCAAGGCTGACAAGCTGCGGAACGGGGCGATGCAACGGCTGGTCAAGATGGGTGTTCCGGCTATAGACGAGCTATATGCAAGTGCGCGGCAGCCTTATCTGGTGGCACAGCAGGCGGCGGCCAGTATCGATAACACCGACGTATTGCTCGGGCTGCTTGACGTCTGGTTCGAGAGAAGTTCGCATCGAGATGAGCGCGGTGTGGCCACATTGTGTGCAACGCGATACGAACTTCGACGTGAGGATTGGCTACATGTGTTGCAGAGTGCCAGCCACTCACGGAGATGGCCCAACTGGTCGCTCGGTCTCTGCATGGCGGACTTCCCGGACGAGCAGAATGTTTTAAAAGTAGTGGCCAAAATGCCGGCCGCTGCAGCGGCACGTTACTGGGCCGCACGCAGCGTCTATCTTCGCTCTGATGACGAGGCGATGAATGACGAAATCGCGCGTAAGCTGGTCGAATGCCGTCGCGCGGTTGAACTCGTCAATCAGAGTTTAAAGAAGCTAAGCGTCGAAATGGCGATAGTCGTTCTCGAGGCCGCTGTTCGTGAACTCCAACAGCCTGGTCGCATTGACAGCTTGCTGGGCTACAACGTCAAGGAAACCGTTAAGTGGCTCGGGGAGCAGCCTAATGTACCTCATGATAGGCTTACGGCAGTGGAGCACAGCTTTCTTCCCGTGCTGCTTGTCGAACTGCGTGACGGAGAGCAACTCACCTTCCATAAAACGATGGCCGATAGGCCAGAAAGCTTCGTGGCAATGCTGTGTGACGCATTTCGGCCAGCAAAGTCCGTCGATGCGGAAGGAGAGAGAGACCCGATAACTCCCGAGGTCGAACGACGGGCGACTGTTGCTTGGCGTGTACTTAGGTCGTGGAGAACGCCACCTGGTGTCGATGCTACGAATCGTATCCAATATGAAGCAATGATGGATTGGATATCACGTGCGCGCCAGTTAGCCGAGGAGGAAGACAGAGCGACGATTGCTGACCAATATCTCGGCGCCGTACTTTTCCACACGCCGTGCGAAGCGGATGGACGCTGGCCGTCAGACGAAGTAGCGCGCGCGCTCGAGGAACTCCATACGAAGGTAATCGAAGACGGGCTATCGATGGAGGCATTTAACAGTAGGGGCACGACCAGTCGTGGCATCTTGGACGGTGGTGCACAGGAAGTGGAACTGGCAGAGCAGTGGGCCACCCGGGCAAAACAACTGCCGGACAAGTGGAGGCGAGCAAAGCGTCTATGTCAACGCATCGCCGACTCATGGCGGCAGATGGCACGGGAGTTTGACGTAGACGCGGCCAAGCGCCGTCTCAATTTCTAGGATGAGGAAAATCGCGCTTCGGACAGGCTGACACGCAGTTGCTGATACGACTGTGTCGCAGCTAGGGGCTTGCAGGAACCGCTAGAATCGCAGCAGTCCTATTTTTGGGTGTAATCGGTTTCACCATGCATACTTTCCAAGAACGGCATCGTTTGATTGCTTTCCTAAAAGCTTGTCTGGAGTGCAGCGTATTTGTTGCGCCCACGGACCCGGGGCTGGCCTTCGAAGAGCTTCTGGAGGTTGGACGTAGCGTAGGTTACCAGCCGGGCGAGATTTCGGACGTGTTGTCACAGGTGGTCGACCCTACTCAAGGCATCCGTGCATCACGGCTCATGCCGCATCCGAACGATACGGTAATGTGGCTGGCCTTCGGAATTTCTGAGGAGCCAGACTATCGCAATCCCGACGCGTTTGATTTCGTTTTTGACCAGATGCATGAGAGTGCGCGCACAAACGGCGCACAGAATGTGAGACTTGAGCGCAGCGTCATCGTCGAACGGGGAGTCGCCCGACAGATTCCACGAAATGACACGCAAGTTGCCATCACGATGATGATATTGAACGGCATATTGGTCGAGCAAGATGGCATCCTGCGGTATGCCCGAGGCCGCGAGGGCTTCGCAGCGCCGCGCGGGCAGCAACGCAGCCTTCACCAAAGCCGCCGCAATGAATCGCGGGAGCGTGCCTATCCCGCAGTAAAGGACGTCATTGCAAGACGCAGCGATGGTCGTCCGCGGTCCACCGAACCGTTCGAGGCATTTGCTGAGGCGCTCGAGACGCTCGGTTACGGACGGTTCAGACTGTGGTGGTTACAGATGGTGGCCGAGCTGCGGCAAGCGAGTACACAAACGTCGCCTGTGACGGCTACAGTGCTCGCGGCGGCACTCGTCGAGGGCGCCCTGACGTTTGTGGTCACGCATGCGCGAGCGCTGAATCTTGGTGTGATGGGTTCAAAGAGCTTTGAGGGTAGCCCTAACAAGTGGCGCTTGGAAGAGCTCGTTACGAGCGCAGGCTATGGAAACGAGGCGGCGATTTTGGACAAACCGACGCAATTGCGCGCAAGCTCATTGATTGCTGCAAGGCAGCGTATTCACGCCGGACGTATGCTGGCAGATTTCCCAAGCGGGCCACCCGATTTGCTCCCTGAGCAGGCACGCGATGCTCAACTTACCGCCGAGCAGGTTGTACGCGGTGTTGTCGTCTGGCTGCAACGATATCCAGCAAGCTCTCAGGTGGTGCCGTGACTTGTCTTGACGCGACCGCGTCAGTCCAACTCTAAGGGTACGCCATCTGTGTGGAGAAGATTATCCACAACGACTTTTCACGAATGAGGTAACCCGGCCAGGTGGCCATCTAGCTGGCCGCTCGCCCGCTCTATACCAAACGCGCAGTCCATTACGCCAAGCGCGCCGCAGCAGATAGAGTGTGGCTCCCGAATAGCGCAGCACTGGGAGCTGCACTGAGATATCAACTTAGGCTCCAGCACGCACCGCTATCCAGGCTTCTCTTTCCGACTCTTTCGCAGTGGCGTCGGTGGCTCTCGCAAATCATCCAGCGCTGTCTGCAAGGCGGCGTTTTCCTCCAATAGCTCGAGAATTCGCATGTGAGCACTTACGAGCGCCGACTGCGCCTCATCGCGTTGCTTTGTCAGGTCCTCGATTACGGTAGCCGAGTCTCGACGGGCCTCCTTCTGTCGCTTAACGCGCTCCTGCTTCAGTTCGTCCTGACTCTTGTTTATCTCCAGCCACGCTTGAATCTCACGAATCAGCGCCGGGTAGCGAGACTTTCGAAGAGCACTCGGGTCCGTGCCGGCTTCTTTCGCGACGTTGTTCTGACTGACCGGCGTTCCCTTTGGAAGAACTATAGGGTCACCGGCCTTCAGTCGTTTAAAAGCCTCTCTAAATCGCTGGTTAGCGGTATCTTTTTCGGGTCGCATTCAGGTAGTTCCTCAGTGCCTTCGCCTCATTTTCCAGCGCCCTTTTTCGAGGGCTCCCGGTCTTTGCCTCGGCGATTTTTGCGTTGATGCCTTTGAGCTCGCGTGACACAGCTGCGCGCCTATTCCTGTCATACAGGGCATCGTTGCAGGGGCCAGTGTTATCGCCCCCGGCGCACTTCGTCACAGACTCGATGCCGCCATACTCACAGTATCCGGCCCTTGCGCATCCACCGAGTCGTGTCTCCCGAAACGCAATATGACCGGTACTGCCAGCCTTCACAAGGGCCTTGTACTCTCGAATTGGAATCACTCTGACGATTTCCTCCTTGCGTTGCTCACCGAGCGGCGAAACATAGCGGTCTGTCACAAGTTCTCGAAACTGTCTGGCTAACACCTCATAGCGTGCCGCCGTCGAAATTTGCTCGAACTCTTCGCTAAAACGAAGCCTGCTGAAATTCCTTCCATAGTAGTTCGTCTGGAAGAGCGTCATGTGCTTCATGATGACCTGGATGGAACTGTCACTCAGCAATCCACTTGCGAACATGTTAACCGCACCCGTGCGTCGAAGTTGATGCCAGCTGAGCGGCCAAATGCTCCCGACCTTCACCTGCCCTTCTTGCTTAGTTCAGGCGTGAACATTAGAGCGATGCGGAGGTCCTCCTCGGTAATCTTGAGCACTTCGGGGTCGAAAAGAAGAGGGTACCGTCTCACTACTTCTCGATAAGCCGGGATGTTAACGCGTGTGCCGAACTCCTCGGCTCGCGGAGTCGATGACCACGGCTCAAAGGCTCCAAAAAATAGGTAGGGGTTTTCGATATCGTAGGTATCGGAGTTGACTCTCGGAGACGTTGCCGCACATTGGCCCCTCAGTTTTGCAACGACGGTCATTGCTTCCACAGCCACCTCGACGCTAGGACTGGTAGGCCATCGGTCGTCGCTGTCCGGTGCGGTCTTTGTGGTTTCTCCGCAGATGAGAGCAATGCGACCGAGGTCGGGGTCCGCGTCCCAATGAAGGCAATCGGACCTTAGCGTCGCGATTTCCTCGCATCGTTGCAGTGTGAAGTTTCCGATATACGCGTGGCCAGCAAGCCGAATCAATGAGAAATACGTGCCAAATGACCGAATACCTAACTCTGTCTCTTCGGATGCTTTGACCCACTTCCGAAGAAGGTCGCCAATCCCGAATCTCCGCGCGGTTAACTCAAACGACCCATAATAACATTTGCCAGTTTTTGACTCGGTTTCCGAACCTTTGCCAAACGGATTGATGTTGCCATCCTTGCTGCCAAGTGCTGCCTCAAGGGAGCCATAGTTGTACTTGTAGGCATCAAGGCAGAAATTAAAGCATTCTGCTAACTGCTGCTTATGAACAAGAAAATCGTCAAGGCATTCCCTCAAGCGTTTGAGCTGGTACTTCCAAATCCGCGGTGGAATGTAGGCAGTTTGCTCGGTTCCATCGTCATTCAAATGGGGTACTTCGGCAGCGAGTTGCGCTATCCCTCGCTGGTCGACCAAAACGAAGCCCAGCTCCTCTTTCGCGCGCAGCAACCTGTCGAGAATGAGCAGTAGAAACTTTCGGTCGCGTTTTTTCTCAAATAGTCCTGATAGCTGGGTGAACACCCTGGGAAACCTGCAAAGGTCGCTCGCGAGAATCCCCTCTTGGTCGCAAAGGCCAACAATCTTTCGCACGACGCCGAAGCGATTATTCAACGTTTCCCACGTCCTGGCACCAAGAGGACCAAGGGAAAGCCAGATGGCCGAGCACTTGAGAAGGCTCTCATTCCGGGGACTGAGATTTTTCGATTTCCCGCGAGGCTTAGTAAAATGAAGCTTGGCCGGTTTTCCTTTCCATGCAGAGTAATCCCAACATCTGTGCCTGTAAAGCGAGCGAGGATTTCCTTCTTCGTCTTCGGTGACGACCCAGTCGTCAGGAGGTGGCCAGCTCGGGGGGCGGTTACATGGACTCTTCGGGCCAATCGCGACCCCGGAGAGCTTTAGTGACAGATTGGAAACAGACAGATTCATGCCGTACCCTCCAGACCTGAAATTTCGCTACGCCAATCCGGGTGACAATCGCCTTCAGCTATTCGCGCTTTCGATTCCTTGACCCATCCGCGCCTGACTTCAGTGGATTCCTCGAACCATCTCAGCATTGCGTCGATGCGCGCAATCGCAAGCCCGGCCGGAGTCTTTTCTTCGTTGTCACTTTTCAACGGGCGAAGTCTGCTCAACTCCAGCAATTTGATGTGCTTGAAGCTTGACAGAGACCAAACGTAATCGAACGAATCTACGTCTCTATGGTCATCGCACCATAAGCAACCGGAACCTTTCACACAATCAGGCTTCGGAGCGTTCTTCGGAATCGACGCGGACTCTTTCGGCGTGCCGGTACAACCGCCCGGAGCCACTGCATCTGTTCTCAGGGTGGGGTCGACCCGTGACCAGAACCGGATGACCTGCACGGCAGTTCGCTGTAGGCTTGCGCGGTGATAGACGCTAACGACTGTCTGCTCCATGCTCTGCACCATCTCAGCTGTTGTTTTCGTGTCAGCAGTTTCGCGCAGCAGCCAATTAACCCTCGTATTTCGTAATGCGAGGGGCGAAACGTGGGGAATGTTTGCTTTCTTACAAAAGGCGCGGACCCGAAAGCTCTTGTACCTTTGCTCAAGCCTCGTTCCGGCGTTTCCAATGAAGGGGAACAACAGTGTGTTCGAAGCAGGGAAGAACTCGCGGCGCCATGCGAGATAGCGTTCCAAAAATGGCCTGTATTCCTTAAAAACTTCGAAAAGTACTTCACCTCCGCGACGGTCCTTGTGCTCCTTTACTTGGTAATCGTCGTTGTGACTTACGTAAGCGAAGTGTCGCAACCTGGACGTGACCGCTTGCGTTGCATTCATCCCGGTTTGACCGATGAACATCTCGAGTTCGGCCTCTATCCGCAAGTTGAGTAAGGCATTTCTCTGCCTAACCACGGTCTTGGTTGAGCCTCCTTCGTTGACGAGAATTTTGCTTCCTGTCCTTAGGGCAATCTCAAAAGGAACGACGGGAGCGCGGACCGTTGCGATATCTAGCGCATCGCAAATATCCACCAATGCGTGGCCGAACTCGAACGTGTCCTTGAGATTCTGCTTTTCCGCTTGTCTGCCCAAGGGAGATTTCCGCTGAGGAAGTGCCCGCAACTGAGTTAGTTCCATGATTTTGGAGCTTCGCTCGAGAACTCGATTGAGTAGGCCCCCCACAGTAGCACCATAGGCATACGCCGTTCTCATCGAAAGAGCCGCTTTTTTTCCGCGACGTTTCTTCGTCTTCAAGCGTGTGCGATGGTATAGAGAGTCCGCCCACCCACAAAAAGTGTCGGTTATGGTTTCGACAGTCAACGGGAGGTCCGTATCGTCCGCGAACTCGAACATATGCCGCAAATAGGTGACCCGATTTTCGGCAGTGGGCCGCCTCCCCCCGGCTACGAGGTCACCGTCGATTTCCGCATGGAGTTTTATAACGAGGTCGAGTCTGTCGAGTTGTGGCGCACCTAGCTCTCCGTTGGCTATCATCTTGGCGACTTTCTTTTTCGCGGCCCCGGAGCCGCCCTTATATAGCAAGACGCGCAAGTCCCACGGCGTCTCACTCGGCCCGAATTGAACACTCGGGAACGTAAGGTCGGGTATTTGACGTCGCTTACTCATGAGCGTCTCCCGAGTGTTGCCACTGCTGAGGCCTGACGCAGACACCGCTGAATATGAGGTTGCAACGACAGAGCTCAGACAAATCGCCTCGTATCGAGATTGGCGCTAAGCAGTCGCGGAAACGTTCGACGACTTTTCCGGTGACGGCAAACTCGAATGTTGTGCCTCTGAATGACGTCGGCGTTTTTGTAGAAGCGGGGCCGTTGAGAATTCGCCGCGCAAGGTTGGGTTGCTGGCCGCCGAGCAAGTCGACCGTAGGTCTACGGGGGTACGAACTGCGCCGATGCCGGTTTCGACGGTGCATGGCGAGTTCCAGCGGCGTCGACTGAGCGGTACGGTATCGCGATGGACTGGTGCTTTGATTCGTGCTGCCTCTTCGCTGCGAACGGCGGTGCCGGGCAACGGCTGGAGCGTGCAAGAACAACCGCCGGAGGGAAGGGTCTGCGATGTCCGCAAGAACGGGTGAAAACCGCGCTGCGGTTACATTGAAACGAGAGAGACGTAAGTTGTGCCGGGAAGCCAAAACGAATCCTCCGAACAATTAATCGGATGGATTCGTCGGTTGACTGCCGACTGCGCGGATTCGAATTGCGCGCTGTCACGTTGACGAATAACGCGGGAGGAAGCTACTACAAGGCGATTCACCTAAAGCATCTCGAACGGTGCGCGGCCAGCGGCCCTTCCTCCAAGCGTATCGGGAGAATAACCAAAAGTTTCTTAACAGACAAGAGGGTCGTATGCCGAGTGGGCGGCACCCGTCTCGACGGCCGGCGCTCGTAGCGAGTTGAGTTGGCGCGGTCCGCATTAATACATTGGCTTTGGGCCGAGTCGAGAGGCTCTAGGCAATCGGCCGTTAGTCATGTCTCCAGCCTGCGACTTCGCGGGTCGGCGAATACTTTCTTGGTTGCGACTCGCTTGAAAGACAGTTTGTCAGCAAGACCGATTTCGCTGGACCATTGCGCGTATCGGGAACGCTGCGTATCGGCACTGATGAAGCACATCCGTTTTAGTGGCTTGGGTTTTTAACTCGGCAACGCATCGGCGAATAGGCTCAGTCAGGTTCGTGGTCGGCGTTCCTTATGCCGAGTACTTGTTCCAATCCCGCTTACTGATGCCCGCGAAAGCTTCGCTAAACGCTTTGTCGGCTAGCTTCTTTACCTCGCTGTTCTGATAGAACTTGATGTAGCGTAACGTCATCGCCTCGTCTTTATGAAGCATTGCCTCTCTAGCGAACCCAATCGCGCCGGTTATGGGTACCCTGGCATTCAACAGAATTTCCACCAGCCAGGTCCCAAAAGTTGCACGTGACCGATGAAATTTGAAGTCGTGCATAAAGAGAAGCCCAGACTTCGTCGCTCGTATCCTCAACTCTTGAACCAATCGATTCACAGTCGGGACCGAGTATGGTTTGCCACTTCTTGTCAGGAATAGCCGGTGTTTATCAACTGGGTCAGCCTTGGCTGCTCTTAGTAGTCGCCTCGTAGAGGTTGCGTAGGTCCTAAGGTCTTCCAGTACCGCTTCTGGAATCAAAAGCTCTCCCGATACATCGGACTTGGTATCAATGCCGGTGCCTGGTCCCACTTTCAAGCGGTGGATTCCAGGTACAAGTGGGTCCTCGAGAGCCTTCCATAGGCAGTTATCCGTTAAGGTAATTACCGTGCCAAGGCGAGCTCCGGTGAAGAAGCCTGTGCTAAGCATATAGTGCAGCTCCTCCTCTTCGTTGTGAGCCGTGTACTCAAGGAGTTCTGTCATATGCTCCGAGCGAAGTGGCAGAAGATTGTCCTCGAGCTGTACCCCGGGTCGCTGCTTGTTGGGAATCGAGAGCTCGCTGGTTAAGACAAGGATGCTGCGTTCGAACCCAGCCATATCGTGGAATGGGATTACCACAGTCCGGTCTGCCCACAGTGGGCCCTTCCCGCGAACCAGTTTTTGGGTCTGAGCAAAGCGATAGAACGAAATCACGGCCAACATGCAGTTCGTTGCCGTACTGCCAGCAAGAAGGCCCTTGTCTCTTTGGTCAATCAGATAACCTCTGAATAGCCAAAGCGCTCGTTCCTTTTTGGCCACAGGAAAGTGCCGCCAGTCCAGCTTTTGAGTTTCGAGAAAGTCAGCGTATCGATAAAGATGCTTCATCAGCCGGACTATCGTCTCGAAATCTATCTCGCCCGATGTTGCCCTCATCAGCGCCCACACGTTTACTTCGTCCCATCCGCGTCCGCTCTTCCAGAAGATTTGTGGTAACCGGTCAATGGCCTTTTTGCCGGTCTTCGCCCAACGCAGAACTCCTAGCTCTTCTAGCGAAGCATTGAAGGGTTCATAGTGAATGCGCTCGAGCCTAGCCATTGGCCTGTCGGGCAAAGCCCGTCACGGATTGGGACGGTTGGTCGGAGAGTCAGATAGCGCGCTGTGCAGCATCAGTAGTGCATGCTTGAAATCGACAGCGAAGAGATGCATCGCAAGGTCCACGGCGCCGCCGCCGCCTTTATTCGCGCGGGTGTCCCAGAACTTGGCGCCCGTAATGAGCAACTCCCAGTCGCGCCCGTTGGCGTTGACATGGTACCGAGCGGTGTTCTTGGCTGTAATGGGAAGGAATGAGACGTCGCGCTTGGCGTAGCAGCCAAGTCGCTCCAAGACGACGAGAGCGTCGAGCGCCCGCCAGTGCTCCAAAACCCGGTCGTCGACCAGTTTTTGCATCTCGGCCCCTGCGCACACGGGTCGGGCCCGTCGGGCCCTCCGCTACTCGTCTTTTACAAAGACTGGCTACTCTACCCCGTGGCGATGTCCATAGGATAGAAGTTCTTGGGTGAATGTCAATGGCGGCTATGTGCGGGTGAACAGGAAGTTCATCACGTCGCCGTCGTGCACGACGTATTCCTTGCCTTCCGCGCGCATCTTGCCGGCTTCCTTCGCGCCTTGTTCGCCCTTGTATGCGATGTAGTCGTCGAAGCTGATCGTTTGCGCGCGGATGAAGCCGCGTTCGAAGTCCGTGTGGATCGCGCCGGCCGCCTTCGGCGCGGTGTCGCCGATATGGATCGTCCACGCGCGCACTTCCTTCACGCCGGCCGTGAAATACGTTTGCAGGCCGAGCAGCTTGAAACCCGCGCGGATCACGCGGTTCAGGCCCGGTTCGTCCATCCCCATGTCGGCGAGGAACACTTCCATGTCGGCTTCGTCGAGATCGGCGATCTCCGCTTCGACCGCCGCGCACACGGCGACCACCGGCGCATTTTCGGCCGCTGCGAGCTTCGTGATCGCGTCGAGGTGCGGGTTGTTCTCGAAGCCATTTTCCTTCACGTTGGCCACGTACATCGTCGGCTTCGCGGTGATCAGGCAGAACGGCTTGAGCGTGGCCTGTTCCTCGTCGGTCAGATCGAGTGCGCGGACCGGCTTTGCCTGGTCGAGTTGCGCGCGGACCTTTTCGAGCACCGCGGCGTTCTTTGCCGCTTCTTTATCGTTGCCCGACTTCGCGGCTTTCGAATAGCGCGCGAGCGCTTTTTCGACGGTCGCGAGGTCGGCGAGCGCGAGTTCGGTGTTGATCACTTCGATGTCCGACAGCGGATCGACCTTGTTCGCGACGTGGATCACGTTCTCGTCTTCGAAGCAGCGCACGACGTGCGTGATCGCATCGGTTTCGCGGATGTTCGCGAGGAACTGGTTGCCGAGGCCTTCACCCTTGCTCGCGCCGGCCACGAGACCGGCGATATCGACGAACTCCACCACCGCCGGCATGATGCGCTCGGGCTTGACGATCTCCGCGAGCGCCGTCAGACGCGTGTCCGGCACTTCGACGACGCCGACGTTCGGCTCGATCGTGCAGAACGGATAGTTTTCGGCGGCGATGCCCGCCTTGGTCAGCGCGTTGAACAGGGTGGACTTGCCGACGTTGGGCAAGCCTACGATGCCGCATTTGAGGCTCATGGAAATCCTTCAGTGAATCAGTAAGTTGCGTGATGCGCTCGACGCTGCGCGCGGACTCGGAAAACCTTCGCGCGAGGTGCGCGAGGCAGGCTCAGCGGAGCGGACATGTCATCGGATCGGGGCGTTGGCTCGACGATCGAGTGCGAGTTTTCACGGAAAGCGCAATTGTAACCCGTCCGCCCCAGCGGACCGCCGGGCGCGGCGGGATGCATTTCCGTGCAGGCACTGCGGAATCGTCAGACCGAGGCCGCCGGAGCTAATTTCAGGCAGACAAGCGTGAGAATGATTCGTTGGGCGGGGACGGGCGGCGCGATCGCAAGGCGCAACTCGAAGCGGCCGCGTGCCGCGTGGTGCATGCTGTCGTCCGATCGTGATTTCACGCGCATGCGCGAGGCGAATGCGGCGCTCGCCGCGAGCAGCGTGGCGCACTAGCTCGACCCGGCGCAGCGCGTGCGACGCCGCGTCATCGCCTCCCATCAGCCTCGCCCGTCAGCCCCGCCCATCAGCCCCGCCCCGAGCCTACATTCAAGCCCGCATCAGCCCCTACACGCCGCCGCCGCCCGGTCCGTCCCTCACGACCCTCGCGGCTATAATGCGCGCATGAACGCACACCATCAGACCTTTGATGCCGCCGTGATCGGCGGCGGGCTCGTCGGTAAGACCGCGGCGCTCGCACTCACGCAAGGCGGGCTGCGTGTCGCGCTGCTCGCGCAGCCTTGCGCGGCGCTGCCCGCCGGCGCGGCCTTCGACTCACGGGTCTACGCGCTGTCGTCGAGTTCGCAGGCGTTGCTCGAGCGGCTGCGAGTCTGGCAAGCGCTCGATCATGCGCGGCTCGGCCCCGTCTACGACATGCGCGTCTATGGCGACGCGCACGCCGAACTGCACTTTTCCGCATTCCAGGCCTCGGTGCCGCAACTCGCGTGGATCGTCGAGTCGTCGGTGATCGAACGCGCGCTGGATGCGGCGCTGCGCTTCCAGCCGAATCTCACCTGGATCGACAGCCGCGCGCAGGCGCTCGATTTCAGCGCCGATAGCGCGAGCGTCGGTCTCGCGAACGGCAACGTGCTGGAAGCGGACCTGGTGGTCGGCGCGGACGGCGCGCATTCGTGGGTGCGGGCGCAGATCGGCTCGAAGATGGTGCGGCGCGACTACAGGCAGACCGGCGTGGTCGCCAATTTCAAGGCAACGAAGCCGCATGGCGAAACCGCCTACCAGTGGTTTCGCGACGGCGAGATCATCGCATTGCTGCCGATGCCGGACGGCCACCAGTCGCTGGTCTGGTCGGCGCGCACCGAGCATGCGGAGCAGTTGCTGTCGCTCGATCCCGAGCGGCTCGCGGCCGAAGTGGAGCGCGTGACCGGCGGGCAGTTCGGCGCGCTCGACTGCGTAACGCCCGCCCAGGGCTTTCCGCTCGCGCTGCAAACGGTGGACCGGCTGGTCGCGCCGCGCGTGGCGCTCGTGGGCGACGCCGCGCATCTGATCCACCCGCTCGCGGGCCAGGGGATGAACCTCGGTTTGCGCGATGTCGCGGCGCTCGCGAGCACGGTCGCCGGCAAGGAATCGTTCCGCGATCTCGGCGACATGGTGCTGCTGCGCCGCTACGAACGCGCGCGCCGCGAAGATATCCGCGCGTTGATGATCGCGACCGACGGGCTGCAGAAGCTATTTTCGGTGCCGGGTCCGCTCGCGCGGGCGGTGCGCAATACCGGGATGGCGTTCGTCGGCGCGCAGCCATTCATTAAACGCTGGCTGGTGTCGGCGGCTCTCGGCTGACGCAGCGAGGCCGCGGCGCGGAGAGCCGATGGCCGGTAAACGGCGGCCGGGACGGGTATCATGGACGAATTGTCGCGTCGCGATCCGGCCCAGCGTCGGCAAAATGACGCGGCCGGAACGTGAAAGAAGCGCACGTTGCGCGACCGACTGAACCCAGGACTCCAGCATGAAAAAGACCCTCCGCATGGCAGCCGCCGCGCTCGCGATCGCTGCCATCACGCTAGGCTGTTCGGCCCAGGCCGACCAGACCACCGACAAACTCAAAGCCACGCTGCAAACGCGCCTTTCCGACGTGACGATCAAGAGCGTCACGAAGTCGCCGATCGCCGGCCTCTACGAGGTCAACCTCGGCACGCAGATCATCTATAGCGACGCGAACGGCGACTACCTGATGCTCGGCGACCTGGTTGACGCGAAGACCCGCAAGAACCTGACCGAGGCGCGTCTGGCGGAAACCAATCGCATCGATTTCGCGAGCCTGCCGTTCAGCAACGCGGTGAAGGTGGTGCGCGGCAACGGTTCGCGCAAGATCGCGGTGTTCTCCGATCCGAACTGCCCGTACTGCAAGCAGCTCGAAACCACGCTGAAGTCGATCGATAACGTAACGGTGTACACGTTCCTGTACCCGGTGCTGTCGCCGGATTCGGCCGCCAAGTCGAAGTCGATCTGGTGTTCGGCCGACCGCGCGAAGGCGTGGGAATCGTGGATGCAGGACCATCAGACGCCGACCGCCGCCGCCACCTGCGACACCGGCGCGATCGACAGGAACCTCGCGCTCGGCCATGCAATGAACGTGGAGGGCACGCCCACCGTGTTTCTCGCCGACGGCCGCCGCCTGCCGGGCGCCGTGCCGGCCGACCGGCTGGACCGGGAACTGTCCGCCGTGCACTGAGCGTGGCTGAACACGACGCCGCGCACGCCACCGCGGGCGCGGCACGCAGACGATCGGAGGCGCGGGAAGCGCCTCCTTTCGTATCGAACCCCGAACTTCTTCGCCTTACTCCCCTGACCTCTGCCAAGCGCCGCCGATGAAGCCGATCCGCTACACCATCGTTCCAGTTCAACCCGCCGCCCACCTGTTCGAAGTTACCGTGACCGTTGCCGATCCCGATCCGGCCGGCCAGCGCTTCATGCTGCCGGTGTGGATTCCGGGCAGCTACATGGTGCGCGAGTTCGCGCGCAATATCGTCACGCTGCGCGCGGTGAACGACGCGGGCCGCAAAGTGCGGGTCGAGAAGATCGACAAGCACACGTGGCATGCGGCGCCCGTGAAGGGCGCGCTGACGCTGCGCTACGAGGTGTACGCCTGGGACCTGTCGGTGCGCGCCGCGCACCTGGACGACACGACCGGCTTCTTCAACGGCACGAGCGTGTTCCTCGCGCCGCTCGGCCATGAGGATGCGCAGTGCGTGGTGGATATCCAGAAGCCGCAGGGTGCCGCATACCGCAACTGGCGCGTCGCGACCGCGTTGCCGGAGGCGCGCGGCACGAAGCGCTATGGCTTCGGCGAGTATCGCGCACAGAGCTATGACGAACTGATCGACCATCCTGTGACACTCGGCGAGTTCGCGCTCGCGACTTTCAAGGCGCACGGCGTGCCGCATGACGTGGTGATCGCCGGCCGTGTGATCGGCCTCGACATGGCGCGGTTGTGCCGCGACCTGAAGCGCATCTGCGAGGCGCAGATCGCGTTGTTCGAACCGAAGTCGAAGAAGGCGCCGGTCGAGCGCTACGTATTCATGACGCAGGCCGTCACCGATGGCTATGGCGGGCTCGAGCATCGCGCGTCGACCGCGCTGATCTGCAACCGCGGCGATCTGCCGGTCGAGGGCCGTGACGCGATGAGCGACGGCTACCGGACCTATCTCGGCCTGTGCAGCCACGAATACTTCCATACCTGGAACGTGAAGCGCATCAAGCCGGCGGCGTTCGCGCCGTACGATCTGAGCGTCGAGAACTACACGTCGCTGCTGTGGCTGTTCGAGGGCTTCACGTCGTATTACGACGACCTGATCCTCGTGCGCAGCGGCGTGATTTCGCCGGACGACTATTTCGGGCTGCTCGGCAAGGTGATCGGCGGCGTGCAGCGCGGTAGCGGACGCCTCAAACAGAGCGTCGCGGAAAGCTCGTTCGACGCGTGGATCAAGTACTACCGGCAGGACGAGAACGCGCCGAACGCGATCGTCAGCTATTACACGAAGGGCTCGCTGATCGCGCTCGCCTTCGACCTGACGATTCGCGCGCAGACCGGCAACCGCAAATCGCTCGACGACGTGATGCGCCTGTTGTGGCAGCGCTTCGGCCGCGACTTCTATCGCGGCAAAGCGGTCGGCGTCGACGAAAGCGAAATCGAGGCGCTGTTCGCGGAAGCGACCGGCGCGCAGCTGGCCGAACTGTTCGCCGACGGCGTGCGCGGTACGCGCGACCTGCCGCTCGATGCGCTGCTCGCGCCGTTCGGCGTCGCGCTTGCGCCGGACGTGGACAAGAACGGCAAACCGTCGCTCGGCGTGCGGCTGCGCGGCGGCGCGGATTGCACGCTGGCGGCGGTGCACGAAGGCAGCGCCGCGCAGAAGGCGGGTCTCTCCGCCGGCGACGTGCTGATCGCACTGGATGGTTTGCGCGTGACTGGCGGCAATATCGACGGCCTGCTCGCGCGTTACCGGCCGGGCGCGAAGGTCGAGGTGCACGCGTTCCGCCGCGACGAACTGCGCGTCACCCAGCTAAAGCTCGACGGTCCCGAAGTGGCGCGCTACAAGCTCGCGATCAGCGACAAGCAGGGCGCGAGCCGCAAGGCGCGCGAGCGCTGGCTCGCGAGTTGACGCTCAGCCGGGCGGCCGTCCTGTCGTACGGCTGAGCGCCCGCCGATCGTCGTCCAGCCAGCTATCAATCGACCATCAATCGGCCATCAATCGACAGACGAGGGCGGCGGATTGTTCTACCTGTGCAACAATCCGTCGCCGCCGGACGGCTTTTTCGCCGGCCGGTAAAAAAACACAATGGCTCCACTCGCGCAACACAGCGCGCCCCCTACTGGAGTCAACCATGACCACGATCCTGCAAATCAACTCGGCGGCCCGCTCGCAAGGCGCGAACTCGACGCTGCTCATCAACGAGCTGACCGAAAAGCTGAAACAGTCGAATCCGGGCGCGCAAGTCGTCGTCCGCAACCTGCAAGCCGAGCCGCTGTCGCACCTCGACGACGTCGTGCTGGGCGCATTCTTCACGCCGGCCGAGCAGCGTACCCCGGAGCAGGCCGCGATCTCAGCGCGCAGCGAAGCGCTGATCGCCGAACTGCAAGCCGCCGATATCGTCGTGATCGGCGCACCGATGTACAACTTCGGCATCTCGTCGCAACTCAAGACGTACTTCGACTTCATCGCACGTGCGGGGATCACGTTCCGCTATGGCGCGAACGGCGCCGAAGGCCTCGTGACGGGCAAGAAGGTGTACGTCGTGTCGGCACGCGGCGGCAAGTATGCCGGCACGCCGAACGACAGCCAGACGCCGTACCTGAAGACGTTCCTCGGCTTCCTCGGCATGACCGACGTGAACTTCATCTACGCGGAAGGCCTGAACATGGGCCCGGACGCCGCGACCGCCGCGCTGGCTTCGGCGCGTGAAGCGATCGCCGCGGTTTGAGCGCCAAGGCCGGCTGAGCCGGCCGGTTGTACCGCGCGGCGCCGCTTCGGTGCGGCGTGCTCGAAACAATAAAAAAACGCCACTGATGAGTTGATCATCCGTGGCGTTTTTGTTTTCTGTCGCGACTGTGGGGCCGCGCTGGTAATGGGTAATGCGTCGCCGCGCCGATTCCGGCGGGCCTTTGCGGACCCTTTGCGCACCCGTCACGCGAGCATTTGCGCTTCGTCGGGCAGCCGCCAGTCGATCGGCTCGCGGCCGTGCTTCGCCAGATACTCGTTCGCCTTCGCGAAATGCCCGCAGCCGAGGAAGCCGCGATGCGCGGACAACGGCGACGGATGCGGCGCCTCCAGCACGTAATGCGACTTGCCGCCGAGCAGCGCGCGTTTGGCCTGCGCATGCGCGCCCCACAGCATGAACACGAGACCGTCGTGGCGCGTCGCGAGTTCGTGGATCAGCGTGTCCGTGCATTTCTCCCAGCCGCGTTTCGCGTGGCTCGCGGCGCTGTCGCGTTCGACGGTGAGTACCGTGTTCAGCAGCAGCACGCCCTGTTTGGCCCAACTGTCGAGGCAGCCGTGCCGCGGCGCTTCGTGGCCGAGACTCGCGGCGATTTCCTTGAAGATGTTGCGCAGCGACGGCGGCGGGCGCACGTGCGGCGCGACCGAAAACGCGAGGCCGTGCGCCTGCGGCGTGCCGCGGTCTTCGCCGTGATACGGGTCTTGACCGAGGATGACGACTTTCACATCGTCGGGACTCGTCAGGCGCAGCGCGCGGAATACGTCGGCCGGGTAGATCGTTTTGCCGGCTGCGCGTTCACCGTCGACGAAGCGGCACAACGGCGCGTAGGCATCGCTGTCGATGAACGATTTCAGGTGCGCGCGCCACGCCGCGGGCAGCGCGGCGAATTGGGCTTCGAGCGCGGGCGGGGCGGTGGCGCCTGCCGGGTGCCGGGGCGCGGCGGAAGTAGCGGCTGCAGCGGCCGCGGCGGCCGCGGCGGCCGTGGTCTCGGCCGAGGCGGGCGCGGCGTCGTCGAATAACGATGCCTGCGAGGAACTGGAGCGGGAACGGGAGGCGGAGGTCATGGCGGGGAAGTGTCGCAGCAAACGCCGCTGGGCTCAAGTTTGCGGACCGTCGAATATCGCGCGATGTTCGCTGCCGGGGTTGCAGCCTGGGGCCCAATGCGTCGTGTGCGCGTTCGATAGTCGCGCGGCGCGTCGGCGGTCATTCTGCGCCAGAGCTCGGGGTAGCGGCTGGGCGCCGGACTTCAACCCGGCACTCGATCCGCCGTTCGTTCGATCCCAAGCCGAGCGTAGCCTGCCCAGGTGAGCATAGCCCGCCGCCTCACGCTCCGCCCGCGCGCAACTTATAACCGCGTTGCGCCTTGCTGATATCGTCCGGCGCGAGGCCGGGAACCCGTTTGCCCAACTCGGCAGCCAGCGCGCGCAGCGCCGCTTCGTCGCCGGATTTCAGTTCGAGTTCGATTTCCGAGATCGGCGCGCGGCGCGCTTCGCCGTCGACGGTCGCGAGCACGTCGCCCTGATCGATCGCCGCTTCGACCTGCGCGCCGGCGGCGTCGAGCTGCCACAGCGTGCGCGTGAAATTGGTGCGAAACAGCTCGATCAGCGACGGCGCGGCCGCGCGCAACGCATCGGCCGCGGCCGCTTCATCGCATGCTTGCAGCAACGCGTCGATTTCGAGCTTTGCACCCGCCACCGGCATTTCCCATTCGTGCCGGCTATGCAAACCGTTCGTCGCATTGCCGACCGTCTTGAAGGTTTGCAACCAGCCGTCAGGCGTCTGCCGCAGACGCAGTGCGCTCTTCGACGACGCCAGCGCCAACTGCGGCGTATCGAAGTAAATATTCACGAGCTTTACCGGCATGCCGTCCTTGCCGGCGCGCGCGACGAACCACTGCGTCGCCGCCCGCACTTGCGCAGCCGGCAACGCCAGCTTGATTTCGCGTTCCATGGCCATCATGTGTCCTTGCGTGGCCCACTACCGGCTGATGCCGGCGCTGGGCTCAGAAAAACATCCGCGCAAGTTCCACGCCCGGGTCCTCGGCGCGCATGAACGCTTCGCCGACGAGGAACGTGTGTACCTCCCGCGCGCGCATGCGTTCGACATCCGCGCGCGACAGGATGCCTGATTCGGTCACGACGATACGGTCGTCCGGCATCGCGTCGAGCAAGCCGAGCGTCGTTTCCAGCGAGGTTTCGAACGTGCGCAGATTGCGGTTGTTGATGCCGATCAGCGGGGTCTTCAAGGTGAGCGCTTCGTTGAGCTCGGCTCTATCGTGCACTTCGACCAGCACCGCGAGGCCGAGCGAATGCGCGAGCGCTTCGAGCTCCTGCATCTGCGATGTTTCGAGCGCGGCGGCGATCAGCAGGATCGCGTCGGCACCCATCGCGCGTGCTTCGACGATCTGATACGGATCGACGATGAAGTCCTTACGCAGCACCGGCAACTGGCACGCGGCGCGCGCCTGCTGCAGATACGCGGCGCTGCCCTGGAAGAATTGCACGTCGGTCAGCACCGACAGACACGCGGCGCCGTGCTTCTCATACGAACGCGCGATGTCGGCCGGCACGAAGTTTTCGCACAGCACGCCCTTCGACGGGCTCGCCTTCTTCACCTCGGAGATCACGGCGGCCAGACCCGCCGCGTGCTTTGCGCGCAACGCGCCGACGAAGTCGCGGATATCGCGCGACGACGCTTCGAGCCGCAAATCTTCGAGCGGCGCGCTCTGTTCGGCCGCGCGGACCTCTTCGCGTTTGACCGCGATGATGCGGTCGAGAATATCGCTCATAAATGTCTCGCTACGTGATTACTGCTTGAATTGCTGCGTGAAGCGCACGAGTTCGTCGACCTTCGCGCGTGCTCGTCCGCTCGCGATCGCCTCGCGCGCGAGCCCGATGCCGTCCGCGATCGACTCGACCACGTTCGCCGCGTAGAGCGCGGTGCCCGCGTTCAGCGTGACGATTTCGCGCGCGACGCCCGGTTTGTTGTCGAGCGCTTCGAGCAGCATGACCTTCGATTCGGCCGCGTCGGCCACTTTCAGCGTGCGGTTCGACACCATCTGCATGCCGAAGTCCTCGGGATGGATCTCGTACTCGCGGATTTCGCCGTCGCGCAGTTCGCCGACCTGGGTGGCGCCGCCGAGCGACACTTCGTCCATGCCGTCCATCCCGTACACGACCAGCACGTGCTTCGCGCCGAGGCGCTGCATCACGCGCACCTGAATGCCGACGAGGTCCTGGTGGAACACGCCCATCAACTGGTTCGGCGCGCCGGCCGGGTTGGTCAGCGGCCCGAGAATGTTGAAGATCGTGCGCACGCCGAGTTCGCGGCGCACCGGCGCGACGTTCTTCATCGCCGGATGATGGTTCGGCGCGAACATGAAGCCCATGCCGGTCTCAGCGATCGATGCCGCGACCTGCTCCGGCTGCAGATCGATGTTTACGCCGAGCGCTTCGAGCACGTCCGCGCTGCCCGACTTGCTCGACACGCCGCGATTGCCGTGCTTGGCGACCTTCGCGCCGGCCGCGGCCGACACGAACATCGTCGCGGTCGAAATATTGAACGTGTGCGAGCCGTCGCCGCCGGTGCCGACGATATCGACGAAGTTCGAGTTGTCCTGCACGTCGACGTGCCGGGCAAATTCCCGCATCACCGTGGCGGCCGCGGTGATTTCGCCGATGGTTTCTTTTTTGACGCGCAGGCCGGTGATGATCGCCGCCGACATCACCGGCGACAGTTCGCCGCGCATGATGAGGCGCATCAGATGCAGCATTTCGTCGTGGAAAATCTCGCGGTGCTCGATGGTCCGCTGCAGCGCTTCCTGGGGGGTAATGGACATGATGTCGTCTCTCTTCATCAGGCGTTGCGGTGAGCGGCGAGCTTCGACTGCTTGACGAAATTTTCGAGCAGCGCGTGGCCGTGTTCGGACAGGATCGATTCGGGGTGAAACTGCACGCCTTCCACCGCGAGTTCTTTGTGGCGCACGCCCATGATTTCGCCGTCGTCGGTCCATGCGGACACTTCGAGACAGTCGGGCAGCGATTCGCGTTCGATCGCGAGCGAGTGATAGCGCGTCACCGCGAAATGCTTCGGCAGATCCGCGAACACACCCTTGCAGTCGGTTTCGATCGTGCTGACCTTGCCGTGCATGATGGTCTGCGCGCGCACGACGCGCCCGCCGAACGCCTCGCCGATCGCCTGATGGCCGAGGCAGACGCCGAGAATCGGCGTCTTGCCGGCGAATTCGCGCAGCACGTCGAGCGTGATGCCCGCGTGTTGCGGATTGCTCGGGCCGGGCGACAGGCAGATGCGCTCGGGGTTCAGCTTCGCGATTTCATCCAGCGTGATTTCGTCGTTGCGATAGGTGTGCACGTCTTCGCCGAGTTCGCCGAAGTACTGTACCAGGTTGTAGGTGAACGAGTCGTAGTTGTCGATCATGAGCAGCATGGTGTGTCTCCGGTCAGAAGTCGCTATCGAGGCCGTCTTGAACCTGCTCGGCCGCGCGCAGCACCGCGCGCGCCTTGTTCTCGGTCTCCTGCCATTCGGATTCCGGCACCGAATCGGCGACCACGCCCGCGGCCGCCTGCACATACAGATTGCCGTTCGCGATCACGCCGGTGCGGATCGTGATCGCCAGATCCATCTCGCCGGTGAACGACAGATAGCCGACCGCCCCGCCGTACAGGCCGCGCTTCACGGGTTCGAGTTCGTCGATCAGTTCCATCGCGCGGACCTTCGGCGCGCCCGACAGCGTGCCGGCCGGGAAGGTTGCGCGCAGCACGTCGAAATTGGTGGTGCCGGGCTTCAGCTTGCCCTCGACCGAACTCACGATGTGCTGCACGTGCGAGTACTTTTCGATCACCATCCTGTCGGTCACGACGACCGAGCCGATCTGCGCGATACGGCCGACGTCGTTGCGCGCGAGGTCGATCAGCATCACGTGTTCGGCGATTTCCTTCGGGTCGTTCAGCAATTCGGTCGCGAGCTCGGCGTCGCGCTCGGGCGTGTTGCCGCGCGGACGCGTGCCGGCGAGTGGCCGGATCGTGACGATGCGATCTTCGCCGCGCTTTTCCTGACGCACCAGAATTTCCGGCGACGCGCCAACCACGTGGAAATCGCCGAAGTTGTAGTAATACATATACGGCGACGGATTCAGCGAGCGCAGCGCGCGGTACAGCGACAGCGGATTGTCGCGGTACGGCTTGATCAGGCGCTGGCCGACCTGCACCTGCATCAGTTCGCCGGCGGCGATGTATTCCTTCGCCTTGCGCACGGCGGCGAGGTAATCGTCTTTTGCGAACTCGCGGTAGGTCTCGGTGCGCACGCTCGCCGACGTGACCGGCGGCGCAACCGTTGCGCGCAGCCGCTGGCGCAGCTCGCGCAGACGGTGCTTCGCTTTCGTGTACGCCTCGGGCTGCGCCGGATCCACGTAGATCACCAGATAGAGCTTGCCCGCGAGATTGTCGATCACCGCGACTTCTTCGGTCAGCAGCAGCTGGATGTCGGGCAGGTTCAGATCGTCTTTCGGCGCGCTGTGCGCGAGCTTTTTCTCGATGTAGCGCACCGCGTCATAGCCGAAATAGCCGGCGAGGCCGCCGGTGAAGCGCGGCAGCCCGGGGCGTTGCGCAACCTTGAAGCGCGCCTGGAACTGCTGGATGAATGCGAGCGGATCGCCGTCGTGCGTTTCGACGACCTTGCCGTCGCGCACCACTTCCGATACGCCGTTGCGCGTGCGCACGACGGTGCGCGCCGGCAGGCCGATGAACGAATAGCGGCCGAAACGCTCGCCGCCCACCACCGATTCGAGCAGGAACGAGTTCGCGCCGTTGCGCTCGGTCTGTGCGAGCTTCAGGTACAGCGACAGCGGCGTTTCGAGGTCGGCGAGCGCTTCGGCGATCAGCGGAATGCGGTTGAAACCCTCGTTGGCGAGGGACTGGAATTCGAGTTCGGTCATGTTCCGATCCTGTACGGTGGTCCGCCGGCAAAGCGTCGGACAAAGCGGGGCGAGGCGCCTCCGGTCAAGGAGTCGGTCGAGATTCTCGACACGATGATACCGACCGGCGCGAGTTTTCCCATCGACGCGTACAAGCGGCGCGTGGTCTAGCGGTACGTTGCGGGTACGCGCAGGCCCAATCAGCCGATGCAGCAGCGAAAAAAACGAACGATGGAAAAAGCGCGTAAGCGCAGCGAAGCAAAAAACGGTTGCCGAAGACGGGCTTCAGCGTACCTCAGGCGAGGTTAGCGCGACCAGCGACGCCAGGGCCAGGCTCCCCGGTCGATGCTAATCAGACTCCGTTTTTTGTTCAGAAACATGAGGATGAAGGACTGTTCAAGTCGTGGAATGGTACGCTGCGATCGCCTTGGCGGCGTCGAGCAGCGAGGCAACTATACCATCGGATTTTATCGTTTGTATAGCTTGGCCGTGGTTGTAGCCGTAGGGTACCGTCAGCGTCGCCATGCCGGCCGCACGGCCCGCCAGCGCGTCGTTTTCGGAATCGCCGATCGCGACTGTGGCGGCCGGTTCGACGCCGAGTTGCGCGGCGGCGGTGAGCATCGGCAGCGGGTCGGGCTTCTTCTTCGCGAGGCTGTCGCCGCCCAGCACGACGCTGAAATAGCGCGCGAGGCCGTACTGTTGCAGCAGGCCGGTCGCGAAGCGATGCGGCTTGTTGGTCACGCACGCGAGCTTCAGGCCGGCGTCGCGCATCGCGCGCAAACCGGCTTCGACATCGGGATAAAGCCGCGTGTGCACACCGTTGATCTTCGCGTACTCCTCCTGATAGATCGCGAGCGCCTCTTCGAAGCGCTGCTGGGCGTGCCCGGCTTCGAAGCGCCGCGCGAGCACGCTGTGAATCAGGTGCTCCGAACCCTTGCCGACGTAGCCGATCACTTCCTCGCGCGAGGTTTCGGCGGCGTCGAGCTGCGCGAGCATGCCGTTCAGGCCGGCGGTGAAATCGTCGGCGGTGTCGACCATCGTGCCGTCGAGGTCGATGATCGCGGCTTCGAGGCGCGGGCCGGTGAAGCTTGGAGCGGGGTACGCAGTGGTCATGGGCGGATCAACGCTGAACGGTGGCGAGGGCGGTGCGCATCCTGTCGATCACGACCTTGTGATCGGGCTGGCCGAAAATCGCCGAGCCGGCCACGAAGGTGTCCGCGCCGGCCGCTGCGATTTCCGCGATGTTGTCGACCTTGACGCCGCCGTCCACTTCGAGATGGATGTCGCGGCCGGTGCGCTCGTTGTAGGCGTCGATGCGCTTGCGCGCTTCACGCAGCTTATTGAGCGCCTCCGGGATGAACGACTGGCCGCCGAAGCCCGGGTTCACCGACATGATCAGCACGAGGTCGACCTTGTCCATGACGTGATCGAGATAATTCAGCGAGGTCGCCGGGTTGAACACGAGACCGGCCTTGCAGCCGTGGTCGCGGATCAGCGACAGCGTGCGGTCGATGTGATCCGATGCTTCCGGGTGAAAGCTGATCAGATTCGCGCCGGCTTTCGCGAAGTCCGGCACGATGCGGTCGACCGGGCGCACCATCAGGTGCACGTCGATCGGCACGTCGACGTGCGGGCGGATTGCTTCGCAAACGAGCGGGCCGATCGTGAGGTTCGGCACGTAGTGGTTGTCCATCACGTCGAAGTGGATCCAGTCGGCGCCGGCGGCGACCACGTTGCGGACCTCTTCGCCGAGGCGGGCGAAATCGGCGGACAGAATGCTGGGAGCGATGCGGAATTGCGTCATGGCGGGGGGCGGAGGCAAGCGGGAAAGCGCCATTTTACCGTCTTGCGCGGGCGGCACGCGTGGCGCGCGGTGGCGGCAGGTTTTCGTCGGCGGAGTCTCGGCGGGGCGGCGTGGCGCGATGAAATGGAGCGGTAAGGTGGCGGAAAATGACGATGCGCCGGCGGCGAAGCGGCGACGGCCCCGGCGCGCGAATGGCAGCGAGCCGGAACCACGCGAGCCATGGCAAAACTCGCTGAACGCCTCGCGCCAACGGATTTGCCCGGTTGCGGGCGTGCCACGCATCAAGCAGAATGCCACTCCATGAGTGCCGCATCGCCGATGTCCACGCAAGCTATTGGCGTTCGTGCCTTCCCGCGATTGTTCACACGTCGTTTCATCAGACCGGAATCAGGATGAGCCAGTACGAATTCAGCGTCTCGGCCCAGGTGCAATATCTGCCCGAGGAATCCGACCCGGAGCGCCGCCAGTACGCCTTTGCCTACACGCTGACCATCCGCAACACCGGCCAGGTGCCCGCGCAGTTGATCGCGCGTCATTGGGTTATCACCGATAGCGACAACACGGTGCAGGAAGTCAAAGGTCTCGGCGTGGTCGGGCATCAGCCGCTGCTCAAACCGGGCGAGCAATTCGAATACACGAGTTGGGCCGTGATCGCGACGCCGGTCGGCACGATGCGCGGCGAGTATTTCTGCGTGGCCGAGGACGGCGAGCGCTTCGATGCGCCGGTGCCGGAGTTCGTGCTGCGCATGCCGCGCACGCTGCATTGAACGCTCGCGCAGGCGCGCGGTCTTTAGTCAGGTTGTACGTGGCGGCGGCAGCGACGGCTTGAAGGGCAAGCGGGATCGGCAGTGTGAGGCGCGGTCGATGCATGAGGCGCTGCGCGGTTCGACGCGCGGCTCGCCGGGTAGCATCACCGCGGCTTTTGCTGTTGGGATTGTTTCGCCAGCCTCGCACGCGTCGCTTTCTTTTTGCCCGACGCGGTCCACAGCACGATAAAGACGAGCAGGAAAAGCGCGACAAGCGATTCCAGCGCGAAGATGAGCATCGGGTATTCGTCGAACAGATCAGACATGGCGGTTTCCATCAAGAACTACTATAAAAATCGTACAAGCCTTAGCCAGTAAGGCTTTGCGGCGCATCGGGGTAACGGGGTAAAACCATTTTCACCCCATTTTTACCCCAAACACCGGGCCACGCCGACGCCCAATACTGTAGCAGCCCCATGTCGTCGCCAGCCCCAAGGCGCTGCGCAATTGATTGCGCGGACTACGGGAAAACACTTCCTGTTGCGGTGCAATACTGATTGACCGTCACCCTGGGGTTATATACAGTAGTTGTCGTCTGGCGAGCGCGATATCGCAACGGTGACCCTTGAAAAGCAACAAATTTTGCTCGATATCGCACCAATAGGCCCCTACATTGCTTAATGCATTGGTATACTCGGTCAGTTTTTCAGGCTGGTTTACGAACAACCACGGAGAAAGCCATGTCTTTTGCGCATCTAGCTTCACCGGGCGCTTGGCAGGCAACGTCTTCTGCTGACTCGCCCGCCCGCGTCGCACAATCTTTCCTGGAACAGCATTGGGACCAACGGCTCCCGGTCGATCCTGTTGCGCTGGCACAGGCAGCGGGCGTGCGCGTGTACATGAATCCCGAGTTCGGTGGCCTGGCAGGCAGTTTCTATTTCGATCAGTTTAATCAGCCGGTCATTGAGTACAACGGTAATGATCCTCTTGTTCGTCAACGCTTTACGATAGCGCACGAACTGGGGCATTACGCGTTGAGCCACGGCCCACGATTCCGCGATTCTACGGAAGCCTTTTCGCTTGGGAATTACGACCCGGTAGAGGCCGACGCAAACAAGTTTGCCGCTGAACTTCTCATGCCCGCGCCTGTGGTCAACGGGATGATTCAATCGCGCGGCGTGACGGACTTCGAATACCTGGCAAGCCTGTTTAACACTTCCACGGTGGCGATGAAATATCGCCTGAAAAATCTCGGATGGCTGTAAATCCACCGCCGACAGGCCAAAAGGTCGAAGTAACGCATCTTCCCGCCGTCGCTGCCAGTTCTGTCGGCGGCGGTAGGGATGATCTTTCGGCTGGTAAGACCGGGGACGTTACTAAGCTGCTAGACGAAGATATCAAGGACCGTAGGCGGCTACGTACGTTCCAGACCGTAGCATTCTATGGCGCGACGACTTTAATCTTTTTTATCTTCTGCGCGCTGTTTCAGTGGGTCAACATGATCGGTGCCCACGTCACGGACGCCAACGTCACGACTACCTACCGCGTTTCTTTCTTTGTCGCGCCGATAGTGGTTCTTGCGACGCTTGGTGCGCTGTTGACGCTGGCATTGCTCAAATTTGCTTTCCGCACCTCGGACAAGAAGGACGATGAACCGTCGCCTGTGACCTTGTTTCAAGGGCTCGCTTCGCAGGCCCTTGACCTATGGAAGACCTATCTCGGTAAGAAGGCTGACTAACCGTCAACGCCTTAACCCGGTCTAACAAGCCCGCCGCGTGCGGGCTTTTTTGCGCCTGCAATCAATTGCGCAGCAAATCGGACCGGATCGCAGAACGCGGAAAAAATATTTTTATACCCCGCACTGGCCATGTTTTTGGTCAATTTAACGAGTTATTCGCGCAAGTGTATTTTCAAATCCCCTATATCGCGAGTAGCGGCTATTGAGTCCCTATGTGACCGGTACTACGCTTTACGTACTTCACCGAAAGGAGTTAATCATGCCCACGTTAAAAGACAAAGCGCCATTGCCAGCAAACCCGATTTGCGTAAAGGTTCCTGATGAACTAAGAGAACGGGCCAGGCTGGTAGAGGAAAAAACCGGTGCGACTTTCAGTGGAGTCGTTCGCGTGGCGCTAACCCGGTATGTGAATGAAGTGCTGGCAAGAGAAGGGGCTTAATCGTGAAACGCGTGCTAACCATCGAAAGAACGGCCAAGCGCTTTAAAGCCATGGGCCTGCTGTCAAAAGTGATGGTGTTTACCGGCATGATCATTCCGATGTTTAACTTGGACCCCATGCAGTTTTTCCTACCCCTGGCGTTATTTACGTTTATTGCCGGGCTGGCGCTGGCGTTGTATGTGCGTGTCGCCGTATGGTGGTGTCACGGTTAAGTCGCGAGAGCAGGATTTGCAGGCGAAACACAGACGGAAAATAAAAACGGCCCAACTCCGCAAAAGAGATTGAGCCGTAAAAGAGTTTCACGTGTGTGTGTGGCATTGATTATATGCCACCAGCACAGACATAGGTGAATTTTTTTAACCTTGGTCAACGGTGGTAATCATGATGCACTCAGAAACAGAAATTCAGGAAATCGAGAAGGTCTCCAGTACTTCGCAAAACGCTGCGCAATTGATTTCTCAATTAGACAATCGCCAGACTCGCGCTAAAAACCGAGAGGACTATCACTGGCGTGTCATGGCGTGCATCCGTGCTTGTGCCGGGGACCATACAGCGGGGTTAGTTCTTAATCAACTTCTTTACTGGTGGCCTAGAAAACTTGGCAAACATCGTGGCGTGAAGAAATCGGTAACCGATTGGGAAGCCGAGTTGATGCTCGGTGAAAAGCCGGTCAAGAGAATTAATGCGAAGCTAAAAGCGCTGGGATTCGTTGAAATTTATCTCGACACGTGGGGACGCTACAAAAGCGATGCGACTTTTTATGTGCTGACACCGAAAGCGCTGGCATTGCTAAAAGCACCCCTCCCAACGGGTGGTGTGGTAGCGAAAGCACCCCTCCCAACGGGGGAAGTAACAGAGAATACTAAAGACCTACAAAAAGAAGAAAAGACAAAGACAGATTCTCAGGCTATCGCCTGTACAGCTTCCCCGGCTTTTCCTGGCACGACACCAGGAGAAATTCAAGACCAGAACCAGGTCAAAGACGGGAACCAATCTGGTGATCTTTCCCTGGAGGCATTACCCCGGTTCCGCCCGCGACTGGTACGAACAGGCTGGTGGTCTTGTGGAACGCCAACAGCGGGCACGCGCTGGGCGATTACTGGCGTGGGCGGGTGCTGACGTTATCAAAGAACTGGTGCCGCGATCACCGCGTACAGGCGCTTCAGATCGCGCTCGGAAAGTCGGACTGGCCGAACGTGAGGATTGATGCGATAGCCGTCCAGGAGTGGTTGCTGGCCCGATGCGAGAAGTTTGGCGGGTACAAGAACTGGACTGAATTCCTGTTCACCGTCAACTCTATCGGCAAGGCCCATTTCTCCGACATAGCGAGCGGAAAGAACAACACGCCGAACGTGGAGTTCTTTTTGGCGCACTGGGAGACCGCGCTGGAAGTGTACATGGTCGGTCAGATCGGACTGGCCGGATACAAGGCACTCACCGAGCCGCCAGCGAGTGCCCAGCAGATCGTTCTGAACGCCATGGCCCCGGCGAGCATGAAGCAGGCGGTTCCGGCATGGGAGCAAGACCTCGACCTGACGATTGGTCTGCTTAGCTGGGATCAACACTGGCTTGACCACCAGCAAGGCGGGCAGTGGGGTGGTGAGAATCGGATGGAGCATCTACAGAAGTTTTCGAAGTACACACCTGAAATGGCGTCGTGGGTAGACGACGAGCAGATTAAGGCCCGTGTGCTGGAATTGTTGACGCTGACAAAGCCTGTCAACGCCGCAGCTAAGGCCAAGAACGCCGCGTAGACCCAGCACAAAATTCGCTGGCGGGCCTGCCGTGTGGTGGTGAAGGGCAACACCAAGGGTGACGGGCGGCAGGCCGTTACAGACGGTTTTTAAGGAGTGCAGACTGCTGCGCAATCAATTGCGCCAGCCCATTTGTTTGACAATCCTAATGATTGTGTTTTAAAGCCCTTCCAAGTCAGAACATCACGCGCGTAAACTTCAGTACGACAACTGTTAAACAGCGCGGACCAATGCCATGACCGAAACCGTCACACCCCGCAGACTCACGCCAGATTCAGTAATAACCGGAATCTTGGCAGCGGTGGCAACGGGCTTGCCTTTAGACGTTGCATGCAGGAATGCCGGGGTATCGCGTCAGTCGTTTTATCACTGGCTACATGACGAGCCTGAACTGGTGGGCCGATATGCAGAGGCAACCCGGCAACAGGTTCATTCAAGATTCGCAAGGAGCTAACACCATGGCAACTCGTAATTATTGGGAGACCGTTCCAGGGCGTTGGCCCGAATCGCCCCCGATTGAGCGGTTGACCGCCGCAGGCGTCGAATATCTGGCAACGCATCAGACACCGCCGCCGAAGAACGACGCACGGGCCGACTCTGTGAGCGGCGATGGTTTGAAGATGACGACGACCTATGATTTTTCAGGCCGTCCGACCTACGAATTCACGAATACCGGTAACAGAAAGCAGTGGCTCGACCCCTACAAGGCAGTGCCTCAGTTGCAACTCGCGTTGAACATCAAGAACGAGCCGCAAGACATTTTTGAATCCAAGCGCGGCAAGCACCTGGCGGACATGAAATTGCGTGAACAGGCAGCGCGTGACCTCGCAGCGGGTAAGCAGGTCCTGTGTGACCTGTCCGTGCCGATGGAGCGTCAATCATGAGCATCACCCGTTACTCACACGCCGAAGCAGCAGAGCGCGAGCAGATCGCACAAGACTACGCTGTGCCCATTCAGCAGGCCGGACTGCCGTTGACCTTGCTCGAAGTGGCGGGCGAAGCCAGCGAAACACCGCTGGAGTTGCGGCGGCGACTCGTGAGCCAGCTTCAGCGCACGTTGCCGACGACCGTTAGCCGGTCAGTTCGCGCCAACCTTTCGCCCCAGGCACCTGCCGATGTCGTCGCCTCGACCGAGGCCGAGGTATTGTCCGCAGTGGCAGACGCCGCGCACCAGTCGCCGGTCCTGCGGACGGTTGTTACGCGTGACCGCAGCGGACGTGAAGTAACCGAGTTTGTCGGGCAAAAGCGTAGCTGGATGGCCCAGTTCGAAGCCCAGCCACAGATCATGACGCGCCTGGGCGCTGTCTCCTACTAGGTGTAGCCGATCATGTTCAAGCGCTGTGGCCGTTGCCGCGTCATCAAACCTACCGATTCCTTCGGTGTTGATCGCAGCACCGCCGACAGATTGACGGCCTATTGCAAGCATTGCAGATCGGAATTGAATCGCGAGTACTACCTGGCTAACCGCGACGAAATTCTGGCACGTGATCGCCAGCGATATCACCAGGAACGCAAAACGAAACAGCAAGGAGAATCGGCATGAGTACCGCACGCACCTGGTCCGTACCAATTCCGCGAAAGCCGGTTAAGTCGCGTCGTGCCGATCCGCCGATTGAGCAAACGTGGCTGTATCGCGTTGGCAGTCCGGCGAAGCGTGCGGAAATGGAAGCGGGATCGACAAAGCGGAGAGCGAAGTGAACAACGACCAACAGGATTTTCACCTTACCGACGAGCAGGCGCGTGTCATCGCCACACACATGGGGATCGCGGCCGATATTTGCCTTCGCACCGCCTCAATTTACCGCATGCACGGCGAAGGTCAGGCGGTGGAAAATCAGGTGCTGGTCAACCTGAGAGCCGCCGTCAATAGTATGGAACGGGCACGCGTACACGCCTTGGGTGATGACCACGTGGTCTCGACCATCGATCATGGCATCGCGTATCTGGTTCAGCAGATCGAAGAACACAAGATTTTGCGTGATGCGTGGGCCGTTGCGACCGCAACGATTGAAAGCGCGAAGGCCACGAGACACTGAACCTCAAGTTAAAGTGAAGTGTGAAGTCCGCGCAATTGACTGCGCAACTATCAGGAGTACGACATGGCGGGTAGCGAAGGGGCAAAGCCGATCCTTCAGATTGAGATCGACGACTCGTCATGGCAGTCGTTTTTGCAGAGCTACGCCAATTACAAATCCCAGGCTGAGAAATCAGGCGACGAGTGGGCGAAATTCAATAGCGGTGTCCGCCAGACCAAAGGTGCATTCGATGACCTCGACAGTAGCGCCGAGCACCTGACTGACACACTAACCAATCCGAAATTGAGCGGAAGCACTTCAGGTGCTGTTGTTCGAATCACCAAGGAGAGTAAAGAAACCGCGAAGTCATGGCACGCTATTGCCCGCGACATCGAAAAAGCGGGCCGCACGGTATCCGGTATCGCACGCAGCGGCTTTGGTGGGCTATTCGGTTTGCTTGGCACGGCTGGCGCACTGGCAGGCAGTGTTTTTGGCCTGACTGCCCAGGCCGCAGGTGGAGTGGCCGGTGATTACAAATCGTCTCGTCAGCTTGGTCTTGAACTGGGCAAAGAAAAAGAATTTGGAATTGCCGGTGAGCCTTATGGCCTTGGTCGCGACCAGCTAGAAGAAGCCGCCAACGCGAAGGCCGATCCGACAAAACAACTGCCTTTCCTGAACGCCGGTGTCAGCGCACAAGACCTCGCAAAGTTGGACGCCGCAGAGCTTGCGTGGCGGAAAGCACAAGGCGAGGCGAAGCTATATTCACAGTGGGAAAAGACCAGTCCGCAATTCGCAGTTGCCCAGGCGGGCGCGTACTTTCCCGGTGAGAACCCGGACCAACTGCGTTTGCTGGCCGACGCATACGACGCGGGCGACCTCGACAAAGCACACTCCGCGTACGAACAGAACTGGGAAAAGACCGGTTACGACCTGAAGACCGCGCGAGACGCAACGGCGTTCAAACAGGATCAGTCGCAAAAGTGGGCCGAAGTCGAAACGGCCTGGAACAAAGACATTCTGATGCTCGCACCGCACCTGGATAAGTGGAGCGATGCCGCTGCGCATCTTGTAACCGGGTTTCTAGACAACACGGCAAAGACCATTAATGACCTGGCCGACACTGGGGACAATCCGACGCCGCCCGGCACTACGCCCGCACATGCCGCACCCGACGACTATCCGGGCCGTATCCGCGAGGGCGCACAGATTGCCGGTCAATGGCTACAGCAACATGGCCTGCCCGATCCGTTCAACGCACCGACAGCGCCCGCCGCGCAACAGGGCTTCACGGTTGATCCGAACAAGACTGCGCATATGGCGGCGTTGGAGCGCGCCTGGGGTCTGCCGAAGGGCTTTTTGCTGGCGCAGGAAAATATCGAGTCATCGGGCGGTACGAACAACATCAACCCGGCTAATCCTAACGTGCTGGGTGCGTACCAGTTCGATGAACCTACGGCCAAACGTTATGGCGTCAATCGTCACGACGAGTATTCGTCAACCGCAGGCGCTGCACACTATCTGGCTGACCTGCACAAAAAATATGGCGCGTGGGATAAGGCCGTGGCCGCGTTCGACGGCTTTGCCGGACTTGATAAGGACATTGCGAAGTACGGCAATGCGTGGAAAGCGCACATCAGTGAATTCCAGAAAAGCGGAGAGACCGCGAAGTACCTGCAAAAACTGACGGACCAGGGCATCGACCTTAACCAGCAGCAGTCACCCTTCGATGATCCGAAGGTAATGAAGGCCACGGCGGTGGCCGATAGCGCGAGCACCAGCCCTAGCCCCGGCGCTGGTTCGCAATCGACCAACGGGCAGCAGGCCGCACCGGAAAGCCTGGCAGACCGGATTACGCGGGGCCTGGCCATAATCGGCCATACGCTCCAGGCTGGCGGCGGCGCGCAGTTCAGATCGCCCGATGGTCCGGCTCGACGTGCGACCTTTAACCCCGCACCACAACAAAACTCGATCACCTTGCACGTAAATGCGCCGCCCGGCTCTGACGTGAATGTGACCGGTGCAGCGCTGGTGCAATAGGGGCGATCATGCGCTACTACAAAATAGTGCTGGCAGACCCCGCCACTGGCCAGACTATCGTCCAGAGCAACGGCGTCCCAGGCGAGGACGGATTTATATATTCGACCGAAAGCACGGGCACCGCCGCCACGTGGACCAGCCTGAATGTCGGAGCAAATATACACGCCATCGGTGGAGCGAACCCAAACGCGCAGGCGGTTGAACTGGATTTGACGGTAGCGCCGTTGCATGCACCTGATGCCAAGGCAAAGCCATTCGTGAAAATCTTCGGTGTGTCCCTGCAACAGATCGGTTCAGCCGCCAACCTGAATGGCAAATTCATTGGCGTTTGGGGTGGTATGTCCGCTGGTTTGCCGCTGGCTAATCCCGGTCAGGCTGGGCTACTGGTAGCCGGTCAGGTTCAGCAATGCATTGGCAACTGGATCGGCACAGAGCAAAGTCTTTGTCTGTACGTCACTGCCGGTGGTAGCGGAGTGTCCTATGCACAGGCAAGTGCCAATCTGGTGAACGGTCAGCCGGTAATCGCGCCGGTCACGGCGACCAGCCCGGCCAACCTGGTTTTCCAGTGGGTTAAAGGTCAACGCCTGATTGACGCGCTGACAATCACGCTGCAAACGGCTTTTCCGCAATTGAGCATCGCAGGCACGATCAACAACGGGTTGGTGTGGAGCGCCGCAGTTCCGAAAACCGGGTATTTCCAGACACTTCAGCAACTGGCACAGTTTGTACACGAAACCAGTATCGCGGTCCTTGCGGGACCGACTCCGGCGAATGACACCTACGGCGGGACGGTGGACGCATACCAGGGCGTCGTCATGACCCTGCAAGGTGGAATTATCACCATATACGATTCGTCCACGCAAAGCGCGCCCAAGCAGATTGGCTTTTTCGACATGGTAGGCCAGCCGACCTGGGGTGAACCGGGAAAGGTGCAGCTAACTACGGTCCTGCGCGGTGATATTGGTGTTGGCGACTACGTGCAGTTACCGCCGACAACTGGCGTGACCCTGGGAGGGGCGAACAGTTGGGCAGGCGTGAACCCCTTTAACAGCGTCACGCAGAACACCAGTACATTTACAGGCGTTTATCTGGTTACCAGAGTGCGACATGTCGGCAACAGCCGCAGTCCACATGGCGCTGGATGGGTCACGGTGTTCGAATTGGCATTCGCCCAGCCGTCGCAGTCACCGCAGACCAGCAAGCCGCTTATCTACAAGGCCAGCGGCAACAACTCATTCGGGTTCGTTGTATGAACAACAATCTGAGTCACCTTAAAACCCCGCTGGTTAGCACGTTACCGCTGGCCGTGCGTGGGCAGATTGCCGACGCCATGCAGTTGCTGGGCAAGTCCCTGCCATGTCACGTGGTGGAGGCCAATGGCGCGCTGATTACCGTGGCGTTCGACCTCGCACCAACGGTATTCACGCTGCCGCAGGTCACTATCCCGTTGTTTGGTCCGGAGTACATCCGCTATCCGATCCAGCCGAAGGACCGGGGCTATGTGATACCCGTGGCCTGCCCGGTGTCGTACACCAGCGGACAAGCCAGTACACCGCCTGACCTGAGTCAGCCCGGCAATCTGGAAGCCCTGTATTTCCAGCCGATTGGCAATGCGCAATGGTCGTCAGTGGATGGCCAGGCAGTCGTGATCTACGGGCCGAATGGTGTAACGCTGAGAGACAGCGCGAGCGGTGCGGTAATCGTGCTGCACCCCGGCTCTATCACTGCAACGATTGGCGACACCAGCGTGGCCATGACCAGCAGTAGCGTAGTCGTCACCGCGACTACCAAAATCACGTTGGCCGCGCCAGAGATCGAGATAGACGGACAACTCACGCAGGGTACGAATGCCGGTGGCTATCCGGCGACCTTGCAAGGTCCGGTTACGGTTATCCACGATGTTACTGCTGCTGGCAAGTCCCTTGATTCGCACGAACACAGCGGAGTACAGCCAGGTTCAGGCACTTCAGGACCGCCAGTGTAGTTTTTGCTGATCACATTGTTTTGCATTACTAAGGAGCAGATCATGACTATCGTTACAGCCCACGCACCATTCCCGCCGACAGGCACCCAGCTTGTCAGCGGTCCCGGTACGGTCGTTTCCGTATCAGTCGCCAGGCCGAAGGGCAGTCAGGGGGGCAACAGCGCAATTGACGCGAGTTTTTACGACAGCCCGGCTAATACGCCTGGTACACCTGGCAATCCCGGCACCCTCATTGGCTCTGTGCGTACCGCGCGCGGATTCAATAGCGCTGATCCCGCTAACGACTACCAGGCGGCAGTGCTTAACGCGTCCTTCACCAACGGCCTGTATGTGGTGCTGCGCAGTCCGAGCAGTATCAACGTGACGTACGAAGTCGCTGACGAACAACAGGAGTAACGCGATCATGAGCAAAGACAGCAGGGCCGATATCCAGACCGAGAGAATGGCAAGCGGCAACCCCTCAAGCAATGACCGGCGCGAAGAACCGAAAGCCGACACCGCGCGACCCGACCGCATGAGCCGCTCGCTGGTGCGTAGTGGCCCGGTTGTCGTGAGCCCTGTAATTCCGAAGCCCAAGGAGTAAGCCATGTTGACCGAGCAGCAACGTCAGAAACTAGCGGGGGCCGCACAGGAACTCGACGCCGCAACGAATCACTTTAGCGACGTATTGCATGAACATTTCTCGATAGAAGACCTATCAGCGGTCTCTACCGAGGCTATCCAGGTAATGCTGAGGTTGGCCAATAAGGTTATCGCGCTGCATACGGCAGTAGATGAAGTTTGCGAATTCTTGGACACCGAGGTACAGAAACAGGTTAGCCATGTCGCACATTGATGAGTGCGGGTTTCCAATGTTGGCCGAGGGCGTGCGCGTGGACAGCGGCAATAGCTTTTCCGTACGATTGCGCAGCAGTGAGGACAGTATGAACGACGAACCGGTTTTTGAAGGCCGCACCCGCAGTGGCGCTGAAAGTCTGGCAATCGCGCAGGCTACGCTTATTGGCGCACACAAGTTGCTGGAGCGGGCACGCACCGGCAATCCATACGAGGCAGACAGTAATGTACGTTGCGCCGTTGCGTGGCTAAGGGGCGCTGTTGACGACCTGGATGCACTGCTAAAGGCCAAAGCCTAGCAACAACCGCAATCAACTACCGGCACGGAGGCCACCATGTATTAGGAGCAAGACGTGGCCGTCACGATCAAGAAGCCGGAAGCGCAGCAGAAGCAGACGGCAGCAGAAGCACCAGCGAAGGCGCAGAAGGCTAAGCGGCGGCGCGGAAAGAGAATCACGAACGTCTCCTACCCGGCTGAAACCTATGAAAAGCTGTTCGAATACGTCGCTTCTGGCGAAGACCTGACGACCGCATGTGGTCATCCACACATGCCCAGTCCGTGGACGGTGCGCCGTCGTCTGGCAAAGGATGATGTTCTCAACGATCAGTATTTGCAGGCCCAGAAAATCCGCTTGCACGGTCTGGCCGACCAGCTTGTCAGCCTGCCTGACGAAGCGCTTAAAGGCTATGAAAAAGTCAGTGCTGCCGACCGGCTAACCGCAGCAAAGCAGAAGGCCGATTCAATCCGGTGGCTACTTGCACGCGGGCTTGATGAGTACGCGCTGGCTGGTGAGGACGGCGGGCCGACGATTACCCTGAATGTCGTGAACCTGCCGAATATTCCTATTCTGGGTATCGGCAAGCCTGCACCCGCTGTGCCGTTTGTGCCAGCAGGCCAGCCGGTACTCAAGATCGTTGGCGACGTTGGTCCTTCGTCCATCGATGCAGAGCCGGAGGGCACCGCATCATGAGTACGCGCGACCTTTCGCTAATGCCGTTGCATTCAGGGCAACAGGAGGTGTGCGCGGGCTTGAGCAATCGCACGGTATTGCGCATTGGCCGTCGCTGGGGAAAGTCCTCGCTCATGCAGACCATCGCGGAGACCGCAGCCCTATACGGTCAAAAGAAAGTTGGCTTTTTCTTTCCAGACGGGGCAATCGCGTTAGATACGTACGACACTGTTATCTCCACGCTAAAGCCTGCAATCAAGTCATCAAACAGAACTGAAATGCTTATCAGGACGGTTACTGGTGGCGTGATTGAAATGTGGGGCTTGCAGGGTGAGAACAGGAAGTACATGGGCAGATCGCGCGGGTACGACCTCGTATTGATTGACGAGGCATCTTTAATACCCGACCTTGAGGAAATCTATCAGAAATCCATTGAGCCAACGTTGTCGCTGAGTAAAGGCCCAACAATCATGGCGGGTACGCCGCTGGGCATGGACGACACCGGATTCTATTTCAAGGCCTGTACGATCAAAGAGGCTACCGACGATTGGCCCACAGTCTGGAACGAGTTCCACCGACCTACCAGCAGTAGCCCGCTGTTTACGCCGCAAATGATAGAGGACATAAAACGCTCACGTCCGCCGCTGGTTTATCAGCAGGAGTATGAAGCACGTTTTGTGAATTGGAGCGGCGAATCGCTGTTCAAAGAACCCGATTTGCTGGTGGACGGTCATGGCGTGGATTACCCTCAACACTGTGAGTACGTATTTGCAACCATCGACACCGCCGTTAAGGATGGCGCTGCTAACGATGGAACAGGCGTGATTTTCTGGGCGTACAACAAGTACGGTTCTGGTTCGCCTTTAACAGTACTCGATTGGGATTTGCAGCAGATCAAGGCGGACATGCAGATTAACTGGATGCCCAGCGTATTTAACCAGCTTGATGATCTGGCAAGGCAGTGCAAGGCCCGTTACGGCAGTGCCGGGGTGTACATTGAGGACAAGCAGAGCGGGCAATGGCTGTTGCAACATGGCGAATCTGTCGGGTGGCCAACGTGCGCGATAGACGCCAGACTTACGCAAATGGGCAAAGCCGGACGCGCGACCATGGCGTCTGGGCCGGTGTTTCAAGGCCGGGTAAAGTTGTCCCAATATGCGTACGACAAGACAACCGATTACAAAGGCGTACCGCGAAATCACCTACTTTGGCAGGTGACAAAATTCTCGCTGAACGACAAGCAGGCATACAAACGAGCAGACGACTTAAGCGACTGTTTCACGTACGGCGTGTTGATAGTGTTCGGAGGTGCTGATCCGCTTTTGATTTGATCCGATTAATTAGGAACACGAAGGAAAAGCTATGTTACTGACTGTAGATGATGCGCTCGCGGCGTTGGCAGCGGAAGCCGGGGCGCGAGGTTACGCGGTTATGGTGTCCGGTAGAACAATCATCGGCGCAGAGTACTTACGAGACGATATCTGCTGGTATGTGGATGATGTTCGCTGTTCATATGCAGATGCCCAGCAGGCACTGGCACACGCGCGCGCGGTTCGTCGTGCGGTTACAGCGTGAGCGCGCCATGCCCGAACAACTCCGAACGTTTTTCGTGCAGCAGCAACAACGTGCACAGCAGCGGGTGTACGAGGGCCGACCCAGCACGCCATGGGCTTATCGGGGCCAATCGTTACCGCCTGCACCGGACGTGCCGCAGAGCCAGCGGGAAACAACCGGCATATCAGGCCGGGCTAAGCCCAGATCAGCCGGGGAAATGGCGTTTATGCGGGTGCGTGTGCATAAACTGAGTGAGCAGGGCCTGACCGGGCCACAGATAGCCGACGCGCTTGGTTGCGCACTCGGTTACGTGCATCGTCTGCGTTCGCTGAACAAGCGGCACGGCGTGCCAGTGGTGGTGAAAGAACCGAACCTGCTTGCGCCAACGCCAACGCCGGTTATGGTGGCGTTGCCCGCCCCAGCAGGGACGTGTGTATCAGCCATTGCCGGGGCCGCGAGATTTTCATTTGAAGTCCCGGCCATGCCGCCGATGATCACACGCACGGCCACGACCTCGACCGCCAGCAGATCGGGTACGCACGTGCTGGACTGGCAACAGAAGTTTGCCCGTATCGAGTTTGCGGACGACGACAATAGCGCGGGAGCGCGAAAGACAAAAGGAAAGCGCCGGAAATCACCGGCACGGAAGGTCAGCACGAAAAGCGACTTCCGGGACGCCTATCCAGTGCCGCATATGAGCCAGCCAAGCGTGCTGAACCCGGTTGTTCGAACGCGCGTCCACGCCTGCGCAATTGATTGCGCAGCGCCAGGTACGGACGACCAGCGTGCACGCGCAGAAAGGGCCAATAAAGCCCGAAAAGAAGCCGAATTGGCTATTTTCAGTGCGGGATAGAGATTTTGAAGTTCAAAGGACAACACCATGTACAGCATAGAGCAGATCAAGCAGTACGCACGCACGTGCAGGATATTCGACTGCAATTCAGGAGATTCATGCCGGGGACTACTGTTGTCCATTGCGGGGAAAACCGTCCTGTGTGCACCAGCCGCACCAACCGCAGACGTAGCAGGTGAATACGTGTGGACTGTTGACGGCGTTGAGTGCACAGCAATGGCAGTACAGGCGCTATTGCACGCCGTACACTGACATGCGATGCACCCGCGCACCAACAGTATAAAAAAGGCTTAAAACAGGGCATTTCATCGCTTTTTCGTGCGGGACAGGAGTTTTTGACTTTGCACTCTCACATAGGTAGACGGAGCGCAGTTTCTAAGCCGTTAACGCGCATAAAGCCGTGCAGACAACCGGGTAGTGCAAACACCATCGACATATAGCCAGAAAACACATGGGTAGTGTTTGACCACGCAAACGAGGCTGAGAAGTACTGGCAGAACAGAACGAACGTGGTAATTCCCGTAGGTTGTTCATGATCGTCCGTTGGTCAATCCCCGGATTGTTCAGCCCCACGTCCGTGGCCGCGCCGGAAAATTTTCGACGCACAACGACTGGCGACACCACGAGTGGTTCAAAACCCCGTTGTAAGTCCTGCAACATTACCCGTCACGCCCCGCAGTTCGAACGCCGATCAAAGGCCGAAAACCGTCATAAGCGACATTATCTTTATAATGTCGTGTTAAATAATGGGATATCGGGCCGAACGCGATTGTAGTTTGTACGCGCCGCACGTGCGTCCGTCTGCGCAATTGATTGCGCGAGTACCGTCTGGCCTGCTGCTATGATCGACGCTCAACTTTCAGCGCACAACGGGCAGAGTAGATCAGCGGCGGGGCATAAGAATGAACGAAAAACTAGGCGTTACCACCTTGGCGGGTGTGTTCGGGCTGGTCGTCGCAGTGATTTATCTGATTGCCTACTGGGGTTCCTTCAGTTTCGATGTTTTCCAGTTCGCCGGGCTGACTGACTTTGTAAAGCTGGCCATTTTTCCGCTCGCACTGACGTTGTTCGCGCATGCTTTGTCAGTGACCATAACGTCTCTGTTGACACCGACCGCTGTGAAGTCGCGCCTGGATAGACCTGGGAAGTGGCCCCCGCCCACGATCTACAGAGTAGTCCTGTCAGTTGCTATGGTGGGCATAGTTCTCGTTCAGGCGTTGGTCCATGCGCAATGGCGGTGGCTGGTAACATTGACGCTGGTGTGCGTGCCATTCAGCACCCTCATGATCCATCCACGGGTTCAACGGCTGATGCCGGGTTATGTGCTGCGCTTCAATTTTCTGATGCTGTCCCTGCTATTCCCGGTATTCGCGGCAATGATTGGCTCCATTCACGCTCAGGTGATCAAAAGCGGGAATTCCTCGCTGATCGTAGACAACACGGGCATTGCTGCCGGTCTGAAGGCAACGCCAGACCATCCGCTTAGCTACGTGGGGTTTGTCAGCGATACTTTCTTCGTTTTCGAAACGGCCACCGGTAACCTGATCTTGTTGAAGCAGTCGGATAGTGCGCCGCTGGTGCTGAAGCCCAACCCAAAATACCGCAACTCTAACTTTCGCGGCCTTCTCAATTAGCCCGCAATCGCACCCGCACATGACACCCAGCAAGCCCGATACGGCCACCGACAGTGAACTGCGAGTAATCGCCGCTGCGGTGGAGCACGCCCAGTGCGGGCTGGAGTACGCTCGCAAGGCCGTGTGCGAGCTACGGCCCAGTGACGAGTATGTGCGGGCACTGGACGCGCTGGAGCAGGCGCGGGCGGTACTGAACGACCTGGGCAACACCGAGACCTAGCGGACAGCCTTTGTCGGCTGGCGCTGTTGCTGCGCAATTGATTGCGCGCGCACACGGTTTAACGGTTTATCCGGCCTGACCGTTAGCCTGCTGCTGCTGCTGCTGTTGCTGGGCCTTAAAGGCAATAACTGTCTGTGCTTCCCAATACGGGCGAGGATCACGTCCATCAGCAACAGGCATCAACCCGGCTTTTGCACGCTTGTAGAACTCAGGAGCACTCACGCCGTACACGGTCAGCAGATGCCCGATACGCAACCGCCCGCACTGGTGCAGATCGAACGGTAATGGCAAAGGCCGGGTGTTGCCGCTCTTACGCTTGTTCTTCTGCGGCGGTGGCGGTGTATCAACGGCGGTGGTGATTGCGGCTGCAACCGCTACTGGTTTTGACACGTAGGTAATTCCCACGATATAGCTCCATCATGTGCCCGACTCCATTCGGTGAGTTAAAAATCAGTAGCTGCGGGATACCCCAGTATTGGCACAGGGCACCCGCGCGGCAGTTAATAGCCCAGCACCCGCAACGTCTGCGGTAGTCCTTGGTTGTGGTTTATTTGTATATCGAGTTGAGGGCATAGCTTACCGATCAACGCGAGTGCAATGGCCGGGCCATGTTCGCGAATGGCGCTGGAAAGCGCTTGTAATTCCGGTGATAACTCGCTGGCGTTAACTGCTTTTATTGCCTCATAAAGTGTCGCGGCAAAATCGCTGTTATCCGCCTGCCACTTTGTTCGCCTTGCCGTGCTTTCTGCTTTTGCGCGAATATATTCAGGGTTCGAACTATCGAAAACAGTCGGGTGTCGCGGTTTCGCGTATTTATTGTGCGATTTGAGAGGTATAACCGTTGCTATGTCAGTCATTTTCAACTCCATTGAATTAGCGGGCAGCAGACGCCCCGCATGGCGTCCACCAGACGATTACGCCGCTTCTTCTACTACTTCTTCTTCAGGATCGGGGAAATATTTCTGCTGAAGTGCATCCAGTTTGAGAAGTGCCCGTTGCATGGCCCCGATAATTTCCACTGCCGCAGGGGTAGGATTTATCGACGAAAATTGCATTACGGACGAATTCATGTGCTTTTTCATAACCTCCACCGTGTCATAAAGCTCCTGGGCCAGATTATTTTCATGGAACCCGTGTTCCTGAAAGTATTTCAGGTTTGCTGCATCCCTGATTGCGTCCTGTTCTTTCCGTGTCAGCTTCTTAGCCATGTCGTTCTCCAATAATCCAATTACCCATCGGAGCGCCGATCACGCGGACCAAAAGAAAACGGAGTCCGCCCTGCTGTACTAGCCAGGTTGATCGAACTCCGTTCCGGGGTGTTAGAGGGGCGTCTGTTTAACGCCCCGCACCATTAATATGCACCTGAATGCACTAGAGTGCAATTAATACTTTCTATCACTGCTTTTAAGCCGGTCCATACAACACTAGGCGGTGTTTGCCCCATCATTAGCAGCTTTCAGGCTTTGCAGATAATCACCCCACTCGTTCATAATCTGCCGTCTTTCAGGCCAGAATTCCGCCTGCAAATACGCCCGCTTGGTTTCATCCGGTTCAAGGTGAGCCAACTGCTGTTCGACTGCCTCGGTACGATGGCCCTTGCTGTATGCCCATGTGCTGAAAGTGCCTCTGCAACCGTGGGCGCGAAACCAGTTACCGTTTTCGCCACCAAACCCCATGTTGGACAGCGCGGTGTTAATAGTGGTGCTGGCCATGAAATCATGCGGACGCCTGTTATTCGGGAATAACCAGCCTTTGCCACTGGTGATAATCCGCAGTTTTTCCAGCACCGCCAGTGCCTGGGACGATAGAGGCACGGCGTGGGCAATGCGGCGTTTCATGCGCTGGGCCGGGATATTCCAGACCCGGTTATCGAAATCTATTTCCTGCCAGTCAGCACCACGCAATTCTATTGTGCGCGTGGCTGTCAGCATCAGTAATTCGATTGCCAGCTTGGTTAGCCGCTGCCCCCCATAGGCGTCTACCGCTGCGAGCAACGCCTTTAGCCCGTTGTCGCCTAGCTTGGCATTATGACGGACAGCCGGTTTTTCGATTACTTCTGCCGCCCGCAAATCAGCCATTGGATTGGACTTCACCAGTCCTTTCATGATCGCCAGGCGGAAAACCGCGTCAACTGCACGCCTGACGATAATCGCGTTGTGCGGGGCTTCGGCTTTACGCTCACCCGCAACTAGCTGGCGGTCAGCGCGCACGGCCACGCTGGTGACGAGCGCATACAGATCGCCGGTGGTTACCTCGCTGGCCTGTTGAGCACCCAGTGGGCTGTTTCGGATATAGCGCTCCAGCAGCGCCCGGACTTTCTGTGCGTGACCGGCCCCCCAGCCGGGGGTTTTCTTGTTCAGCCATTCATCGGCCAGTGCCCACAGACTGCCCTGGTCGGTAGCGAGATCGGCGGGTGCTGGAGCGCCCGCAATCAATTGCGCAGGGGCCAGCGGGTCTGCGCCTTTGGCGGGCTTGGGGTGCTGGCCCTGGTCTGCGGCCTTTGCCGCTTGCGCGCGGGCCGCACGTGCGTCTGCCAGTCCAATTTCAGGATATTTTCCGAGCGACGCAGTCATATCCTTGTCGCCCGACCTGTAGCCCCAGTACCAGCGCTTGCTACCGGACGTGCCGACGAGCAAATACAATCGATCCCGGTCGTACAGCTTGAACGGCTTCTGGCCGGGCTTGGCGTTCTTTATCTGTGTATCGGTGAGACCTTTGGAGGCGGGCATGACGGGCTCCCACTGGGGTAAAGCAAACTAGGGGTAAAAACTGGACTTTTCACCCCGAATTTTACCCCAAAAGCCCGAAATGCACCCGCATGCGATCACATGCAATACACGGGAAAACGCAGTGTTTACAAGGATTTGAGCATGATGTGGCATGCACTGGAATGCAAATAGTGAGTACCATCAAGAACGAACATTGTATGCGTTTTATCCGCCGGGCCGGTGGCTGGCTCGGGGCATTGTCGGTGGCTGTATTGCTCGCGTCGTGCGGGGGCGGCGGCGCGATCCGGCCTTCGCCGCCGACCGGAGCGGCGATTATCCCAGGGCAGATTGCCGCGACGCGATTGACCGCGGTTGCCTGGCAGCAGGTGCCGGGCTGGCAGGACGACTCGCTGATCGGCGCGACGGCTGCATTGCGGCAAAACTGCGTGCGACTCGCGCGTCAGCCGAGCTGGTCGCGTGCTTGCGCGGCCGCCGCGCAAATCGACGATCTCGACGTCACCAGCGCGCGCGCATTCTTCGAAGCCTATTTCACTCCCTTTCAGTTAGCGAATAGCGACGGCACGCTGGATGGCCTCGTCACCGGCTACTACGAACCGCTGCTGCGCGGCTCGCGCACCCGGCACGGCGTCTATCAGACGGCGCTGTACCGTTGGCCCGCCGGCTATCGCGCGGGTGCGCCGTTGCCGGCGCGCGCGCAGCTCGAACGTTCGGGCGTGCTCAATGGCAACGAACTCGTGTGGGTCGACGACCCGATCGAAGCGTTCTTCCTGCAGGTGCAGGGCTCCGGGCGCATCGTGATGGAAGACGGCAGCGTGATGCGCGTCGGCTTCGGCGGCACCAACAATCAACCGTATAAATCGATTGGGCGCTGGCTGCTTGATCGTGGCGAAGTCACGCCCGCGCAGGCGACGATGCAAGGCATCAAGGCATGGGCGCGCGCCAACCCGGCGCGCGTCGATGCGTTGCTCGATACGAACCCGCGTTTTGTGTTTTTCCGCGAGATGCCGTCGAGCGAGGGCATCGCGGGCGGCGGCGCGGACGGTCCGATCGGTGCGCTCGGCGTGCCGCTGACGCCGGAACGCTCGATCGCGGTCGACCCCAGCGCGATTCCGCTCGGCACGCCGGTGTTCCTGCAGACCACGCGTCCGCTGACGAATTCGCCGATGAACCGCCTCGTGTTCGCGCAGGACACCGGCAGCGCGATCAAAGGCGGTGTGCGTGCCGACTACTTCTGGGGACTGGGTGACGACGCCGGCGATCTGGCCGGCAAGATGAAGCAGGGCGGCCGGATGTGGTTGCTGCTGCCGAATTCGTGACTCGTTGTGGGTGACGCGAGCGCTTGTGATCGAGTCACGGCGGCGCGGCGAGTGGCGGTCTGGTCGCCGAGGGTTGGCGGCTGGTGGCTGGCGGGTGCTGTGCCTATAGCGGTGATTGTCGCGGCTGCTCACAGTCACAGGTCGCCTTTCTGACGCGGCCGCAAATATCGACAGATATCGCTAGAAAACGGCGTCACGATTCGGATCGGGATCCGTGAGTGACGCCGTTTTTATTGTCGCGCGGTTTTTTGCGCGATTGGTTTTGTGCGGCGCATCGCCCGGATCAAAGCCCCGACCTGCGCTTGTCCACCACGCGCCGAGCCTTGCCTACCGAGCGCTCGATGCCGTTCACCGCCAGCACGTTGACCACGGCGCTGACGCCAATCAGCGCCTTGATGTCATACACCAGCGCGTTTTTCGCGGCGGTCAGCGCGGCTGCATCCGGCGCGCTTTCCGGGCATGGCTCGACGTTCAGCGTCAGAACGTCGAGCGGACCTTCCTTCGTCAGCACGATCTGATAGTGCGGGGCGAGCGCGTGTTGTTTGAGCAGCAGTTCCTCGATCTGTGTCGGGAACACATTGACGCCGCGTACGATCATCATGTCGTCCGAGCGGCCGGTGATCTTTTCCATGCGACGCATCGTGCGGGCGGTGCCCGGCAACAGGCGTGTGAGGTCGCGCGTGCGATAGCGGATGATCGGCAGCGCTTCTTTCGTCAACGACGTGAACACCAGCTCGCCGAGTTCGCCGTCGGGGAGCACCTCGCCGGTCTCCGGATCGATGATCTCGGGATAGAAGTGGTCTTCCCAGATCGTCGGGCCGTCTTTTGTTTCGACGCACTCCGACGCGACGCCCGGGCCGATCACTTCGGACAGACCGTAGATGTCGACCGCGTCGATGCCCATGCGTTTTTCGATCGCCAGGCGCATGTCGTTGGTCCAGGGCTCGGCGCCGAAGATGCCGATGCGCAGCGAGCAGGCGGCCGGATCGACGCCCTGACGTTCGAGTTCGTCGGCGATCGACAGCATGTAGCTCGGCGTCACCATGATGATGTCCGGGCGGAAATCCTGGATCAGCTGCACCTGCTTTTCGGTCTGACCGCCGCCGAACGGAATCACGGTGAGCCCCGCGCGTTCGGAGCCGTAGTGCGCGCCGAGGCCGCCGGTGAAGAGACCATAGCCATAGCTCACGTGCACCTTGTCGCCGCGTCGTGCGCCGGCGGCGCGCACCGAGCGCGCGACGAGGTTCGCCCACGTGTCGATGTCGCGCGCGGTATAGCCGACGACGGTCGGCTTGCCGGTCGTGCCGGACGACGCATGGATCCGCGAAATCTGCTCCTGGGGCACGGCGAACATCCCGAACGGATAGTTATCGCGGAGATCCTTCTTGGTGGTGAACGGGAAGCGGGCGAGGTCCGCGAGGGACTTCACCTCACTCGGATGAACGCCGGCTTCGTCGAACTTGCGCCGATAGACGGGCGAATTGTCGTACGCATGGTTCAGCGACCATTTGAGCCGTTCGAGTTGGAGCGCGACGAGTTCGTCGCGGCTGGCTGTCTCGATCGGGTCGAGGGGAAGGGCGGTGCTCATCGAATGTCTCCTTACTGCCTCAATGCCTGGGTCTGGTATGCGGCGCCCGGGAGCGCCTGAAGTCCGCAACGGACGGATCGTCCGCGAAGGCGGCGTGGGTTGCCGCTTCTATTTATTTGTCAGTCGCTATTTGTTAGTCGCCGGCCGGAATCAGGTTGCCCTTGATTTGCGCCGATTTGCCGCGAAACATCGCAACGGTTTCGCCGGCGCGATTGGTCACGCGGATATCGTAGATGCCGGTGCGTCCGCTCAATGTCTGCTCGACCGCTTCCGCGTTCAGCACGTCACCGCCGTACACGGGCCGCAGAAACTCGATCGAACAGCCGGCCGCGACCGTGTTGATGTTGTAGGTGTTGCAGGCAAATGCGAAGGTCGAATCGGCGAGCGTAAAAATCAGGCCGCCGTGACAGATCTGGTGGCCATTCAGGAAGTCGTCGCGCACCGCCATGCGCAGCCGCGCATAGCCAGGCCGTACTTCGAGTACCTCCAGTCCGAGCGCACGACTGCAAGCGTCGTTTTCGTACATTGCGGCGGCGGTCGCGCGGGCGAGTTCTTCGGGCGTCATCTGGTCGGGGCGAGTGGTTTGCGTGGACATATCAACGCCCCTCGAAGCGCGGCGCGCGCTTTTCGATGAAGGCCTGGACGCCTTCCGCGTAGTCGTGGGAAGCGCCGAGTTCGCGCTGCAAATCCCGCTCGAGGTCGAGTTGCCGATCGAGCGTCTGGTTCGCGCCCGCGCGCATGGCCTGCTTGATCGCGGCGATCGCGCGCGTCGGCTGCTCGGCGAGCTGGGCCGCCAGTTTCGTCGCGGCTATGGTGAGTTCGGCGTCGTCCAGCACCTGCCAGATCAAGCCCCAGCTTTCCGCTTTCTCGGCGCTGAGTTTGTCGCCGGTGATCGCGAGCCCCAATGCGCGTGCCATGCCCACGCGCTGCGGCAGGAACCACGTGCCGCCCGAATCCGGCACGAGGCCGATTTTCACGAACGCCTGAATGAAGCTCGCGGAACGCGCGGCGAGCACGAGGTCGCAGGCGAGCGCGAGATTGGCCCCCGCGCCGGCGGCGGTGCCATTCACCGCCGCGATCACCGGCAAGCGCAGAGCCTGCAGACGGCGGATCAACGGGTTGAAGTATTCGTCGATCAGGCCGCCGAGATCGGTCATCGCGCCGGGCGTGAAATCGAGGTCGGCGAGATCCTGGCCGGCGCAGAAGCCGCGGCCGGCGCCGGTTAGCACGAGCGCGCGGGCGCCGGATGTTTCGACCTGATCGAGCGCGGCGCTCAATTCCCGATGCATCGCGCGCGTGAAGCTGTTGAGCTTGTCCGGGCGATTCAGGGTGATGATGGCGACGTGGCTCGATGGGTCGATGTCCAGCTGGATAGCTTCATACGACATTGGGTGTCTCCTCAAAGTCTCGTTGACCAGCAGGCGCCGTGGCCTCGCTATCGGAGCGCTTGGAGCCGCTCGATGACCAGCGCGATGCCCTGGCCTACGCCGATGCACATGGTGCACAGCGCAAAGCGGCCGTTAGTCCGTTCCAGTTGATACAGCGCGGTGGTAATCAGACGCGCGCCGGATGCGCCGAGCGGGTGGCCGAGTGCAATGGCGCCGCCGTTCGGGTTGACGCGCGGGTCGTCGTCGCGCAAACCGAGCGTGCGCAGCACGGCCAGCCCTTGCGACGCGAACGCTTCGTTGAGTTCGATCACGTCGAACTGTTCGAGCGTCATGCCGAGTTGCCTGAGCAGCTTCTGCGTGGCCGGCGCCGGGCCGATGCCCATGATGCGCGGCTCGACGCCGGCCGTCGCCATGCCCACCACGCGTGCGCGGCGCCGCAGACCGTATTGGTCCGCCGCCTGCTGGTTCGCGAGCAGTAGCGCGCAGGCGCCGTCGTTCACGCCAGACGCATTGCCCGCCGTCACGCTGCCGTCCGGGCGGACGACGCCTTTGAGCTTGCCGAGGCTTTCGAGCGACGTCTCGCGCGGATGCTCATCGAGCAGGACCCGGACGGGATCGCCTTTCTTTTGCGGAATGTCGACGCCGACGATCTCTTCGGCAAGCGTGCCGTCGCGCTGAGCGCGAGCCGCTTTTTGCTGGCTGGCGAGTGCGAAAGCGTCCTGATCCGCGCGGCTGACACCGAATTCCGCCGCGACGTTTTCTGCGGTTTCCGGCATCGAATCGACGCCGTACTGGCGCTTCATCAGCGGGTTGATAAAACGCCAGCCGATGGTCGTGTCGAAGATATCGGCCTGGCGCGAAAAGGCACTGCTCGCCTTGCCCATCACAAACGGTGCGCGCGTCATGCTCTCGACGCCGCCGGCAATCATCAGGCGTGCTTCGCCGGCCTTGATCGCGCGTGCCGCGGTGCCGACCGCGTCCATGCCCGAGCCGCAGAGCCGGTTGATGGTTGAGCCCGGTGCGTCGGTAGGCAAGCCGGCCAGCAACGCGGACATGCGCGCGACGTTGCGGTTGTCTTCGCCCGCCTGATTCGCGCAGCCGTAGATCACGTCGTCGAGCGTGCGCCAGTCGACACCAGGATTGCGCTCGATCAGCGCTTTGATCGGCACCGCGCCAAGATCGTCGGCACGGACGTCTTTCAGGGAGCCGCCATAGCGGCCGATCGGGGTACGAATTGCATCGCAGATGAAGGCGTCGGTCATTGAGATTCCCGCTGAAGCGGATCGGCGCGTGATGCCGATCCGATGTCTCATGTTAGTTAGTGCGCGCGGCGCGGTCCATTCGGCCGAAAGGCATAGGACCAGGCCGCGCTTTGCGCTGATGCTGCGTCCGTCGTCCTATGCCATTCAGCCGGCTACCGCCGGCGCCGCTTTCGGTTCAACATGAACACGGCTTTGAACGACGCGGAAGCGGTTCGCGACAAAGGCCGCATCGGCCAGCGCGGCATTGGCCGCCGGGTTTGCGCCGGTGCCGTGGAAATCGGAGAACGCCGCGGACTGGTTGACGAAAACGCCACCGGTCAGATTGATCGACAGCGCTACGCCGCCGCGAATCGATGCTTCGTGCGCGTCATCGAGCACCGCGTTGTCCGTGCTGTAGACCGACAGTGTCAGCGCGCCGTGTTCGGCGGCGATGGCGCCCGCGAGGTCGAGCGATTGCGCGGTCGAGTCCGTTGCGATCACGAACGAAATTGGACCGAACCATTCTTTCGTGAATTGCGCGCGGTCGGTTGCGGCGTCGAGTTGCAGCAGCAGAGGTGTGCGCACGCGCGCGCCGGGGAAGGACGGATGCTCGAGCGTCTGGCTCGCGACGAGGACGTGACCAAGCTTCGCGGCTTCGTCGATGCGCTGTACGACCCCTTCGTTCTGGATCGCGCCGAGCAGTTCGACCGCGCGGGCCGGGTCGGCGACGAGCTTCTGGACCGCACCGGCGAGCGCCTGAGCGACTTCATCGAAACCGAGCGTGCCTTCGGCGGTGCGGATACCGTTGCGCGGCACGTAAATGTTTTGCGGCGCGGTGCACATCTGGCCCGAGTACAGCGCCAGCGAGAACGCGATGTTGCGGGCGGCGGCTTTGATGTCGTCGACGGAGTCGATCACGATTTGATTGACACCGGCCTTCTCGGTATAGACCTGAGCCTGGTGCGCATTGCGCTCGAGCCACGTGCCGTTCTGCGTGCTACCGGTGAAGTCGATCAGTTTTATTTCGGGGCGTTGGGCCAACTGCTGGACGAGCGCGCCGTCGTTCAGCTCGGTGGCCAACAGTGTGACGACGTTCGGGTCGAAGCCCGCTTCGCGCAAAACGTCGCGCGCGATGCTCACGGTCAGCGCGAGCGGCAGGATCGCGCCCGGATGCGGCTTGACGATGACGGTGTTGCCGGTGGCCAGATCGGCGAAAAGTCCCGGATAGCCGTTCCACGTCGGGAACGTGCAGCAACCGAGCACGAGACCGATGCCGCGTGGCACCACGGTATAGCGCTTGTGCATCGCGAGCGGCGGGTTTTTACCTTGCGGCTTTTCCCAGTGAGCGTCGGCAGGAATACGGCGCAGCTGGTCCCATGCATACGCGACCGCCTCGAGTGCGCGATCCTGAGCGTGCGGGCCACCAGCCTGAAAGGCCATCATGAACGCCTGGCCGGTTGTGTGCATCACGCTGTAGCCGATCTCGAAGCTTGCACGATTCAGCCGTGCGAGGATTTCCAGGCTTACGCCGATCCACGCTTGCGGACCGGCCGCGTGCCAGCCGCGCTGCGCGGCCGCGGATGCGGCGATCAACGCGTCCGGGTCGGCTTTCGGGTAACGCACGCCGAGCGGGAAGCCGAACGGCGACATTTCGGTGCCGACAGTATCCCCGGTCGATGGCTGGTCCAGATTGAACGTCTTGTCGAGAAGGGCTTTGAAGGCGGCTTCGCCGTCCGCGTTAGCTGTTTCCCCGTACACTTTCGGACTAGGCATCTCGGTGAACGGGCTCCAGTAGCCGCGGGTCTCAAGCGCGGCGAGCGCCTTGTGCAGCGTGTCTTCGTGCTTCGTGAATAGCGGATGTGTCATGGCAAAGAGGGCTCGGCTGTGCGTTGGAGGAACAAGCTGTCAAATAATTGACCGACCGGTTGGTTGGTGAATGGTAGCATTATTAGTCGAGTCGCGCGAAGCGTTTTCGCGTGGGTATTAACCATATGGAGGCGGCATGGCTTACGAGAACATTCTGGTTGAGACGCGCGGTCGGGTCGGTCTGATCACGCTGAATCGCCCGAAGGCATTGAATGCGCTGAACGACGCGCTGATGGACGAACTGGGCGCTGCGCTGCGCGAGTTCGACGCCGACGATGCGATCGGCGCGATCGTGGTGACAGGGAGTGAGAAGGCGTTCGCCGCCGGTGCGGATATCGGCATGATGGCGTCCTACACTTATATGGACGTCTACAAGGGTGACTACATCACGCGCAACTGGGAAACGGTTCGCTCGATCCGTAAGCCGATTATTGCGGCGGTGGCAGGCTTTGCTCTCGGGGGCGGCTGCGAACTGGCGATGATGTGCGACATTATTTTTGCCGCCGACACTGCAAAGTTCGGTCAACCGGAAATCAAGCTCGGCATCATGCCGGGTGCGGGCGGCACGCAGCGGCTGCCGCGCGCGGTGTCCAAGGCGAAAGCGATGGATCTTTGTCTGACTGCCCGCTTCATGGATGCCGCGGAGGCAGAGCGAGCTGGCCTGGTTTCACGCGTCATTCCGGCGGCTTCGCTGCTCGACGAATCGATCTCCGCGGCGGCGACTATTGCGGAGTTTCCATTGCCGGCTGTGATGATGGTGAAGGAGTCGGTGAATCGTGCCTACGAAACGACGCTCGCAGAAGGCGTGCATTTCGAGCGCCGTCTGTTCCATTCGCTTTTTGCCACCGAAGACCAGAAGGAGGGCATGGCTGCATTCGTGGAGAAGCGCAAGCCAGCTTTCAAGCATCGTTAATACGCTTGTCAAAATAGCGCTTGCAAGCGCCGATCGGGGCGGCTAGAATTCCGCTCTTTCGTGCTCCGGACACCGGGGCACGGGGAAGCGGGAGAGCCTTTGATGGCAAGGGCTTGAGCGACGTGAACAGGTTAAGCGGATGATAAAAACCAGTTGACGATCGTGTGAAAGTTCTCCATAATCTCGCTTCTCTGCTGCAGAC
>Ga0153956_1000315_pt1 | contig 58439 bp, 61 predicted proteins | sample TSFL040MetaG_FD_104704 | JGI IMG/M metagenome (GOLD analysis project Ga0153956, IMG submission 104704) | Attine ant fungus gardens microbial communities from Florida, USA - TSFL040 MetaG | ecosystem: Host-associated > Fungi > Mycelium > Unclassified | place: USA: Florida, Wekiwa Springs...
GCTTGGTCTTGTTGTTCGCGTGGGAAACGTTGTTGCCGCTCATCGGCGCTTTCCCAGTTACTTGGCATACGCGTGCCATGAGAGCACTCCTAATACGCTAATTCTGAGTTCGAACGCCGTGAAAGTTTCCCGAAAAGAGCCGCGCTGAAGTGGAGTTGAAGGACTCGCTACTGCAGCCGCCTGACCTTTGCGGAACGCCTTGATGGCTTCGGAACAGGGGGTTGGAAATAGGCAAACCGGAATTCTAGCAGAAAAAAAGCCGCAAAATCAAACCTTATTTGTCGCGCCGGACAGTCCTGCCGTACGGCAGGCACGCCCGTTCCAGCAGTTCCGATGGCTTGCGCGCCAGCCCCGGCCAGCCGGCGCGGGCGAACGAGTATACGCTGTCCGCGCCGATGATCAGGTGATCGCTCAATTGCACGTCGACCAGCGCAAGCGCGTCGCGCAACGTCTGTGTCAGGCGGCAGTCGCTTGCGCTCGGCTGCACCGCGCCGGACGGGTGATTGTGCGCGACGATGAGGCTGGCGGCATTCGCGGCGAGCGCGCGGCGCACGATCTCGCGCGGATAGACGGCGATGCGCGTGAGCGAGCCGCGCGCGTTTTCCTCGCAACGGATCAGCCGGTGCCGCGCGTCGAGAAACAGCGACACGAACACCTCCTGCGCTTGTCCGCCGATTTGCAGACGCAAATAGTTCTCCACTGCTTCCGGTGAATTCATCAGTTGGCGCTTGCGCATCTTGTCGACGAGCGAGCGGCGCGCCATTTCCATGATCGCGAGCAGCTGCGACTTTTTTGCCGGACCGATGCCGCGGATGCCGTCGAAATCGGCATAGGTCGCGTCGAGCATCGCGCGCAGCGAGCCGAAGCGTTGCAGTAGCGTGCTCGCAACGCTGAATACATCGTGCCCGGGCAAGCCGGAGCCGAGCACGAGCGCGATCATCTCAGTATCCGACAGCACATGGGCGCCCTGATTGATCAGCCGCTCGCGCGGCATGTCGCGCTTGAGCCACTTGCCGCGCAAGAGCCGCGGCCGGGCGTGTGCGTTGGGCGCGGAAGCGGCCGCCCCGGCTCGGACTATTCCGGCGGGCTGCCCGGCCGTCCCGCCGACCGCGGGCAATTCTCCGCTTATGGAAGGCCCGGCTGTGCCCGCAATTGCGGCCGTTGCCGCAACTCCGGCAACTCCGGCAACTCGCGCCGCCACCGGCGCCACGGGCGCCGTAGCGGTTCGGGCACGGGATTTCCGCTTGTTTCGCGGGGCGAGCGCAGGGGCTTCGTCGATGGTGCTGGCGAAATCAGCCATATATATAGAATCCTCCGCTTGGGGTTCGCGGCGCGCGCTGTGATGCGTCGCGGCCGCGCGCGACGGACTCGAACCGTCGCTCGCTAGGTGGCTTACAATAGACGCTTTGCGCACGGCATCCGACGGTTTGCCACACGCGTCGACTGCGCCCGCGGCGCACGCGTGCAGCGCGCTTCGACTGAGCGAGCATTGCATGAGCATCATCGATATTTCCGAGGTGAAACCCGGTTCACACGTCACGCTGCATTACCGGCTTTCCCTTGCCGATGGCGCCGAAGTGATCAGCACCTTTAGCGACAAGCCGGCCACGCTGCTGCTCGGCGCCGGTCAACTGGCGCCGTCGCTGGAAGATATTTTGCTCGGTTTGAAGGTAGGCCACCATTCGACCTTTCAGCTAACCCCTGAGCAGGCATTCGGTTCCCGCAATCCGGAGCTGATCCAGCGCGTGTCGCTCGCCACGCTGCGGGAGAACAGCATGATCGGCGAGGATTTTTCCCCGGGCGACCTGGTCGAATTCAACGCGCCGGGCGGCGGGCGCTACGCCGGCGTGTTGAAGGAAGTCGGCGAAACGTCGGCCCTGTTCGATTTCAATCACCCACTTGCCGGCCAGCCGCTGGCGTTTGAAGTGAAAATCATCGGGATTCTGTAAACATGAGCATCACGGATACGACTCTCGCCGCAGCGGAGATCCTGCTGGCTCAGCCACGCGGGTTCTGCGCCGGCGTCGACCGGGCGATCGAGATCGTCGAGCGGGCCATCAAGCTGCACGGCTCGCCGATCTACGTGCGCCACGAAATCGTCCATAACGCCTATGTGGTCGAAGACCTGCGCAAGAAGGGCGCGATCTTTATCGAAAGCCTCGAGGAAGTGCCGGCCGGCAATACGGTGATCTTCAGCGCGCACGGCGTGCCGAAGGCGGTGCGTTCGGAGGCGGAGTCGCGCGGGCTGCGAGTGTATGACGCCACCTGTCCGCTCGTGACCAAGGTGCATATCGAAGTCGCGAAGATGCGCCAGGACGGCTTCGACATCGTGATGATCGGCCACAAGGGTCACCCCGAGGTCGAGGGAACGATGGGGCAGACGGCCGAAGGCATGTATCTCGTCGAAGATATCGAAGACGTGCAGGCGCTGCAGCTCGCCGATCCCGAGCGCATCGCATTCGTCACGCAAACCACGCTGTCGGTCGACGACGCCGCGGAAATCATCCGGGCGCTGAAAGCCAAATATCCGTCGATCCGTGAGCCGAAAAAGCAGGACATCTGCTATGCGACGCAGAATCGCCAGGACGCCGTGAAGTTCATGGCGCCGCAGTGCGATGTCGTGATCGTGGTCGGCAGCCCCAATAGTTCGAACTCCAACCGCTTGCGCGAACTCGCCGAAAAGCTCGGCGTGCCCGCCTATATGGTCGATTCGCCTGATCAGATCGACCCGGTGTGGGTCGAAGGCAAGCGGCGCATCGGCGTGACGGCCGGCGCGTCGGCGCCGGAGGTGCTCGCCCAGGCGGTGATCGCGCGTTTGCGCGAACTCGGCGTGCGCAATGTGCGCGCGCTCGACGGCATCGAGGAAAACATCGCGTTCCCATTGCCGCGCGGCCTGGGTCTGCCCGCCTGAGCATCCGTTAGCCGCACTCGAACAGAAGCGCACCCAAGGTGCGCTTTTTTTATGCCGCGCGATCTGACATTGATGACAATAATAAGTACCGGATCGTCAAAAATCGATGGTTTGCGTGGTCTTGCGCACAAATCGACTCGAATTGTGATCCGGTGTTTTATTGATTTTGCGGCGATGCGTCCCCGTTTTAAGCTGCTCGAAACCGGCGCTGCCAATTAACCATGCACTGATTTAGTGCGTTCTATCTAATAGGCGCTAAAAGCCGATATCGACGCAAAGCCCCGCGCCTTCAGCATTCAGCCTGAAGAGCCCGCAACACTTGATGCCATCGGGCTCCGCGACGGTGCAACTGGTGCATGAAAAAGAATCGCAACCTGGTTGCGCCTTTTGGCGGATTTTGTTCCCAAAATATGGTTGCAATGCAGGAAAACCCTGCCGGTTCAACAATATTGCCAGCCGCATAATTGGAGTTACAATGCGCGCGTTCTTAAGGCCTCGAGGTCCTGAACAGTGGATTTTGCAAGGCGCAGGAGACCTACTTGATGCGAGTCAAATTTGCTTACGCCGTGTCCATCGCGGCCGCGGTTGCGATGCTGACCGCGTGCGGCAAGAAACAGGATGGCGAGGCGGGAGCGGGCGCATCGGCGGCAACGGCTGCGGCCCCCGCGAGCGAAGCGACTATCGTAAAGATCGGTCATGCGGCCCCATTGACGGGCGGCATCGCCCATCTGGGCAAGGACAATGAAAACGGGGCGCGCCTCGCGGTCGAGGAAATCAATGCGCAGGGTCTGACGATCGACGGTCGCAAGATCCAGCTGCAGCTCGACGCGCAGGACGACGCGGCGGACCCGAAAACGGGCACCGCCGTCGCGCAGAAGCTGGTGGACGACCATGTGGTCGCAGTGGTCGGACACCTGAACTCCGGGGTGTCGATTCCGGCGTCGAAGATCTATAGCGATGCCAGCATCGTGCAGATCTCGCCGTCGTCGACGAATTCGGCGTACACGCTGCAGGGTTTCAGGACGACCTACCGCGTGGTCGCCACCGACGCGCAACAGGGTCCGGCGCTCGCCAATTACGCCACGAAGGCGTTGGGCGCCAAACGCATCGCGGTAGTGGACGATGCGACCGCCTACGGCAAGGGTCTCGCGGACGAATTCGCGAAGACCGCGGAGGCCGGTGGAGCGAAGATCGTCGCGCGGGAAGCGACGACCGACAAGGCCACGGATTTCCGGGCCATCCTCACGAAGATCAAGAGTGTTCAGCCGGACGCAATCATGTTCGGCGGTATGGACGCGACGGGCGGGCCGTTTACGAAGCAGGCGGCGGCGCTCGGTATCAGGGCAAAAATCCTTGGCGGCGACGGTGTGTGTACCGACAAGGTAGGTGAGCTGGCGGGAACCGCCGTGCAAAACCTGGTCTGTTCGGAGGCGGGTCTCGCGCTTTCGAAAATGGACCGCGGGGCGGACTTCGAAAAGAAGTACGAAGACCGCTTTCACACGCCGGTGCAGATTTACGCGCCGTTTACGTATGACGCTGTGTACGTGATCGTCGATGCAATGAAGCGCGCTAATTCGATCGAGGCGCCCAAGGTGCTGGCTGCGATGCCTTCGACCGATTACAACGGGGTAATCGGCCACATCGCGTTCGACGACAAGGGTGATTTGAAAGAGGGCGCCATTACACTTTACGACTTCAAGGACGGCAAAAAAGCGGTACTCGACGTCGTCAAGATGTGATGACGGGAAGTTTTGAGCCTGACGGCACCGACACCATCCAACGGTGCCGTTTTTGCATCCGCCCATGGCGAGCCCGCGACCGCATCACGGCCGTCAGGGCGAACCGGCGGCGGATAACCCTTACCGGTCTTTTATATCAGTACCCGCAGTGCCGTTGAGATCGCGCAGCGCATCCGCCTACCGGCTGATGGAAAACGTGAATCCAGCCGCACGGGCTAAGGAGCATTAAATGGATATCTTCATCCAGCAGATCCTGAATGGACTGGTGCTTGGCAGTGTCTACGCCATCATCGCACTGGGCTATACGATGGTTTACGGCATTCTGGGCATCATCAACTTCGCTCACGGCGACGTGTTGATGGTGGGCGCGATGGTCGCGCTCTCCGCCATAGGTGTGCTGCAGAACCACTTCCCCGGGCTCGGCAACGTGCCGACGCTCGTCATCGCGTTGATCATCGCCGCGGCGGTTTGCGCGGTGGTCGGCTACACGATCGAGCGGGTGGCCTACCGGCCGTTGCGCCGGGCGCCGCGTCTCGCGCCGCTGATCACCGCAATCGGTGTGTCGATCCTGTTGCAGACGCTCGCGATGATGATCTGGTCGCGCAACCCGCTGCCGTTCCCGCAGCTGTTGCCCACCGATCCGATCAACGTGATCAAGGCTTCCGACACGACACCGGGCGCCGTGATCTCGATGACCGAAATCGTGATCATCGTGGTCGCGTTCCTCGTGATGGCCGGTCTGCTGCTGCTCGTGCACAAGACCAGGCTCGGCCGCGCGATGCGCGCGATCGCCGAGAACCCGGGCGTCGCGAGCCTGATGGGCGTGAGCCCGAACTTCGTGATTTCGGCGACCTTCATGATCGGCTCGGCGTTGGCCGCCCTCGCCGGCGTGATGATCGCGTCCGAATACGGCAACGCGCACTTCTACATGGGCTTCATCCCCGGCCTGAAAGCCTTTACCGCGGCGGTGCTCGGCGGTATCGGCAACCTCGGCGGCGCGATGGTGGGCGGCGTGCTGCTCGGCCTGATCGAACAGCTGGGCGCCGGCTATATCGGCAACCTCACTGGCGGTGTGTTCGGCAGTAACTATCAGGACGTGTTCGCGTTTATCGTGCTGATCGTCGTGCTGGTGTTCCGTCCGTCGGGTCTGCTCGGCGAACGTGTTGCGGATCGCGCCTGATCCTCGGGAGAAAAAGACATGACCTCAATTCAACCGATCGAGCCGTCCACGACGCTCATCCCCGAAAAGAACCTGACGAAGACGCTGGCTATCGGCATCATCACGGCCATCCTCGTCATCGCCGCGCCGATCATCATCGGCACGGCCGGCGGCAACTACTGGGTCCGCGTGCTCGACTTCGCGATGCTGTACGTGATGCTCGCGCTGGGCCTGAACGTGGTGGTCGGCTTCGCCGGCCTGCTGGACCTCGGCTATATCGCGTTCTACGCAATCGGCGCCTATGTCGCGGCGCTGCTGAGCTCGCCGCACCTGACCACGCAGTTCGAGTGGATCGCGCATCTAGCGCCGAATGGACTGCACACGCCGATCTGGATCATCGTGCCGATCGCGATGGCGCTCGCCGCGGTGTTCGGGATTCTGCTCGGCGCGCCGACGTTGCGTTTGCGCGGCGACTATCTCGCGATCGTGACCCTCGGCTTCGGGGAAATCGTGCGGATCTTCATGAACAACCTCGACCGTCCGGTGAACATCACCAACGGCCCGAAGGGGATCACCGGTATCGATCCGGTGCAGGTCGGCGGCTTCAGCCTGTCGCAGTCGCACTCGCTGTTCGGCTTCCAGTTCCCGTCGGTGTACGGGTACTACTACCTGTTCGTGCTGTGCGCGCTGTTCGTGATCTGGGTCTGTACGCGCTTGCAGCATTCGCGTATCGGCCGCGCATGGGCGGCGATTCGCGAAGACGAAATAGCCGCGAAGGCGATGGGCATCAACACCCGTAACGTGAAGCTGCTCGCGTTCGCGATGGGTGCGTCGTTCGGCGGTCTGTCGGGCGCGATGTTCGGTGCGTTCCAGGGTTTCGTGTCGCCGGAATCGTTCACGTTCTGGGAGTCGATCGTGGTGCTCGCGTGCGTGGTGCTCGGCGGCATGGGCCATATTCCCGGCGTGATTCTCGGCGCGGTGCTGCTCGCGGTGTTTCCCGAATTCCTGCGCTCGACGATGGGGCCGTTGCAGAACATGATCTTCGGTCATGAAATCGTCGACACCGAAGTGATCCGTCAGCTGCTGTACGGCCTCGCGATGGTCGTGATCATGCTGTATCGCTCGGAAGGCCTGTGGCCCGCGCCGAAGCACGAGGACAAGCTCGCGAAGCTGGCCAAACGCAACGGCAAGAAGCCGGTGCGTGCCTAAGGGCGTTGGTCGACAGGAGAAAAAGACATGAGCGATAACGTAAGCAACAACGCCGGCAACGGTCAGATCCGTCTGTCGGTGAAGGGCGTGAACAAGCGCTTCGGCGGCCTGCAGGCATTGTCGGATGTGGGCCTGCAGATCAAGGCAGGGCAGATCTACGGTCTGATCGGCCCGAACGGCGCCGGCAAGACGACCTTCTTCAACGTGATCACGGGGCTGTACACGCCGGATTCGGGCGAATTCAAGCTCGACGGCGAGAACTACACGCCGACCGCGGTGTATCAGGTCGCGAAGGCGGGCATTGCCCGTACCTTCCAGAACATCCGTCTGTTCGGCGGCATGACCGCGCTGGAGAACGTGATGGTCGGCCGCCACGTGCGCACGAAACACGGTCTGCTCGGCGCGGTGTTCCAGACGCCGAGCGAGCGCCAGGAAGAGCGCGAGATCAAGGAGCGCGCGATCGAACTGCTCGACTACGTCGGCATCGCGCAGTACGCGGACTACACGTCGCGCAACCTGTCGTACGGCCACCAGCGTCGCCTCGAGATCGCCCGTGCACTGGCGACCGATCCGAAGCTGCTCGCGCTCGACGAACCGGCGGCCGGCATGAACGCGACCGAGAAGGTCGAGCTGACCAAGCTGCTCGACAAGATCCGCGCGGACGGCAAGACGATCCTGCTGATCGAGCACGACGTGAAGCTGGTGATGGGTCTGTGCAACCAGATGACGGTGCTCGACTACGGCAAGGTAATCGCACAGGGTCTGCCGCAGGACGTGCAGAAGGATGCGAAGGTGATCGAAGCTTATCTGGGTGCGGGAGTCCACTGATGTCCACGACGCAAGCAATGTTGAAAATCAAGGGCCTGCAGGTCAACTACGGCGGCATCCAGGCAGTCAAGGGCATCGACCTCGAAGTCGGTCAGGGCGAACTGGTCACGCTGATCGGCGCGAACGGCGCGGGCAAGACCACGACGATGAAGGCGATCACCGGCCTGAAGGCTTACTCGGCGGGTGATATCGAGTACATGGGCCAGTCGATCAAGGGGCTGCCCGCGCACGAATTGCTGAAGCGCGGTCTCGCGATGGTGCCGGAAGGGCGCGGCATTTTCGCGCGCATGTCGATCGTCGAGAACATGCAGATGGGCGCGTATCTGCGCAACGACAAGGACGAAATCGAGAAAGACGTCGACCGCATGTTCGGCTTCTTCCCGCGTCTGAAAGAGCGCGCATCGCAGTACGCAGGCACGCTGTCGGGCGGCGAACAGCAGATGCTGGCGATGGCGCGCGCGATCATCTCGCGCCCGAAGCTGTTGTTGCTCGATGAACCGTCGATGGGCCTGTCGCCGATCATGGTCGAGAAGATCTTCGAAGTGGTGCGGCTGATCTCATCCGAAGGGATGACCGTGCTGCTGGTCGAGCAGAACGCGCGTCTCGCGCTGCAGGCGGCGAATCGCGGCTACGTGATGGACTCGGGTCTCGTCACGATGTCGGGCGACGCGAAGCAGATGCTCGACGATCCGAAGGTGCGGGCTGCTTATCTCGGCGAATAACGCGATCCAGGCAGCGCCGCCGGAGCGATGAAAAAAAGGCCGCATGCGGCCTTTTTCCATTCGATGGCGTTCGGTACTTCAACCAGCCGGCGCCGCGTCCGCGAATTCACCGAGCCGTTTGCCGAGACTGATCACCGCGTCGGCGCGATAACCGAGCGCCTCGTAAAACGCCTGAATATCGGCCTTCGCGGACAGCACTTGCAGGTTCAGCTTCGGACAGCCCAGCGCGGTGAGCGCGTGTTCGACGTGCGCGACGAGCCGCGTACCGATCCCGTGACGTCGCACCGACTCGTCGACCGCGAGCGAATACAGCCAGCCGCGATGCCCGTCATAGCCGCCCATCACGGTGCCGACGATACGTCCGTCGAGCACCGCGACGAAGAACAGTTCGGGTTGCGTCGCAAGCTTGTTCGCGATCGACAGACGCGGATTGCGCTGCGGCCTCGTCACGTCCCGATACTCGGGGAAGGCCTGCTGCCACAGCGCGACCACCGCATCGGTGTCGCTCGCGTCGAAGCGGCGGATCGACAGCGTCGGGTTCGTCGTCATCGGCGCGCTCCGGCTGCTTACAGCGAGTCGAGCACCGAACGCAGCATCGCCAGCATCTGGTCGATCTCTTCGTTGGTCACGTTCAGCGCCGGCATGAAGCGCAGCAGGTTCGGGCGCGCCGCGTTCAGCAGCAGACCGTCCGGTTGCATCTCGCGCGCCTTCTCGACGATCTGGTTGCCGATGTCCTTGCCGAGCAGCAGCGCGCGCAGCAGACCCTCGCCGCGCTCGCCCTTGAAGCCGCGCTCTTCCGACAGTTCGAGCAGCTTCGCGCGCAGATATTCGCCGCGTGCCTGCACGCCTTCGAGGAAGCCCGGCGCCGTCAGTTGCGAAATCACCGAATAGCCGACCGCGGTCATCAACGGATTGCCGTTGTAGGTGCCGCCCTGGTCGCCTGCCTCGAACACGGCGACATCGGCCTTCGACAGCAGCGCCGCGAGCGGCACGCCGCCACCGATCCCCTTGCCGAGCGTCATGATGTCCGGCTCGATGCCCGACAGTTGATACGCGAACAGCGTGCCCGCGCGCCCGCAACCGCTTTGCACTTCGTCGACGATCAGCAGCAGGTTGTGCTTCTTCGTCAGTTCGCGCAGTTGCTGCATGAATTCGCGCGACGCCGGAATCACGCCGCCTTCGCCCTGGATCGGTTCGAGCATCACGGCGACGGTCTTCGCGTTGATCAGCCGTTCGACCGACGCGATGTCGTTCAGGTCCGCCTTCGGAAAGCCCGGCACCTGCGGCGCGTAGATCGTGTCCCAGCCCGGCTTGCCGCTCGCCGACATCGTCGCGAGCGTGCGGCCGTGGAAGCTGTGATCGAACGTGATGATTTCGAACGCGCCGTCCTTGAACTTCTTACCCCACTTGCGCGCGAGCTTGATCGCGCCTTCGTTCGCCTCGGCGCCGCTGTTCGCGAAGAACACCTTGTCGAAGCAGCTATGCTGCGTGAGCAGGCCCGCGAGCTTCGCCATCGGCTCGTTGTAGAACGCCGGCGACGGGTTGAGCAGCAGCTTCGCCTGCGTGTTCAGCGCGTCGATCATGCCGTCGTTGCAGTGGCCGAGACTGTTGACCGCCCAGCCCTGAATGAAATCCAGATAGCGCTTGCCGTTATTGTCGTAAATCCACGAACCCTTGCCATGCGTGAAAACGACTTCGGGCCGGTTCGTGATGTACATCAGCGACTCGATCGGATACTCATTGAAATTCATGACGGCAGGCTCCAGGCAAAAGGGTAAAGACAGGGTGAAGGATCGATCACGTTTGGCCCATGAAAACGCGGCCGGAAAAACAGAAAAGCCACGGCATGCCGTGGCTTTCATGATTCGAACAGCTTGCGCCTGGTGCGGCGCGAATCCGTGACGAAGCCGGCGGCGTCCCTAAGGGAGCGGCGAGCGGCGACGTCGAAGTTCGGACTGGATGCGGTTCATGCGCGAAAGAATACGACAAGGAAAGCGCCGATGTAAACCATGAATTTGCAGCGGCGCCGCATCCGCGCGCATTTTCTCGTATTGTCGCGATGCTGACACGTTCAGCCGGCACAGCCCGCGCGCAATGCGCGGGCCGTTCGTTCGGCGTGGATCACACTGCGTTCGCAAGATCGGCGGCGCTCGTGAACGAGTCCGCGTAAAACTCGTCTTCGGGCAAGCCGTGATGCTGGGTGAAATCGCGCACCGCCGATTCGACCATGACCGGCGCGCCGCACGCATACACCTGATAGCCGGACAGATCGGGCAGATCTTCGATCACCGCGCGATGCACGAAGCCCGTGCGACCGGTCCACGCATCGCTCGCGTCGGGCTCCGAGAGCACCGGCACGAACTTGAAGTTCGGGATTTCACGTGCCCATTGCTCGGCGAGTTCGAGCAGATACAGGTCTTTCTTGCGGCGCGCGCCCCAGTAGAACGTGATCGGCCGCGTGATGTTCTTGAACACCGCGTGCTCGACGATCGCCTTCAGCGGCGCGAAGCCGGTGCCCGACGCAAGCATCACGATCGGCTTGTCGGAGTCTTCGCGCAGGAAGAACGTGCCGAGCGGCGCCTCGAAACGCAGAATGTCGCGTTCTTTCATCGTCGCGAATACGTGGTCGGTGAATGCGCCGCCCGGCATATGGCGGATATGCAGCTCGATCGGACCTTCGACGTGCGGTGCGTTCGCCATCGAATAGCTGCGGCGCTTGCCGTCCTTCAGAATGAATTCGAGGTACTGGCCGGCCAGATATTGCAGACGTTCGTTGGCGGGCAGTTGCAGTTTGACGACCACCACGTCGTCGGCCTTGCGCTCGATCGCGTTGACGCGGCACGGCAGCTTCTTGACCTGCACGTCGCCGACGCCGGCCACTTCGCGGATGTCCACTTCGAGATCGGAGCATGCGCTTGCGCAGCACAGCAGCGCCATGCCGCGGGTCTTTTCATCGTTCGACAAAGCCGACGACGAATGCGCGCGCTGCTCGACTTCGCCGCTCACGATGGCGCCCTTGCAGGAACCGCACGCGCCGTTCTTGCAGCCGTACGGCAGGCCGATGCCTTGACGCAGGGCGGCCGACAGCACCGGTTCGTCCTGTTCTACCTGAAACTGCCGGCCGCTTTGCCGGAGCGTGACGTTAAATGCCATAGAGTGTTCGAAATCAAAAAACGGAATCGTTAGCGGATCCGGCGGATCGACCGCGCGGCACCTGTTGCGTGTGACGGCTACAATGCGTCCACCATGAAAGCGACACGAAACTTCCGCCGGCCGCGCGTGCTGATCGTTGGATGCGGCGACGTCGGCATGCGCTGCGTGCCCTTGTTGCGGCCGCGCGCGCATGTCTTCGCATTGACGAGCCACGCCTCGCGTTGTGCCGAGCTGCGCGCCGCCGGCGTCACGCCGCTCGTCGGCGATCTGGACGACCGGCGCAGCCTCAAACGGCTCGCGGGTCTCGCGCCGACGGTACTGCATCTGGCTCCGCCGCAGAAGTCCGGCGACGACGATCTGCGCACGCGGGCACTGCTTGCGACCCTCGCGAAGCCGGGCTCCACGCGCGTCGCAACTGGCCTCACAGGTGGCGCCGCCCCGCGCATAAGAGCCTTCTCCACACGCCGAAGGGCCGGTTTCGCCGTGGCGCCGGCGGTGCCGCCGAGCGGGCGGATACGCCGCATTCGTGCTTCATATCTGGACGCTGAAACACCCGGTATTGTACCCGACGGGGTTCGCCGGACCGCCGCTTCGCGCGCGCCGGCACGGATCGTCTATGCCAGTACGACGGGCGTCTACGGCGACTGCGGCGGCGCGTGGATCGACGAAACGCGCGCGCCCCGGCCGGCCAACGCGCGCGCGAAACGACGCGTATCGGCGGAGTCGCAATTGCGGCGCGCGACCGCGCGCGGCAGCGTGAGCGCGAGCATCGCGCGGATTCCCGGCATCTATGCGCGCAACCGTCTGCCGCTCGCGCGGCTCGAACGACGCACGCCCGCGCTCGCCGAAGCCGACGACGTCTACACGAATCACATTCATGCCGACGACCTCGCCGCGATTCTCGTGCGCGTCGCGACGCATGGACGGCCCGCGCGCGCGATCCACGCCTCCGACGATTCGTCGCTGAAAATGGGCGCTTACTTCGACGCGGTCGCCGATACGTTCGGCCTCGCGCGCGCGCCGCGCATCGCGCGCGCGCAGGCGGAAGCGCAGATCGATCCGATGTTGCTGTCGTTCATGCGGGAATCGCGACGGCTCGTGAACCGGCGTTTGAAGGAGGAATTGCGCGTGCGTTTGCGCTATCCGCACGTCGAAGGTTTCTTGCGCGAAGTCGCGAAGGCGGGCGGCTAGCGCTTCAGGACGAAACAGGCGGGGGCTGCCGACGCGGCGGCGGGGCACTCGCGCGAACGCGGCGAGGCCGCTAAAGCGGTGAGCGTGGCGAAAGCGGCAAAAAAATTCACCTCACGAGGCATCGCTGCCCCGCAACAACACCGATCCGCCGCACCGCATCGATGGACCGCGCGCTTTAAGCATGAGCGCGGCCCCGCCGTCCCGGCGATGTCAGGTCAGGGACGGCAGCACTTCCAGCAGCAGGAAACACAGCATCCCGCCGATCAAAGCGCCGATCAGGTTCGGATGGTACTTGTGCCGCAACCGCATGATGACCAGCGAGCCGCCGACCAGCAGCAGCGCAAAGCAGATAAACACAATCATCGCCTGCGAGATCGTAATCGTGCCGTCGATTTGCATGGCGCCCCTCCTTGAAACCTTTGTAGTCGTTTGTTTAAACGAGTATAGGGCGACAGATGGCGAACAGCATGCTGCGCCGCAGCGCGCTATGCGCGATGCGGCGCAATGCGCGGGGGGCTTTTCCCGGCGTATCAAAGGCTTATGGTGTAGCTATTGGCGCGCTAGATGTTTACCCGCCCCGCGGTGTCCCGCAGCGCGTCGAGGCCGGTTGCGTCGAGCCATTGCCATGCGCCGGGCGCAAGGGTCGCGGGCAGTGCGAGGCCGCCGATCCGCTCGCGATGCAGCGCTTCGCAACGGTTGCCGGCCGCCGCGATCATCCGCTTGACCTGATGGTATTTGCCTTCGAGCACGGTTAGCGCAAGCGTGTGAGCGTCGCGCGCCTCGACGTCGAGCGCGGTGCTGGGTTGGGTCTCGCCGTGCAGCAGCACGCCGTCGCGCAGCGCGGCGAGTTGTGCGTCGTCGAGCGGATGGCGCGTGGTCGCGACATACAGCTTCGGCACCTTGCGTTTGGGCGACGTGAACTGGTGCACGAATTTGCCGTCGTCGGAGAGCAGCAGCAGGCCGGTGGTGTCCTGATCGAGACGGCCGACGCACTGCACGCCGCGCTCGGCGAATTGCGGCGGCAACAGGCTGAACACGCTCGGATGATGCTGCGGATCGCGCGAGCATTCGTAGCCGGCGGGTTTGTTCAACAGCAGGTACGCGTGCTCGCGATACGGCCATTCGACGCCGTCGACGCTGAAGCGAAACGTATCGTCGCCGATCGGGAAATCGGTGTCGGCATCGGTGCAGAGCGCGCCGTCGACGGTGACGCGCGCGTCGCCGATCAGCGCGCGGCATTGCCGGCGCGAACCGAAACCCTGGCTAAAGAGGATGCTTTCGAGATTCATGGCGAGCGAAGAATAACACCGCAAGAAGCGGAGCGCCCCGCGACGCCGAATCGTCGACGATGAACCCCTGACGTTCAATCCCGGGAGTTCATCGATGTCCGCCACGCCATCATCGTCTTCTTCGCCTTCTTCGTCTTCTTCGTCTTCATCTTCGGCCACCACCGCCCCCCGTTTGTCCGCCGCGTTTCATCGCCTCGCCTGGTCGAATCTGTGCGCGCAATCGGCCGAGCAGATCAGCCTCGCCGCCGCGCCGCTGGTCGCGGTGTTCGCGCTCGGCGCGAGCGCGCGCGACACCGGTCTGCTGCAAACCGCGCAGACGCTGCCGTTCCTGCTGCTGTCGATTCCGCTCGGCGTGTGGGCCGACCGCCGCTCGCGCCGCGTGCTGATGACGCTGGCCGAAAGCGTGCGCGTATGCGCGATGCTGGGCGTGCTGCTGCTGGTGCTGATGCATGCGCTGAATCTGCCGCTGCTTGCCGCCCTCGGCTTCGTTGCCGCGACCGGCACGGTCGCCTACAACGTCGCCGCGCCGTCGCTGGTGCCGTCGATCGTGCCGCGCGAAGCGTATGCGATAGCCAACGGCCGGCTCGAACTCGCGCGCAGCGTCGCGTATTCGGCGGGCCCGGCGCTGGGCGGCTTGCTGGTCGGGTGGATCGGCGCGGGCTGGGCGTATGGCGGGGCAGCGGCGCTATCCGCGCTGGCGGTCGCGTTGCTCGCGGGCTTGCGCGAGCCGCCGCGCGCGGCCACGCCACCGAGCCATTTCATGCTCGAATTGCGCGACGGCACGCGCTTCGTATGGCGCGATCCGTTGCTGCTGCCGATGCTCGCGACCGCGGTGTTCTTCAATCTCGGCTTCTTCATCCTGCAGGCGGTGTATGTGCCGTATGCGGTGCATCGATTGGGGCTCGGTGCGTCGGCGGTCGGCGTGACGCTCGGCGCGTACGGTGTCGGCATGGTGTGCGGCGCGCTCGCCGCGCCCGCGATCGCGCGGCGTCTCGCGTTCGGCCGCATGCTGGTCATCGGGCCGTCGTGCGGTCTGCTCGCGTCGCTCGTGATGGTGGCGACGCTCGTCGCGCCGTCGTTCTGGCTCGCGCTCGCGAGCTTCTTTCTGCTCGGCGCCGGGCCGATCCTGTGGGTCGTCGGCTCGACGACGCTGCGTCAGGCGATCACCCCCGAGCGGATGATGGGCCGCGTGTCCGCGCTGATCAGCACCGCGACCTATGGCGCGCGGCCGGTGGGCGCGCTGCTCGGCGCGGCGCTCAGCGCGCGTTGGAGTGTCGATGCATGCCTTGTCGCGGCCGCGCTCGCGTTCGTCGTGCAGGCACTGATCATTTTCGTGTCGCCGGCTGCGCGGCTCGTGGGTATCCCGGAGCATGGCGCCGAAGCGGACGCCGCGGCGTGCTAAGACCCGCGGTGCGCACCGCAAGCCACCGCGGTGAAAATTTATTTTCATCGCGCGACGACATCGCACCGATGCTGAAAGCCCTTGTTCGATGATGTTTGGTCGGTGAAAACCCTGAAATCATGAAAATGAATTTTTTCTCGACAGGTTCTATGTAAATATACTTTCATACATTCGAATCGGGCGACCCCGCCTGTCCGCCTGCATGATTCATCACCCGTCCGCCGTTTCGAATCCCGCCGAGCAGGCGATTGCCGCGCGCATCGTCGCGGCGATGCCGACGCTTACGCCGATTCACCGGCGCATGGGCGAATACGTGCTGGCCAATCTGTTTCGCGCGGCGACGATGCGCATCGACGAACTGGCAAGCGCGGTCGGCGCGTCGGTCGCGAGCGCGAATCGCTTTGCGCGCGCGCTCGGCTTCGACGGCTACCCGCAGTTTCGTGAGGCGCTGGTACGCGGTTTCGAGGCGACGCTCGCGCCGGTCGAGCGGCTGCGCAGCGCGCAGGAATCGCTCGCGGCCGCCGACGATCTGGTCGATGCGTCGCTCGAGCAGGCCGCCAACAATCTGCATGCAACGCGTACGTCGATCGATCGTGCGACGACCGACGCCGCCGTCGACGCGATCATCGGCGCGCGCCGCGTGTTCATCGTCGGTTTCGGCGCAAGCGCGTTTCTCGCGGGGCTGATGGAGCACGGGCTGCTGCCGTATCACGACTACGTGCGCTCGCTCGCGGTCAGCGGCGGGCCGTCGCATGCGGCGCGGCATCTGGTGCGCTCGAACGACGGCGATCTGGTGATCGGCATCGCGTTTCCCCGTTACGTCGAAGACACGATCGAACTCGCGCGCCGCGCGGCCGGCCGCGGCGCGCGCGTGCTGGCGCTGACCGACGGCCCGCGCTCGCCGCTCGCGCAGTTCGCCGATCTCGCGCTGTATGTCCGCGCCGACCGGCGGCTCGCGTCGAATGCCGACTCGGCCGTGCTGGCCGTGATCGAAGCGCTGTGCGACGCGGTCGCGTATCGCGCGCAACGCTCCGTGAAGGCGGCGGCCGACGTCAGCGAATTCGTGCTGCCGTGGCTGTTCGATCCGCAAAGCGGGGCGGCGGGCACGGCGGACGAGCCGCTTCGCGCGCCGGGCAAAAGCGTGCGGCCGACGGACGGCAAGGCCAGGGGCCTCAAAGCGAAGAGCCTCAAAACGAAGAGCCTCAAAGCGAAGGGCGCGGAAGCGAAGCGCACCGAAGCGGGAGGTATCGAACCGCAACGCCTCGAAGCGGCAGGCCCAGGCATCGAGCCCAAAAGCATCGAAGCCGAAAGCATCGAGCCCAAGCACACTAAAGCTCACGCGACGAAACCGCGCCGCGCCGAACCCCGGGCCGCCGCGGCCGGCGACATTCCCCGCATTACCCGCACTATCCGAACCACCCGCACCCCACACTCCAAACGATGAACTCCAACGCAGTCATTGCCATTCACGGCGGGGCAGGCACGATCCTGCGCGCATCGATGTCGGCCAGCGCCGAAGCCGACTATCACGCGGCGCTCAACGCGGTGCTGAGCGCCGGCCAGCGTGTGCTCGCCGACGGCGGCAGCGCGCTCGACGCGGTCAGCGAAGCGGTGCGTCTGCTCGAGGACTGCCCGCTTTTCAATGCGGGCCACGGTGCGGTCTACACGTCGGCCGGCACGCACGAGCTCGACGCCGCGATCATGGACGGCCGCACGCTCGACGCCGGCGCGATCTGCTGTGTGAAGCGCGTGCGCAATCCGATTCTGGCCGCGCGCCGCGTGCTGGAGCGCAGCGACCACGTGCTGTTTGCCGGCGAAGGCGCGGAGGCGTTCGCGGCCGCGCAGGGACTCGAGTTCGTCGACAACAGCTACTTCGATACCGAGGCGCGCTATCGCCAGTGGCAGATCGCGCGCGAGCAGCATCGCGCGGTGCTCGACCACGACGGCGCGACGCTTGCGGCCGCGGCGTCGAACCACGCCGAACCCACGCCGCACGAACCGATCGATCCGAACCGCAAGTTCGGCACCGTCGGCGCGGTCGCGCTCGACCGGCACGGTCATGTTGCCGCGGCGACCTCGACGGGCGGCGTGACCAACAAGCAGGTCGGGCGCGTCGGCGACACGCCGCTGATCGGCGCGGGCTGCTATGCGGACGACGCGACCTGCGCGGTATCGGCCACCGGCTCCGGCGAGATGTTCATGCGCATGGTCGCCGCTTATGACGTCGCGGCGCAGATGGCGTATCGCGACATCCCGCTCGAAGAAGCCGCGCACGATGTCGTGATGAACCGCCTGCCGAAGATCGACGGGCGCGGCGGCCTGATCGCCGTCGACGCGCGCGGCAACGTGACGCTGCCGTTCAATACCGAGGGGATGTATCGCGGTTTCGCACGGCTAGGCGTTGCACCGGTGACAGCGATCTATCGCTAGGGTCTGGACGCGCGCTCGCATCGCCCGAAACCCGCCGCGCTTCACGATGCCGCGCGCGTCGGCTTTTGCGCACCCGGCAGCCGGCCTGAATTTACTGCTGCTGCTACTGCTGCCGGCTCAACTCACGCGCCGCGCGGTCGATCGCATCGGCGAGCGCGCCCGCATGCGCGACCGGCGCGAGATGGCTCGATGCGATCGGCACGATCTTCGCGTTGATCCGTTCGGCGATCGCTTTCTGCAGCGCGGGCGATACCGCGCGATCTTTCGTCGTCAGCACGTACCACGACGGTTTGTCTTTCCAGCCGACCTGATCGACCGGTTCGTTGAACGCCTTCGCGGCGATCGGCACCTGCGCGGCGGCCAGTACGCGCGTGACGGTCTCCGGCACATCCGCTGCGAGGTCCGCGTGGTAGCGCGCGCGGTCGAGCCACAGGAAGCCGTTCGCGTCCGTGCTGACGCTTTGGGCCGACGGCATCGGCGCTCCCTGTTTCATCACGTCCACCGCCGATTGATGCAGGTCGGGTGCGATCGCCGCAACGTACACGAGCCCGGCGACGTTAGGCGCATTGGCCGCGACTTCGGTAATCACGACGCCGCCCCACGAATGGCCGACCAGCAGCACCGGACCCGCCTCGCGCGCGAGCACGCGGCGGGTCGCCGCGACATCGTCGGCGAGCGACGTCAGCGGATTCTGCACCGAACTCACGTGATAACCCTTGCGCTGCAGTTTCGCGACCACGCCGTTCCAGCTCGATCCGTCGACGAATGCGCCATGCACCAGCACGATGTTGCGCACCGGGCCGGCGAGCGGCGCGGCGGCGGAGTTGCCGGACGTCGCGGCGGCGGCGGGCGCGGGCGGTGCACTCGTATCGCTAGCGGGCGGGCTCGCCGCTTCGTTCGCCGTGGGCTCCGTTGCCGGCGCCTGAGTGGACGGCGCGTTGCCGGAGCCGGTTTGCGCAGGCACGGACGCGCCCACGAAACACAGGCACAACACGGCGCCGCAAAGCAGACGTTCACGCAGCATCTGAGCCTCCGATCGGCTGACGGTTCGACTACGGGAACATACCGAAGCGCTATTGCCCTGACAATCACAATCCGCTTGCTTAAGTGCGGAGCAGAACGAAAGCGGGTTGCTACGAATGTCTAACGAATATCGGCCGGGGTAAACTCAGCGGTTTTGCCGGGCCGGCCGAGCGTGCGGACCGGTGGTCGATTTCCATACAGCAGGGCGCAATGAATAGTGCACAGCAGCAAGAGGGCCTGAAGCGCGGGCTCAAGAATCGCCATATCCAGCTGATCGCGCTGGGCGGCGCAATCGGCACCGGTCTCTTTCTCGGCTCCGCGAGCGTGTTGCAGGCGGCCGGTCCGTCGATGATCCTCGGCTATGCGATCGGCGGCGTGATCGCGTTCATGATCATGCGGCAACTCGGTGAGATGGTCGCGCAGGAGCCGGTCGCCGGCTCGTTCAGCCATTTCGCGTACAAATACTGGGGCGACTTTCCGGGCTTCCTGTCGGGCTGGAACTACTGGGTGCTATATGTGCTCGTGAGCATGGCCGAGCTGACCGCGGTCGGCACCTATGTGCACTACTGGTGGCCGGGCGTGCCGACCTGGGTGTCCGCGCTGGTTTGCTTCGCGATCGTCAACGCGATCAATCTCGCCAACGTGAAGGCCTATGGCGAAACCGAGTTCTGGTTCTCGATCATCAAGGTGGTCGCGGTGATCGGCATGATCGTGTTCGGAGGGTATCTGCTGATCAGCGGGCAGGGCGGCCCGCAGGCGTCGGTCGCGAACCTGTGGAGTCACGGCGGCTTTTTCCCGCACGGTTTTCACGGGCTTTTCATGATGCTCGCGGTGATCATGTTCTCGTTCGGCGGGCTCGAGCTGATCGGCATTACGGCCGCCGAAGCCGCCGAGCCGCAAAAGAGCATCCCGAAGGCGGTCAATCAGGTGATCCTGCGAATCCTGATTTTCTATATCTGCTCGCTCGCGGTGCTGCTGTCGCTGTATCCGTGGAACGAGGTGGCCACGGGCGGCAGCCCGTTCGTGATGATCTTCTCGCAGATCGGCTCGACGCTGACCGCGAACCTGCTCAACGTGGTCGTGCTGACCGCCGCGCTGTCGGTGTACAACAGCGGCGTGTATGCGAATAGCCGGATGCTGTACGGTCTCGCGGAGCAGGGCAACGCGCCGCGCGCGCTGCTGAAGGTCGACCGGCGCGGCGTGCCGTACATGGCGATCGGTTTGTCGGCGCTCGCGACATTCGCGTGCGTGATCATCAACTATGTGATTCCGGCCGAGGCGCTCGGCCTGTTGATGTCGCTGGTGGTCGCCGCGCTGGTGCTGAACTGGGCGCTGATCAGCCTCACCCATCTGAAGTCGCGCAAGGCGATGGTGGCGGCTGGCGAAACGCTGGTGTTCCGCTCGTTCTGGTTCCCGCTCAGCAACTGGATCTGCCTTGCGTTCATGGCGCTGATCCTCGTGATTCTCGCGATGACGCCGGGGCTATCGGTATCGGTATGGCTCGTGCCGGTGTGGCTCGTGCTGATGTGGGGCGGCTATGTGATCAAGCGGCGGCGTGAGGATGGGCGCCGCCGCGTCGGGATGGCGGGGCGCTGAGCGCCAGCCACACATGACGAACCCGCCGGGCAGCGCGCACCGGCGGGTTCGAATAGAGCGTAACGCGTGTTGGCGGACGCTGTGACTCAGCGCGGCACGTCGATCGACCAACCGGGCGGAACCGTCAGGTGATAGGCCGTGGCGCTCGATTGAATCGACCACGGCTGCTGGACGTCTGCGGCGAATCGCTCGCCGGATGTGAGCAGGATCAGAAAGATCAGAATGGCCGCCACCGGCTTGAACTGTACGTTCTTCGCGTAGGCGATCGCGAGCGTCAACGCCCACAGCATGAAAATGCCCCACGGGTACAGATAGCGCGCGCCATATCCGGACCAGACGATCGGCATGACCGGCGCCGTTCGCGTGACGCCGAGACCCCATAGCAGCACGCTGAAGCAGAACAGGCTGACAAACACCAGCCGCGCGCATGATAGAAGGCACAGGCCGATCACCAGCACCGCGAACAGATAGCCGGCGGTGGCCGTGGTGATCGCCGTGGGCAGGAAGTCGCCGAACATCGCGCGAATCATCCAGCTGAGCCAGGGGAGATCGTGCACCCCTTTGGGCGTCTGCGGATGGCGCAGCATCACGACGGTCTGCACCGCAACGGCAACGAAATACGTCGCGACGACGGGCCAGTTTATCTGCGCGACCCTCGATCGCAGCCGGCGCAACGCGATGGCTATTGCGACGGCCGGCACGAGTAGAACGCCGAACGGCCCGGTCAGTGCGAGCAAGCCGACTGCAATCGCGCGCGGCAGCGCGCGACGATTTTCACCTGCAAATACGGCTTCCCACAGCAGCACGAACAGCGCCGGTAACAGCACCCATTGCAGATTGGTAATCGACAGCAGCACTTCGCCGTTTTGCGGCGCGAGGACCGGCGCGAGACCCATGAAGACGGCCGTGAGCGGCGTGACCTGGCGCAGAGCGAACGCCACGTACGCGCATGCGCCCGACATCAGCGCCGCGCAGCACCACACGAAGAAGTAGGGCATTGCGCCGAATGGCAAAGCAGCGCGTTGCACCTCGGCAATCAGCCGGGGTATTAAATGCAAATAACCGGCGTAGTTTGTGACGATGGCGCGAATGCCCAACTGATGCGCCTGTTGAATAAAGATCGGCGCGTCTTCAGCCCACAGGAATCCATGTTCAAGTCTGATAGCCGCACGGCACCAGATAACGAAAAAAGCGAGCAGAAAGACTAATGCGGCCCGGCCGCGAGGGTTGGTTGTATTCATGGCAGCGACGATAGCAAAGTGCCTTTGGGGCGTCCAGAGCTCACACGTCGATTGCGGCCGCGATGATCGTTGAAACGTGTATCCGGCGCGATTCACCGAGCCACTGGCCACTGGCGACGCCGATTTTAGAGAGGCAGTGACAAAAATTATTGCGGCCGGAAGTCCGCGCAGTTTCACTGGGACGGCGCTGCGTTTGAAGAATCCCTCTGTTCAGTGGCTTCGCATCGGGCGTCTGTGACGCGTTGGAGAGGCCGCCAACCTCAGTGGCTTATCGTCCCATACCAATTGGGCAAAGATACCTGTGCCGACGAACGTCTGGCTTTGGTGCTAGACCGGACCTGGTCTCGGCATTAGTCTATGACCGCAACTGACCGTACCTTGCCCCACGGTCGTGCCCGGCGATCGTATCGGGCACGCACCGCATGCGCGAGGCATAACTCGACCGAAAGCGGACAGGCTCGCGAGACCCATCGAAAACTTTTCCCGCGCATTGTCGATTTTCGATCATCGTCTTCGTCGTCAGTACATCACCACTCAAAGGACGTCCCATGAAATACCTCGGCCTGGCCTATTTCAATCCTGAAAAATTCGCCGCGATGGCGTCAGACGATGTCAAGGAATTGGTGAGCCAATGCCCTGCATTGGACGAGAAGATGCGCGCTACCGGCAAGGTTCTGGTTTCCGCGTCGCTTGGCGATCCGGACAACTGGAAGACGATTCGCCCGCGCAATGGCAAGACGCACGTCACCGATGGGCCTTACACGGAGTCGAAGGAAGTCGTGGGGGGCCTATTCATCATGGAAGCGGATAGCCGTGAAGAGGCGTTGCGCATCGCGTCCATGCACCCGGCCACCACGCTGGGCGAAGAAGGGGGATGGGCCGTCGAGCTTATCCCCATGGATTTCTACCTGACCCGATAAGGGCTCGGACGCCTGTCTCGCGAGTCGTCGCACGATGCGCGCTTCTGCCCGGAGCTTGCCGGTCGACCCTTTGCGCATGAACTTCCCGGCGGGGCGTCGTCCGCGCAGAGCGCGAACGATCCTCTGCGGCCATTCGACACGCCGCCGGCAGGTTGACCGCTTTCAAGGGTCTAACGGCCATTTCTTCTGACGTGCTATGTCCGTTTTGCTTCGAATACTTGCATGCTCCCCGGCGTCGCTGGCCTCGAAATCGGCAAAAAGCCTGCATACCGCGTGGGAGTCTCCGCAAGCGTGGAGTTGCTCACGAAAGCGTTGATCGTAAAAACGCTCCGCCACCTGGGCCAGCAAATGCAGATGTGTCGTATTCGCCCACTCCGGAACGAACAGCGCGACGAGGTCGGACACCGGCGCGCCGTCCGGTGCATCGAAAGGAATGGGCACGAGCGGGCGCGCATACAGAGCCAGGGCTTCATGAAGTCCTCTGATTTGACCATGAGGTACGGCCACCCCCTGGCCAAGCGCAGTGGAGCCTAACGTTTCGCGCGCTGCAAGTGCCGTCACTACGGAGGCCGCCGCCAGCCCATGGCGATGCTCCAGAAATTCGCCAAGCTGTGCGAAGAGCGACTCGCGGTCGGCCACGTCAAGACCGAGTAAAACATGGTCTTCTATCAGTAGATGAGCAATCGTATGCTGATCGTGAGGGCTCTTCTCGTGTACCGTCCAGGATTGACCCGCGCAGTCGCGACTCAGTGCCTGACGCAATGGCATCGCGTGTTGCGCATCGAGTGTGATTCGCATGATGACATCACGGCCCGTAGCCGGCTTTGATGCCAGAGCCGGTGCAGGCGATACTTTGTGTGCGCCGAAGATGATTCCCAGCTCTGCCAATGTGTGTTTCATTTCCGTTGCTCTCAACCGCATTTCAAAACGCCGTCAAGCAGGTGGGCCATATCGCCGGCGAAGATCCAGATTGACTTCGAGCACATTGACGAACGGCTCGCCAACCAGACCACCGAGCGGCGCGTGCGCGTTATCGCGCAAGATGGTAGTGATTTCCGCACGCACTTGTGCAGGGTTGCGCTTCGTATCCTTCGCCCAGGCCGCCGCCACATGATCGAGCTGATACATCGCATTGGCCAGCGTGATGTGCGGATCGAGTCCCGAGCCGGACGTCGTGACGAAATCACCGGGCACGTCCTGCAAAGCGACATCCGGATGATCCTGCCGCCACATATCGAAGAAGATCGACTGAATGTCGGTGCCGTCCTTCACCGGTTCGACGGAGGTCACGCTCTTGCCGTCGCTACCCGTGCGGGTCACCGACGAAGGGAACATCCCGGGATGCTCGCCCGAGAACGACTCGAAGAACGGCACGGCGAGATCCGGCGCTTTCGGCTGCGGCGTGGCGGGATTCGCGGCGATCCACTGCTTCACCGCTTGCGCATGTTGCTTTGCCCAGTCGTCGACATACCTGGCGTGCGACGGATCGGCGTTGACCCAGGCCTGCGCGAGGCTGTTGTGAGCGTCGGCCCACTGCGCGACGATATGCGGCTTGCCGCCCGCGCGATCGGCCTGGAACCAGGCTTCGACGTCAGGCGCGACCGGCTGCCCGGCCTTCGGGCCATCCGTATAGCGAGCAATCGGCCCGAGCATGCGCGCTACCCGATCGCGTAACGCGTAGTTTGCGGCACCCAGCGTCGATGAACCCGAGGCCGACCCGTCGTATGACACCGCCGATGGCCGGGACTGGAAATACTCGTCCTTGGTAAAAGGCTGGGCGATCAGCAGCGAGCCGACCGGCTTTCCGTCCGGTCCGTTCACGATGCTGCCGTTGGCCTGAAACGGGAACACCGTTTGGCCAATGACCCACAGAATGGCGGGATAGATGCCGCACACCAGCACGATCGCGAATCCCAGCAGCCAGATACTCTTTGAAACATAGCGCAGCATGACATTCCCCTTCCGTGCCGATCGCGGTGTAGGTCACGCAACGAGCCGCAATGCGACCATCACGATATCGATCAGCTTGATGCCGACGAACGGCACGATCACGCCGCCCAAACCCCAGATCAGCAGATTGCGGCGCAACAGCGCATCTGCACCGAGCGCCCGGTACTTCACGCCTTTCAACGCGACCGGAATCAGCAACGGGATGATGAGTGCATTGAAAATCACCGCCGACAGGATGGCCGACGTCGGCGAATGTAGATGCATCACATCCATCACCCCAAGCCACGGCAGTGTCCCGGCAAAGAGCGCCGGGACGATCGCGAAGTATTTCGCCACGTCATTGGCAATCGAAAACGTGGTCAGCGCGCCGCGCGTCATCAGCAACTGCTTGCCGATCTCGATGACTTCGATCAGCTTGGTCGGATCGCTGTCGAGATCCACCATGTTGCCGGCTTCCCTCGCTGCCTGCGTCCCCGAATTCATCGCGAGACCGACGTCTGCCTGCGCGAGCGCCGGCGCGTCGTTGGTGCCGTCGCCCATCATCGCGACGAGCTTGCCTTCGCTCTGTTCCTTGCGCAGATAGACGAGCTTGGCTTCCGGTGTGGCCTGGGCGATGAAGTCGTCGACGCCCGCGAGCCGGGCAATGGTCGCGGCCGTCGGCGCGTTGTCGCCGGTGACCATGACCGTGTACAAGCCCATCTTGCGCAAATGCTGGATGCGCTCGCGAATACCGGGCTTGAGGATATCTTCAAGCAGCACGACGCCTGCAATCTCATTGCCGTTTGCCACGACGATCGGCGTCGCCCCCTGCTCGCCGGCCTGCTGCAGAATCGCGTCGAGGCCATAGGGCACCTCGCCCCCACGCTCGCGCACCCAGGCGACGATCGCGTCCGGCGCACCCTTGCGCAACATGCGTCCATCAGGCATATCGATGCCACTCATGCGGCTTTGCGCGCTAAATGGAATGATCTTTGGTTCGTTATCCGCGTTGTCGGTGCCGTGAGCCTTGGCGTATGGCGCAAGCGGCGACGAGATGGAGATGATGCTCTTGCCTTCGGGCGTCTGATCGCCGAACGAAGCAAGCGCGGCGAGCCGCTTCAGCTCACCTTCGTCGGTGGCGCCTACGGGCAGGAAAGCTGTTGCGCGGCGGTTGCCGACCGTGATCGTGCCCGTCTTGTCGAGCACGACCGTATCGATATCGCCTGCGACTTCGACGGCCTTGCCGCTCTTCGCGATGATGTTCGCGCGCAAGGCGCGGTCCATGCCGGCAATGCCGATCGCCGCAAGCAGTGCGCCGATCGTCGTCGGAATCAGGCAGACCAGCAGTGCGACGAGCGTGGGAACATCCGTGCCCAGGCTGTGCAGCGGCTCGGACAGGCCCAGATAGCGGGTCATGTACTGTTCGGCATTGAGCGCCATTGGCCACAGCGGTACGACGACAATCAGAAAAATCAGCGTGAACGCCGACAACACGAGCGCCAGGGCGATTTCGTTCGGGGTGCGTTGCCGCACCGCGCCTTCGACCAGCGCGATCATCCGGTCGAGGAAGGTCTCGCCGGGATCGGCCGACACGCGCACCGTGATCTCGTCGGACAGCACGGTGGTGCCGCCCGTGACACCTGAGCGGTCGCCGCCCGCGTCGCGAATCACGGGCGCGGATTCTCCCGTAATGGCGGATTCATCGACGCAGGCCGTGCCTTCGATGACTTCGCCGTCGCCCGGGATCACCTCGCCCGCACGTACGACGACGATATCGCCACGCTGCAGCGTGATCGACGACACGGTTTCGAAAGTGCCATCGCCGCGCAGACGGTTGGCCACGGTATCGTGCCGTGCCCGCCGCAATGCGTCGGCTTGCGCCTTGCCACGCTCCTCGGCGATCGCCGTCGCGAAGTTTGCAAACACGACGGTGAGTGTCAGCCATACGAACAGCGCGATGAAATACGTCAGCGGCGCCGCACTGTGCGCCAGGCCGAATGCAATCCCGAGGATAAAAATCAGCGTCAGCACCGCGCCGATCTCGACGACGAACATCACCGGGTTTTTCCACTGGATGTCCGGCCGCAGCGCGATCAGCGACTGTTTGAACGCCATGCCCAGCAACTCGCGGTTGAGCAACTGCTCAGTCGGCTTGCGAGGCGGACGTGGGCCGCTCACTACCGGCGGCACCGCGCCGGGTGCAACAGGGGTCGAGTTCATGATGACCGTTCCTCCATGCTGTCATGGTGTGCCTGTGCTATCCGCCGAACGGCATCGGTCCGAGATGGTCGGCTAGCGGGCCGAGCGCGGCGGCGGGCAGGAACAGCAACGCGCCGACGATGACTATCGTGCCAAGCAGCAGAAAACCGAACGTCACGGTGTCGTCGCGCATCGTGCCGAGTGTGGCGGGCGCGACCTTCTTGCGGCCGAGGAAGGCCGCCATCGCAATCGGCGCGACGATCGGCAGATAGCGCGAAAACAGCATGACGAGACCGGTAGCCGTATCCCACTGCACGGCGGTGGGAGCAGGGTTCGGATTGGTATTGAACCCGTAGTTCGTCGACAGACCGTCGAACGCAGAGCCGTTATTCGCGGAAGATGAGGAAAACTGGTAAACAATTTCGCTTAAACCGTGCGCACCCGGATTCGCTTCTGCCTTCGTTCCCCAGTCGGTGGCCGAGAAAAGCCCCGTCGGACCCAGAATCAGGATGGGGTGCACGAGCAGCGCGATCATCGCAAGCTTCATTTCGCGCGCGCCGACTTTGCGTCCGAGATATTCGGGCGTGCGCCCCACCATCTGCCCGGCGAGGAACACACCGACAATCAGGAACAGCAGCAGATTGATCATGCCCACGCCTTTGCCGCCGAACACGCAGTTGAGCCACATGCCGATCAGCGGCGACAGCCCCGCGAGCGGGTTCAGGCTGTCATGCTCGGCGTTGACCGCGCCGCAGGTCACATCTGTCGTGATCGCCGCAAATGTGGCGCCCGCCGATGTGCCGAAGCGCAGTTCCTTGCCTTCCAGATTGCCAAGGTGCTGCTCGACGGGCAGCCCCGCTACCGGCGGTATCGTGAGCGTCTGATTCGTGCCTGTCAGCTCGTAGGTCCGTGCAACCGTATGCGCGGTGAACGCGGGGTTAGGCTGCAGCGTGTCCCAGTAGATCGCCCAGCCGATCAGCCCGATCATCATCGCCAGCATTACGCAGTAGATCACCACGGCGTGACGCAGACGCGCGAGCATCCGTCCGTACATCAGCACCAGCGAGAACGGGAAGATCATCATCGCGAGCGTCGTCACGAAGTTCGAAAGCGCGGTCGGGTTTTCATACGGATGCGCACTGTTCATGCCGTAAAAACCGCCGCCGTTCGTGCCGAGCATCTTGATCGGAATCACGGCCGCCACCGGGCCGACGATGAGCGTCTGCTGCTTCGCCTGGCCGTGATCGTCCGTGCCCATTGCGGCGGGCTCAAGCGTCGTCACCTGGCTGGCGCTGGCATATGTCATCGGCATGCCTTGCTGGATGAAGATCGTGCCGACGATGAGCGCAACCGGCACGAACATGTAGACCACCACGCGCCACATGTCGACGAAGAAGTTGCCCAGCAGATGTTCTCCGCGCAGTGCGCGGATGATCGCAGTCAGCGCGCACAGTCCCACGGCCGCCGACAGGAACATGTTCGGCAGGATGAAGAAGATCTGGCTGAAGTTCGATAAATGCTGATCGCCCGAATAGTGCTGCAGGTTCGTGTTGGTCATGAACGAGATGACCGTGTTGAAGATCGTCGACGGCGCAAGCATGCCGCGTCCAAGCGGATTGAGCGGCATCGGCGGTTGCAGCGACAGCACCACGAAGCCGAACACGAAGAGCGCAACATTGAAAATCAGCAGTGCAATGGTGTACTGCTTCCAGTTCTGTGCGCCGCTGTCGAGACGCGACTCGAACCAGCGCAAAAAAAGCGGCGCCCGGTAGTGGCCGCTCATGATCCACGCCATGTAACGGCTAAGCGGAATCGACACGGCAATCGCCGTGACGAGAATAAGCAGCGGCAGGGTCCACATGGGCCACCCCCACGGAAACGGGATAAGGAGCGTGCTTGTCCTGTCCGCCGATCAGAACCACTCGGGCCGGATCAGAGCGACGAAAAGATACACGAACGTCAATGCGGATATCGCAGCAGCGAGCCAGGCCATGACGATTTCCTCAGATGCGCTCGCACGCGTCGACAAACAGCAGGCACAGCGCGAGGCTCACAAGCCCGAGCCCGAACATGAGCGGCAGCCAGACCAGCAGGTTCATGGCACGACTCCTTGTCAAAGTCAGCGTTTTCCTTGCAATACAAATCCCCACCGCGCATGCACAGTGGGCCCGCGTATCCCCGCGCATCTAGTGCAGGTATAGGCCGGCGAAAATAAAAATGGTGTAAATCCGGCAGGGCGGTGAGCATATAGAAGATATAAAAGTGGTCCCTCGTCACTCTTTACGACATTTTTTCTTGTAGCAGGCAGAGGCCAACTCTAGACTTTGGATACCTCATGAAGTCTGGAGAGATGTCATGTCGAGGCCACGTACGACAAGCACGAGAAACATGCCTCTCGCTCACGTCAAGCGGGGTATTCGCAATGTGGTGCTGAGGCGCTTCGATTCGTCACGCGACTCGTACGACCAGCTCACGACGATGCTGCATCGCGCGTTTGCGCGTCTCGGCTCGATGGGGCTGAATTGCACCTGCGTGGATCAGGATGTGGCCGTAACGAAACGGCGGGCACAAGCGGGTGACTGCTTCGTCGTTGTCAGCCATGGGCAGATAATCGGCACCATGACACTGTATGCGCGCGACAGCGAATCGGCCTGCGAACACTACCATCATGAGAACGTCGCGACGATCCGTCAGTTGGCGATCGATCCGTCATGGCAGAACCGTGGTATCGGCAAATCCTTGCTGGCGTTCGCCGAACATTGGGCCGTGACGCGCGGCTACGCGGAGCTGGCTCTCGACACGCCGTATCCGGCGGCACATCTGGTCAGCTTCTATCGCTCCCAGGGATTCCGCATTGCCGACGTCATGCGCTTCGCCGGCAAGGTCTACGACAGCGCGATACTTAGCAAGGCACCTGTCGTCGCGCGCACATTGGCGGCATGGACGCATCAGATCGCGCTGCCGAGTGCGCGTTTCGTTCGTTTTGCCGCATGAAGCGCGACGACACACGTGAAGTGGATGCTCCGGCGAGCAAAGACCTGCGGGGTGACGTTCGCCGACCGTGACGACGAGTGGTGATGATGGCGCAGTCAACGCGATGCACGATTCGTTCACCGCTCATTGGCGGACTCGTACCGATTTATTGGTTCGAAACCGAGTGCCAGCAGTTTGAACCCGGCTGCGAAGCCCGGGAACCACTACAGACCTCGTTTTTTGAAAAGCTTGAACGAGAAGTGAAGTCGGCCGTCCGTTGCAGGCAGGCCGTCGCCCGATGCGGTCGGCCGGCGGCGACGTTCAGGCGTTGATCCAGGTTCGCGCCTGTTCCAGCTCGTTGACATGGAACGCCTTGATTTCGGCCTTTGTAAAGAACCGCGCCAGGTGCATCGAGGCGTGAATCCAGCGCGCGTCGGCCACCACCGCGGCGCGTGTGACCTTGCGGGCGACGGAGACGCCGAGCGTCAAGTCGGTCCACAGCGCCTTCGGCTCAATGCCGGTGAAATGCTCAATGCGTTCGAGCACACGAGTCTTACCGTTCAGTTCAAGATCACCACGCATGCGCTCGATGGCTTCGCGCAGTTCGCTGTCGGTGATTTTGCCTTCAACGGATATTTCGATGACCGGCGAATCGGGGGTAGTGTGATACATGATCATGGCAGGACTCCTGGTTAGGGAGACGTTACACGTTCAGGCACGGATGAGCCTGGTGTTCGATGGCCTTTTCATAGTACCCCTTTCCACGTGCCAGGTTAGGTTACGAGCACGACGTTTCGCTCTGGTGCCTGTCGGCGCTCGTGCGTTGCGAACGACGCTTTTACACAAAGGCGAGGGAGGCCGGCTTGGACATAACGGCCAGTGCGCTTCGCTACGCGCTCCAGGATGAGACGAAACGACGAACGCAGGCCGGCCGGATACCAGATGCTCAGTTTCGGTCCCGGTGACAAGGTAGCGCCATTCGTCCTTGTCCAGATTCCAGATCGATTTGGGACCATTCGGCCTTGCGAAGCGCTCCGGGCCGGACAAATAGTAGCGGCGCGAGTCTGAGCGCGCAGAGGACAGGGAAGGTGCCGGCGAATCCGTCGAACGCACGCAGCATTTCACCAACCCTGGTTGGCCCGGTGATCGAAGTGAAGTGAGTTGTTTGTGCTGGTGGAATGGCGCCGACCAGATCTTGGGCGGGGTCGGCCTTGCAATGTCCCTCTTTGATGCCGTACCTGAATACCCGGCCGATTTCGCTGTGCATGCGATGGGCCGTGAAGCGGGCGCCGCCGTTGTCGATATGCTTCAGGACGGCCAGAATGTCCGGCGCGTCGATGTTGGTAATCGGACGCTTGCCAAGCCACGGGAACACATCGTTTTCGATACCGGCGAGCGTCTTGTCCTTGCCGGCGAACTGGAAGTCCATCCGCCAGTATTTCGTGCCGGACTTGTCGAGCTTGAGAGACATGCGACCGCTGTCCGCGAGGCGATTGCCCGTTCCCTCGGGTTGTAGCGAGCGTTCCTAATCTGCGCATCGGTGAGCGACATGGTGGCATCTCCCGCTGGGAAAACCCGGAAACGAGCCAGATACCACCTGAAATACCACCAACTGTCACCGGATCAATTCAGATCACTGGGGAATAAAAAACCCCGCAAGACGTTGCTCTTGCGGGGTTTTTCGGAATACTTCGGCCTTTGCCGGAACAACTGATGGTGCCAGGGCCGGAATGAAAAAATTCCAGCTATCGATTGTCTGAAGCGGTTCTGGTCGTTTATCCCGCGCAACATACCCCCAGAAATACCCCCAAAGGCATCATGCTGCGGCATGTGATCCGAAACGTTCCAGCACGTTCCAGAACCGCACGAAAACTCATTAAAATGATCAGCGGTCGCGCCCGATCGACGGATCGCAAACCGGGTTCCCTCACCTGGCCGGCGCGATCTCCTTTCATGAGGGGTTTGCGTGAGGGCGCAAATAAATGACGGACCAAGCGAAGCGCCGTCGGGGACGGCCGCGTATCGAGGAAAGCCCGGGACTCGCTGCGGCGTACGATGTCATCCAACGCACCGGCATGCAACTGCTGCTATGGGGCTATCCGCTCCGACGTAAGGTTGCCAGCACTTTGGCGCGTGTCGCGCCCGAGATCCTGAAAACGGATCGCGGGCCAGTGGAATTGTCGGAAGCCCGCATAGAACAGATCATCGAGAGACCCGTCGAGCTATATGGCCGCGTCCAAAGGCCGGCTTGGGGACGCTATTCGCAGAGTTATCTGGAGACCTTGCGGCCGCAGGGTCTCACGCTGGATGAGCTCGCCCGAAAACTGTTGGTCAGCGGAGGCGAATGGCCGGACGATGGAGGCCCTTCATCAAACATGACCGACGGCGATGCAGTGCTTACACCCAAGGCGCACGAAGCTTATCTCTGTGAGCGGCTGGCAATTACTCAAGCTACGTGCAGTGACTCCGCAACCGGCGCGGGCGACTCGCCGGGACCGGACCAGCCATCAAACGTGGTAATTAAATAGCCGCGAATCCCCCGGTCTCCGAATATGGCCATGTTCAAACCACCGCAAGGTATTGCACATGACCACAAGACCGAATTCTTCCCCGACTGCCGGCGTCGAGCCGGAATCTCTCCCGCTCGATGGCTACACGCGCTGGAATGACCTGAAGCGCATCATCCCTCTGAGTCACGAGGCGGTCCGTCAGCGCGAGTTGAAGGGGCACTTCCCGAAGCGAGTGCAGCTCGGATCTGCGCGCTGCGTCGCATGGCCCAATCGCGAGATTCACAGGTGGTTGGCTGATCCTGCCGGCTATCGTGCCTTGGAGGCGGCGTAATGGTTGCTCTCCATCAGCGAATCACTATGCTGAAGATTGCCGACGCTTGCAAAACTAAGGCGAAGGGGTATACTTTTTCCGTGGCCGAAACAGAGGCCTACGGGATTGGCGTCCCGAATGTTCCGTGGCGGACGACCGCCACTGCGCGGTTTTTTTACGTCCGTACACTTTGTCCCTCCTTCTATGGTCGGGCCTTGGTGAGGGAGCGCTTGCGCTCGCCGGTTCCCACGGACGCCGGTACGCCAACCTTGTCATGTGCCTGGCCACCCCGATTGGCGTCGGCGGCCGGGTCTATCAAACCTGTCCGTGGAGGCCGCTATGCGTGCTAATGCCATCGCTCGTTCTGAGCAAAAACACCAACCATCAATTGGCCTTGCGGCCGTACCGAACAACGTTCCGCCAACCGTCAAGATCGATACGAATGATCGGATCCTGGAGCGTGTCGACGACATGCTTTTGAACGATTCGCGCCGGGCGTGGAAGATCCACAACATTCTCGAATTCATGGTCGCAGCTCTGCCGGCAGACGATGCTGACGCCCTGCCGACGCATTGCACTCTGGTTGATCTGCGATCAGAAATGGAGCAGCTCGCGAGCAGCCTGATGGATTTGATGCATAACCCGCTGAACGACGCCGATCTGCGCAAGGTACTGACCGGCGAAGATCGGGAGACGTGGGAGCGTGCGAACATCGCGGCTCGTGGCCAGGGTGTGACGCCGAGGCAGCAGGGCGTATGGGACACGATCGCATACGGTGGCGTCAGCAAGATAGTGCCGGGCGAATCGAGCGGTACCGGCGCGCGCGCAAACGCCGGATCACAACACCGCGTTCTGCACTTCCGCGACGCTGACGCGCACATCGAATACAACGCGCAATACGGCCAGGGCTCGCTGCTCGACGCGCTGACACTGCATGTCGGCGGCATGGCGAAGAATATCGCGCTGGTCGAACGTTACGGACCGAATCCAACGCGCAACATGCGCACGCAGATGCAACTGACCGCCGTCCACGACAACACCGAAATGCGCACGATCGAGGGTGGCATGACGTCGATCGGCGCCTACTGGAACTACATCAGCGGCGCGACCAACACGCCTGTCAATCCGGCGCTCGCCAAGCATTTCAATGACCTCAGAACCGTCGTGAGCGCGATCAAACTGCAGGGCACGATCCTCGCGGCACTGGGCGACGTGGGTACGATGTTCGTGACGGCCGGCTACAACAAGGTGCCGTTCTTTCGTTCGCTCGCGACCGCCGCGCGGCTCGCCGCGCCGGGTTCCGGTGAGTTTCGTTCGTGGCTCGCATCACAGGGGCTGATCGCCGAATCGCTCGAGCACGGCATGAACCGATGGGGCATCGACAATCTCGCGACGAACTGGGCTGCGAACCTGTCGGCCAGCACGATGAAGTTCGGCGGTGTCACGGGCTGGACCGATGCGCTGCGCACTGGCTTTCAGGCGCAAATGATGCGCGGCCTCGCGGAAATTGCCGGCAAGCCGTGGGCCGACCTGACCGAATGGGATCGCCGCACGATGTCGCGCGCCGGCATCACGGAAAGCGATTGGGCGGTGGTCAACAGGGCGACGCCGGGCCAGTACAACGGTAGCAGCTTCCTGACGCCCGATTCTATCTATGCAACTGGCGACGCCGCGGCGGCCGACGTTGTACCGAAGATCCTCGGCATGATTCGCGAGGAAGGCGAGTTCGCGGTGCTCAATCCGGACCTGACGACCAAGGTAATCACTTCGGCCACGCCGGGCACGTGGCGTGGCGAGCTGCAGAAGACGTTCATGCAGTTCAAGTCGTTCCCTATCGCGATGGTCACGCGGCATTGGGGGCGGCTTGCGGAGATGCGCCGCAGCGGCGATTACAAGGTGGACGGCGCGCCCGCACTGGCGAATCCGCTTGCCTATGGCGCGGCGCTCGTCGTCAGCACGACATTGATCGGCGCCATGTCACTGCAGATCAAAAACATGCTGTACGGGAAAGACCCGGAGCCGATGTATGACGATCTCAAGCACGCTGGGAATTTTTGGTTCCGCGCCTTTTCGACTGGCGGCGGCGCCGGCTTTGTCGGAGACATGCTGAACGCGTCGCTGAGCAACTACGACTTCGGCAGTGCACTTGGATCCGTCGTCGGAGGGCCGGCCGCCTCCTTCCTCTTCGAACCGCTGCACATCGCGACTGCGAACGGCATTGACGCGGCGGAGGGGCGAGACACGCATGTCGGCGCAGACGCGTTCAAATTCGTGACGAAGAACTTCCCGTTTGCGAACCTTTGGTACTGGCGCACCGTCTGGAACCGGCTGATCTGGGACAACATAGCCGAGAACGTATCGCCCGGCGTGACGCAGCGGAACATCCGCAAGTCGAATCAGCAATACCACAACGACTACTATTGGACGCCGGGCACGTCCTCGCTGTTCGATCCGGCAACGTGGCAACCACAGCGCGCACCGGACCTTGCGCGAGCCTTCTCACAATAAACACTCGGGGGGTATATGAAGATTTTGAGTTACCTGAAGCAAACCTATCAGCGCGCGGGCGTGCGAATCTCAATCACAGCGCTCGTTGCGGACGATCACAAGCTGCATCAGCAACGTGAGGCCGACTGGTTTTGGACCGGTACGGTTGCCGTGTTGCACTCTGAAGCTCAGCGCGCCAGGCGCGCTTGTCTCGGCGAGATCAGCGCATCGCCTTTTGCCCGATCCTTTCGCGTGCCTGATGACTATCGGCAGTTTGCCCACGCAAAAATAGTTGAGACCGCCAGAGGCCTCGCCGGCACTGATCTTCGAGTTGCTCTCGATTCCGTCGGGATTTATGTCTGCCTTCTGGTCGAGTGCGCCGAGATCGGCGAATTCGTCGATGGTGAGTCGATCTTTGTCGATGTCGGGCCAGCTGGGGCGGCGGTGGCCGCAGTGCATCCGAATACCTTCGCGGAGCGACGCCAAGAATTGAATCTGGCGTAAGAGCGTTGCCGGCAGCAGGCGAAACGCTACCGGCATTGACGAATTCTCATCGGGAGCAACGGAATGTCCAAAATTGAACGCATCGAACAGCAGATTCGCGACGCCAACACCAGTGCCTTCGCCCTGCAACAGGATCTGACCGAGCTACTGCTTGAGAGCGACGGCGCCGACACGCCGGAGATCGTCGCGATGCGCGCCGAGGTGGCGAAGCATCAGGCGCGCGTGCGTGATCTTAGCGCCGCTCTCCGCATTGCGTACCACGCTGATGGCGAGCTGGAACGCCGTCAAAACACAGAGGAAGCCCGAGCAGCACTTGGGCGGGCTCGGAAGCTGGAGCGGCGATACATCGCAGCCGCAGCAGCGATCGAGGCCGCTGTCGAGGCGTTACGGACTGCGCAAAGCGAGTTCGCCCAGGTGCATACCGAACTGGGCATCGAAGCGCGCGCAGTGATCGACCGCTCCAGACTTCGCGAATCCGATCGCTTCGGCAAGTTGATGTTCGTGTACGGCGACCCTGTGACGGGTACCGCAAAGAAGGCCGTCGACGATGGCACGGACGAAGGGTTGGCCGCGCTCGCGCAATCGCACGTCCGCCGCGTCATCGCCTTGATGGAGTCCGCGCTTGAATACGCACCGTCGACATCAGACCCAGCGCCGATCCATCACGATGAATCGAGCGCCGCGGTGCTGGCGCGGGGATCCTGAGAATGCTATCGGCAAAGCATCGGCGTTTCGCCGAAGAGTATGTGGTCGATCTCTCCGGACCCAAAGCCGCTATCCGCGCCGGCTTTAGCGCACGATCGGCACGTCAGCGTGCGTACCGGCTGTTGCGCAATCCGGAGGTCACGGATTTGATCAACGACCTTCTGCGGGATCGGACGAAGCGCGTGCAGGCCGAAGCGGATCAGGTAGTTCGTGAGTTGATGGATCTGGCGTTTGCGGATGCAAGGGACGTTGTGGAATTCATCCGCGTTGCCTGTCCCGCGTGCTATCCCGATTCGGAAGCCGCGCACAGGGCGCCGCGCGAAGACTGCGAGGAATGCTTCGGCGAGGGTTTGGGCAGCGTCGAGATCCGCGATACGCGGACGCTCGTCGGAGGCGCACGGCGCTTGTTCGACGGGGTCAAGCAGACGAAGGAGGGGCTTGAGGTAAAGCTCCGGGACCGTACGAAAGCTCTCGAGTTGCTCGGCCGTCACCTCGGCATGTGGAGCGACAAGCTCGAGCTGAAGAGACCGAAGGTAATGGTTAAAGATTGGACTGGCCGGAAAAGGGTCGTTCGTTTTACAGGGGAAAACGATGAATGAAGAGGAATTCGCAGCACGGCTTTATGGGGCGACAACTACTGCGGCTGGCGACGCGCCTGCAATCGACCCCAGTGCGACCACCACCGCGGACGATGCGACGGGAGGCAGTGAATCATCCGGAAAGTCCGTCGAGGTGACTGGCCTCGATCTTGTTCGGTCGGACCCGGAACGCAAGTTCTACAGCGCGGAGGCGATGCACGGCGCCATCTACGACGAGATGACGGCGACGGAAGGCATTCACGGTGGCCCGCACGACCTCGCGCCCGTCGAAGGCGTTGATCGCAAGGAGTTCGCCGAGATCGTCGCCGACCACGGTGCCACTGTCAGCGACGCCCGCGAGTTTCTGCAGGACTATCGCGATTTCATGCAGGCCAAGCTCACAGACGCCGAGAAGAAGGACTTCCTCGCCGACGCGATCAAGGGTATGAAGGAGAAATACGGCGACGGCTGGGAGGGTGCATGGGACGCAGCGAATGCCCTGGCGAAGCGCGATCCGCGCGTCGCGAAAATGCTCGTTGAGTCGGGCCTCGGCGCGGACCGACGGACGGTGATTCGTTTTGCTGAAGAGGCGCTGCGCCAGCGTGCGTCCGGCCGACTGAAGTGAGTCGCACGGTGGCAATGCAGGTCGACTGGCGAGAGCTGCTGTTCGACCTGCGGCGGCTTGGTTTGGGTGCATCGCGCATATGCTCTCTGCTTAAAGGTGCGGTCGACGAGCGAACACTGCGGATGTATGGGGAGGGCGCATTAGCACCAAGCCATTACCGCGGCGAGTTGCTGGTGGCCCTTTGGATCGAGCATACGGGAAGGCCTAGAGAAGCGCTGCCCGTATGCCCGTTCGTGAAACGGGCTAGATAGTCTCGCGAGGGGGCAAATGTCCGTTGCTCGATAGCTTGCCGGCCCGTTCCGCCAACCAGTCGTCGATGTCGCTTTCGATCCAACCCTTACAGCCCGGTATGATTTCGAATGGTTCAGGAAAGCGACCTTCAGCGATCATGCGATAGAGCGTCGACTGGCCAAGGCCCACTTTTGCTGCGACCTGCTTGATTCGGATTGCATTCATGAATGCCCCTGTCTGAAGATGGCAAAAGCACCCGCCGCGCCGCAACTTTCTTGCACCTACGCGCGAGCCCGCGCGAGCCGCGCCAAATTACTCGTTTCCATCGGCTCGGCCGGAATCTCACGGTTCTTGGTGATAACGGCCCTTCTCGCACCAGAATCGCGTCTTTACACCCGGTTGATGCTGAAATAGTTCTGCTGCCTGTTCGCAGTTCAGCCTGTTGTACGAGAGATCGCGCTGTTCATCTGCGTCGAAAGTGGCAACGTGAATACGAGCAGCCTCAATCACCACGCTGGATCGATACAGCGTGAATGTCTCGGCCTCCGCGCTCACGGAGAACAAGACGGCTAGTGCCGCAATTGCGTGTTTGTGCATTCTGATCTCGATGAGTAAGCTTATTGGCCGGCGGCAGACATTCTCGCGGCTTGGCTGGACGGCCGCATGAGGAGGCTGATTTTGTGTCTTCACGCCACGGCGCCGCGCAGTGCAATAACATCTGCGCCGGCCTTCAACCGATCCAGGTAATCCGCCCACGCCTGCATCATCACGCGACGGTCCTTGATGAACTTCGTCCGGTTGTACGCGCCGCCTAGGTTGTCCGGTACCGCGTGCGCGAGCTGGTGTTCGATGACTTCGGGTTTCTGCTCGAGCTCCTCGTGGAGGATCGTGCGCGCCATTGCCCGAAAGCCATGGCCGGTGATCTCTGTACGCGTGTCGTAGCCGAGCCGCCGCAACGCCGCGTTGACTGCGGCTTCACTCATGGGCCGCTTGCGATCGCGCGCTCCGGGGAACACGTAGCGGCCGGCGCCGGTGAGCGCGTTCAGCTCGCGCAGGATCGCAACGGCCTGCGTGGCGAGCGGAACTAGATGCTCTGTCTTCGTCTTGCTGACGTGATAGCGCCATTCACCTTTGTCCAGATCGATCTCTGCCCACTCGGCCTGCCGCAACTCACCCGGCCGGACGAATAGCAACGGCGCGAGCCGCAGCGCGCATTTGACCGGAAAAGTACCGGAGAATGCATCGAACGCGCGCAGCATCTCGCCCACCTTTTTTGGATCGGTGATTGACGCGAAATGTGTGGTCTGGGCCGGTGGGATCGCGCCGACCAGGTCACGCGCAGGGTCCGCCTTGCAGTGCCCCTCCTTGATGGCAAAGCGGAATACGCGGCTGATTTCGCTCCGCAGCCGATGAGCGGTGAAACGAGCGCCCCGGCTGTCCACCCGTTTCAGCACAGCCAAAATCTCAGGGGCGTCGATCTCCTTGATGGGACGATGGCCCAGCCAAGGGAAGGCGTCACTTTTGAAGCGCGCCAAGGTCTTGTCGTGCTGAGCGGGCTCGACTGTCGACTTTCGTTCGTCCATCCAGGCAAGAGCGACAGATTCGAAGGAATTGACCGCGGCCAGTCTTACTGCACGCTTGTCCGCCTTCTTCGCCTCGCCTGGATCGATACCCGCCGCCAGCTTCTCGCGTGCGTCTTCCCGCTTTTTGCGTGCCGCTGCCAACCCGACATCTGGATAGACCCCGAGCGATAGTAACTTTTCCTTGGCAGCGAAGCGGTACTTCAGGCGCCAGTATCGTTGGCCGGCAGGGGTAATGAGGAGGAACAGGCCGCCGCCGTCAAACAGCTTCTGCGGCTTGACGTCGGGCCTGGTGTTTCTGATGGCAGTATCGGTGAGCGGCATGGGGGTATCTGAGCGCGGGGATATCGCAGAAAAGGCGACATACCCCTAGAAATACCCCCCACCTACCCCCGCTGTCAATGGCGAAACATTGCAGCCGCTAGAAACAAAAAACCCCGCGAAGCTAGACTTGGCGGGGTTCAGTGGTGAAACATGGTTGAAGCTTGAATACTATCTGGTGCCCAGGGCCGGAATCGAACCGGCACGCCTTGCGGCGGGGGATTTTGAGTCCCCTGCGTCTACCAATTTCACCACCTGGGCAGATTCTGCGTAAATTGCAGAAGCCGCAGATTATGGCTGAAAATCGATCGGCGGGCAAGCCGGTCGCTTCCGCTCGCCGCATCGTCCGTGCCGGAAGATCGCGCGCAACGTGCAGTGGCACAATGCGGGTCTGGCAACGTGTTGCCAAGGTTTCAGTTCAGGAAGAAAGACGTGGATCAACAGTTGAGCGGCGCATCGGCAAGCGTTGCGCTGAAAGACGCGGGATCGGACGCAGGCGCGGCGAATGGCGTGTCGCCGTTTCAGGTGGCCGGTCACGCGTGCCGTCCCGATTGCGGAGCGTGCTGTATCGCGCCGTCGATTTCGAGCCCGATTCCGGGCATGCCGAATGGCAAGCCGGCGGGCGTGCGCTGCGTGCAACTCGGCGACGATCTGCGTTGCGCGATCTTCGGCCGGCCGGAGCGCCCGGCGTGCTGCTCGGGCCTGCAACCGCAACTCGACATGTGCGGCGCGAACCGTGGCGAAGCGCTGGCGTGGCTCACGCAACTCGAAGCGCAAACGCAGCCGCAACTACCCTCTCCGCTAGTTGTCTCTAGCACGTAGCGCGCTGCGATCAACGTGGCACCAACGTGGCGACGCGAGCAAGCCATCTCAGGCAAACGCGGGCAACGATGTCCGCAACGGCTTCCACAGGAGATTTCGCATGACCCGATTCGCAGCGCCCGGCCGGCGCCGCTTTCTGCGCACCGCGCTCGCCGGTTGCAGCGCGCTTGGCATTACCGTGTCGCTCGCGGCCTGCGCGAGTTCAACGTTTCCGTTCATTCCGTCGCACTACACGTTCTCGAAGCAGCAGGTGCAGGAAGCGGTGCAGCGCAAATTCCCTTATCAGCGCACGGTGTCGCAGGTATTCGACGTCGCGCTCGCCAACCCGGTGGTGGGCTTGCTGCCCGACGCGAACCGCGTATCGGTGAAGCTCGATGTGCGCTTCGCGAGCCCGTTTCTGCAGCAGCCGGTCGACGGCGTGTTCACGCTATCCAGCGAACTCGCTTACGACGCAGCCAGCCGCTCGGTGATCCTCAAATCGCCGAATGTCGATAACGTCAGCATGAACGGTCAGGCGCAGGCCTACACGCAGCAGATCAACGCGGCGGCGGCGCTGCTTGCCACGCAATTGCTGACCAACTATCCGATCTACACGTTCAAGCCGGAACAGTTGCAATTTGCCGGCGTGAATTACGAACCCGGTACAATCAGCATCCTTACAAACGGCATACGCGTGCAGATCGTCGAAAAATGACGCGCGCGCGGCCGGCGGGGCCGCGCATGTCGGATCAGTACCGTGCGGCCCTGTTCGTTGCGACCACCCACCGCGATAAGGGGCATTGATGGACTGGCTACTGGCTTGCAAAGCGCTGATTCTTGGCGTCGTCGAGGGTTTGACCGAGTTCTTGCCGGTGTCGAGCACCGGACATTTGATTGTCGTCGGCAGCCTGCTGGATTTCTCCGACGAGCATGCGAAAACCTTCGATGTCGTGATTCAGCTCGGCGCGATTCTCGCGGTGTGCTGGGAGTTTCGCCGCCGCATCGGCGACGTGCTGGTGGGTTTGCCGAGCCGGCCCGACGCGCGCCGCTTCGCGCTGAACGTGATTATCGCGACGATTCCGGCGATCCTGCTCGGTCTGCTGTTCGAGAAGTCGATCAAGGCGGCGCTGTTTTCGCCGGTGCCCGTCGCGTTTGCGCTAGTGGTCGGCGGCGTCGTGATCCTGTGGGCCGAAGCGCGTCAGCGCGCGCGCGGCGCTGCGGCGCCGCGGGTGCGCAGCGTCGACGATCTCACTCCACTCGACGCGCTGAAGGTCGGCCTCGCGCAGTGCTTTGCGCTGATTCCGGGCACCTCGCGCTCGGGCGCGACGATTATCGGCGGCATGCTGTTCGGACTGGAGCGTCGCGTTGCCACCGAGTTCTCGTTTTTTCTCGCGATTCCGATCATCTTCGGCGCGACCGCCTACGAGTTGTACAAGGACTGGCATCTGCTGACGGTCGATGCGTTCGGCAGCTTCGCGCTCGGTTTCGTGGCGGCGTTTATCAGCGCGTTTATCTGCGTGCGGTGGTTGCTGCGCTACGTCGCATCGCATGACTTCACGGTGTTCGCGTGGTACCGGATCGGCTTTGGTTTGCTGATTTTGCTGATCGGGTATAGCGGCGGACTGAGCTGGGCGGATTGAGGGTCGTTAAAAGCGCATTGTTCGCGCGATGAAAAAAGAAAAAGGTCTGTAATTGCAGACCTTTTTCGTTGGTTTGGCGCATTTGCGTTATGCCGCGGCGCGCTTGCGGAAAACGAGATCCCATACGCCGTGACCGAGCCGCAGACCGCGACGCTCGAATTTCGTCACTGGGCGATAGTCGGGCCGCAGTGCGTAGTTTTCGGCGGTATTTTCGAGCAGCGGATCGGCGCCGAGCACGTCGAGCATCTGCTCCGCGTAGTTCTGCCAGTCGGTTGCGCAATGCAGATACGCGCCGGGCTTCAGACGCGCGACGAGCTGTGCGACGAATTTTGGCTGGATCAGCCGGCGCTTGTGATGCCGAGCCTTGTGCCACGGGTCCGGAAAGAAGATATGCACGCCGTCGAGACTGTCCGGCGCGATCATGTGTTCGAGTACTTCAACCGCGTCGTGCTGGATGATGCGGATATTCGTGAGTGACTGTTCGCCGATCAGCTTCAGCAGCGCGCCGACGCCGGGCTCGTGAACTTCGACACCGAGGAAATCGTCGCCCGGACGCTGCGCGGCGATTTCCGCGGTGGTCGCGCCCATCCCGAAACCGATCTCCAGCACGCGCGGCGCGTCGCGGCCGAACACGGCATTCCATTCCGGCTGTTGCGGCGCGAACGGCAGCACGAAGCGCGGGCCGAGGTCGTCGAGCGCGCGGCGCTGGCCGGTCGATACGCGGCCCGCGCGTGTGACGAAGCTACGGATGCGGCGGTGGTGCAGCGTGTCTTCGGAGGCGGCGCCGGGCAATGGGCCGGCGTTTTCATTGTCGGCGGCGGGCTGGGATGGCGTCGGGAGTTCGTCCGGCAGGCCAGAGTCGTTTGGATCGTGGATCATCGTCGATGCTGCTGCAAGGGTGAGAGCTTCGCGGCCGGCTTGCATGGCGAGGCCGTGTGCGGTTTGCAATTTGCGCTCCGCGGTCCGAAGCCCGCGAATCGCGTGCGCCGTGCAAGCTTCTGAAGCGCGCGCGGCGTTTTTTCGCAGGCTTTGCCGGGCTGTTGCCGCTACAAAAAAGCCGCCTTCAGGGAGGCGGCTCTTGCTGGATTTTGCTGAACACTCAGCGGGAAAGTGGAGCGGGCGATGGGAATCGAACCCACGGCTCTAGCTTGGGAAGCTAGGGTATTACCATTATACGACGCCCGCAGAGCGCGCTATTTTACAGGGGTTTCGGTGGTTTGGGGAGTCGGGATCGTGTCTGCTGGCGTGAAAAGTGTCGCCACTCCGGAAGTTCGTGCTGGCTTCACCAGATGCGTTTGTCATCGCGCAACGCCTCCGCAATAATCAGTCGAAATTTCAGATTTTGGTAAGACGATTGTGCAATACTTGCCGTACAGGTCGTGCTCAATAGGTGATCCACTCGGGGATAAACCATGAAGAGTAAAGTTACGGGGCCGAAAGCGGCCCACAATGCTTCGCAGGTTTTGGCGAACGGCTCGACTGGCAAGAATTCAAAGACTGCTGCCGGAAGCGCACTATCACAAGTTGCGGCGCCCAAAAGAGTTACTTCGTCAGGCGCAGCATCGAGTGCGTCGAAGGTGCTCCGCGATGGAAGGACAAGCGTCGCGTCAAAAAGTGCAGCTGGGTCTGCATTGTCACAGCGGCAGACCAGCCGGAAAAAGTAAACCACGAAAGAGTTTGCGTCCAGTTTGTCGACCATTACCGCCACCGATCTTGAGTCCGCTCTAACCGGGGACCCAGAAGCGCTTGAGGTTCACCTGACGCTCGTAGAGCGAGACGTGCTCATCGACGGACATTTAGTCAAGATTCACTGTCACTGTCTTTCGGTAGACGGAAATGGCCGTGTGCAACTACATCGGCTCGCGGAGTTTATGCGGAATGCCGTCGTTGACTATGCGATTCCGCGCTCGAAGCTCGCCGACGCGAAGGCACGCGATAACAGGTTCAACAGCACCGAGGCAGTTGCCGAACTCGTAGAGCGCGCCAAGCGCTCGTTTACCGATTTGGGGAACACCGGTGAGGGGGGCGAGATGTTGCTGTTTCTGCTGGCGGAGCGCTTCCTCAAGCTGCCACAGATTCTTTGCAAGATGGATCTCAAGACAGACATGCGTATGCACTACCACGGTGCGGATGGGGTGTATGCAGGCGTGACACCGGAAGGCGTCTTGAAGCTCTACTGGGGTGAATCAAAAATCTACGGGGATGCGAGTGCTGCGATTCGTGACTGTCTCAATTCACTCGCCCCCTTCCTGATTGAACCCGAACATGAGGAGGCGGAGCGGGAGCGCGACCTGATCCTTCTGAGTGACAAAGCCGACCTCAGCAACCCGGCAATCACCGATGCGCTTAAAAAGTATTTCGACAAGTCGTCTGTCATGTCTAAGCGGGTCCAATACTGCGGCGCGGCCCTTGTAGGTTTCGACGCTCCGTTCTATCCGAAAGGCGACGCGAAGGCAGTCGCAGAGGAGATCGCCAAGGCGTCCCGCACGGCACTCACTGGGTGGTGCAATAGTATCGGAGCGCGGCTCAAATTGGAGAAGCTCGATCAGATAGAAATTGAGATGTTCTGCGTACCGCTGCCGTCGGCGGAAGGTTTCCGCGCCGCATTTCTCAAAGCGATGGGGATCAAGGAGCAATGAGCCTCGCTGATCTCCAATCCTGGCTTCTCCATGAAGGCATTCGGGCTGATCTCGATGCGATCACTCGACTCACGGTTCGCAACGAACTCGATAATCTGGACCCTGAGCGCTCTGCGCTGTCCGCAGCGGAGATTGACTGGCCCAGATTGTTGCTCGCCGGCAGCATTCTGGCGCGATCGGACCAACGGGACGATCAGGACGCTGCACTCCGAATCGCAACCGCTGCAATTTCTCTGACGGACGGTCAAGCGCTAAAAGACGCGGGCGCCGTTCTATTGAGTAAGCTTTCCAACTTTCGGGCCATTGAGTTAGCCGTCGATCGAGGCCTGCTGGCAACTAACCTTGGTGGGCGGCTGGGCGTCGCGTTGCGTCTCGAAGCGCAGCGCCGTGAAATGGACCGTTCTGTCTTGGTGCAATCGAGCGGCGCCTGGTTACAAGTAAACGATTTTCAGCAACGTTTCTGGATCAATGCGGCTGGAAAGCGCTGGCTCTCGGCATCCGCGCCTACCGCCTCTGGTAAAACATTTCTGGTACTGCAGTGGCTGATCGACCAGATAGTTGCGGGTGATACCCGGGTGGCGGTCTACCTTGCACCGACCCGCGCGCTGGTTTCCGAGATAGAGACCAGTCTCAAGGGTCTCATAGGCAGCGCCGGGCGGATCGAGGTGTCCTCCCTTCCGCTCCCCGATAAGTACAAAGCTGCTAGCGCTGGCGGTGCGCGAGTGATTCTCGTATTCACACAGGAACGGTTGCACCTTCTCGCTAACGTGCTCGGTGACGTGTTGTCAATCGACCTGCTTATCGTGGACGAAGCGCACAAGATCGGTGACAACCAGCGTGGCGTGATTTTGCAGGATGCAATAGAGCGGGCCACCCGCGCTAACCCAAAGATGAAGGCCGTGTTTATCAGTCCGGCTACTCAGAACCCCGAAGAGTTGCTCACAGACGCGCCCGATTGCGTGCAGACCATCGCCCTCGACAGCGACGCCACCATGGTCCTTCAGAATCTGTTAGTCGCGACCCAAGTGCCGCGAAGCTCGAAGCTTTGGGCGCTTACCCTTCGACAGCAGAGATCGACACTTCCAGTGGGGATCCTTCGTCTCACGAGCACGCCGGATGGACTTAAGAAGCGTCTCGCGTTCATTGCCGCGGCTGTTGGCGAGAGAGGCGGAACGCTCGTTTACACGAACGGCGCTGGCGAGGCGGAAGATGTCGCTGAACTGATCAGTCAGCTCTTGCCCAAGCTTGAGTCCGAGGATTCAGAGCTCTCACAGTTAGCTGAGCTTGCCCGGAAGGGTGTGCACCAAGACTTTAGACTTGCACCGTTGGTCGAGGCAGGGGTGGCGTTTCACTACGGAAACATGCCGTCGCTGCTTCGGCTCGAGATAGAACGGTTGTTCCGGTCAGGAAAGATTCGCTTCCTAGTATGCACTTCAACTTTGATCGAAGGCGTGAACCTGTCGTGTCGCACAATCGTGGTGCGCGGACCACGCAAAGGGAAGGGCCATCCAATGGAGCCGCACGATTTTTGGAATCTTGCTGGCCGCGCGGGTCGATGGGGTGACGAATTTCAAGGGAACATCATCTGTATCGACCCAGAGGACACGCGGGCTTGGCCCAGCGGCGTTCCTGGCCGCGCGCGCTACCCCATTAAGCGTGAAAGCGACGCTGTTATCGAGCTTGGCGACGGAGTGGCGAACTATCTTTCTGAGCGTGGGGTGTCGGATCTGTCCAGCATCGAGGACACGGATAAATTCGAGCAGGTAGGTGCCTATCTGCTGACCACCTTCATGCGGCTAGGATCCATATCGGCGGCTAGCCTCGCGAAGCGCCATGACACTGCGTCGATTGCGAAGCTCGACAACGTGCTCGGTGCCCTGGTAGCGCAGATCGAAATCGACGTTGATTTGGCTGCTAGGCACCCAGGAGTAAGTGCGATGGGCCTTCAGCGCCTTCTTGAAGCTTTCCGCGCGTACTCTGGCGACGTCGAACCTGCTACCGGCCGAGGTGGCGAGCAATGATAGCTATGATCGATTCGTTACGATTATGGGGAGAATCAACAAGCACCTGTTTCTCGCGTTCACCCCCGAGAGCCGCATCAGGCTTTATGCATTGGTCGTTTTCAAATGGCTAAAGGGGTACTCGTTAGCAAGGATCATCCGCGATAGCATTGACTGGCACCAAGATGCCGGTAGGTCCTTCAAACTCGCCGACCTGATCCGCAGCACGATGGAACTGGTGGAGCAGATTGCTCGCTTCAAGGCTCCGAAGTACCTATCCGCCTACATGGATGTGCTTCACCTGCATCTTCGCGAGATCGGCCGTGAAGATCTAATCGACGATGGTTTGGATATTGGCACGCAACTTGAGTTCGGCGTTTCGTCAATGACACTTCTCTCTCTAATGGAGCTTGGCCTTTCCCGGATGAGTGCCGTCGCTTTGTACGAAAGGATTGCTCGCGACGACCTTAGCAGAGAGGAATGCATAGCGTGGATAGCCGAGCGCGTAGGTCAATTCATGGCAATGGATATCCCGGCTATTATCATCCGCGAGGTACGCGAACGTCTCACGCTGCCTGGCGACGTAGCGACGTAATGTCACCAGTGAATTGGAGGTTGTACATGCCAGCGAAACCCATCACCCTCGGCCCGCTACATTTCGACAGGAGGAAGGACGCGGTCGCGTATTTAAAGGAGATGCTCTACCGATATGACGTGGGCGATCGAGTCAACGCCGACGACTCGGTGATTCTGAGAGCCGCGCTTGAGCATCATCCAAATGCCGCTGAAAAAATTGGGTGCGGTATTACCGACTTCAGTGTTCGAACTGCTGACTTTGGCACCAAGTGCTTCTGGGTAAATCGTCCCGACGGAACGACCGAAAAGTTTTCCATTACCGGATCTATCCACGTCAGCTAGGCGTCGCCCTTTAACTAACTTCCAATACGGCCCGGTACAGAGAAGATGGCACTGTCGTGCGTATGAACTATTGAACGAGTTACTCAGATATGACATCTTTCTCAGGACTTTGCGCGGATCTGAACTGCAAGCTTACGAATTTCCGAGATAGATGGAGCGCGTACAACCCCCAGAAGCGGCGTGGAGTCTTTACAGTCTGGTCCGATCGGCTGGAGAGGCGCGGCAAACCGTATAAGTTCATCGAAGCCGACGCCGAAGACTCACGAATCGGAGCCCGAGAGCTGAAACGGCATATCGACGCCGTCATGACGGACGGTGCAGAGGCGTTCGGAATCCTCTGCGAAGCCAAAGATATAGCGGCGTCGCCGCGTTCACGCAAGCGCTTTGATCCGGATGTGTTGCTCGTTCTGCGGTTCACCATAGAGAAGGGTATGTATGTCGCATACGTTGTTGGAGAAGTGAACGTAGCTGCCGTGAAGAGCGGACGTGGCGCAACAAATGTGCGTCGATGGGTGGATGCTCTTGACGACCTACCGAGCGATCCTGCCGGTTCGGTTGTGCCTGAGCGAGTGGGCGGGAAGATGTTGGTATTCGTTCGTGATCCAAAGATACGCGCGACCGTGCTCAACCGAGCGAATGGTAAGTGCGAATATTGCGGTCAAGAAGGATTTCTACTGCCAAACGGAAAGCGATACATCGAGGCGCACCATATTATTAGCTTAGCTAATCAGGGTCCGGACACTATGGATAACGTCATTGGGCTGTGCGCCAACCACCATCGCGAGGTGCACTTCGGTAAGAGCGCAAAAAAATTGGAAAAGTTGCTGGTTGAGCGACTAGCAACAATACGGAGAAAGCACTGATTATGCTAGCCAGCTAGAATGGATCAAAGATCGTCTTCCTTCCAGCCTCTCGCCAACTGCTGGTGGTACGCCAAGATCCTATCCCGATATGCGACAGCCCGATCTGATTCTGGTCGTGGGAGTAATCTGAACAAGCCGTATTCGTAGTGAGGATCAAGCCCGTTGTGACAAGTATGGCAAAGGGTAATCAGGTTGCTCGCCTCAGTCGCACCGCCGATAGCCCATGGCCGAATATGATGGACGTGCAGTTCGATATCGGTGTGGTCAGTCGGGCTTCTTCCACATACTCGACATCGGAAGCGATCTCGCTTGATGATTTCCATGCGAAGCTTCGGCGTTGGCGCCCTCTGCATTGCGGACGGTGGAAGACATGCTGGTGAGGCGAAACCGTATTCCCCGACGCGAACCGCAGGGCTGGGCGCGAGCCACTCGGGAATCGAGGATTTGGCCAATTCCATTTCCACGACCGCATGTCCACCGAAATTGAGAAAGATTCCAAGATCTTCAGGTGTTAGCACTGCGAATCCGGGCTCCCCTATATCGCGCCAACGTTTCAGCATGCGGTCAGCATGGACTAGAGATGCCGCACGAAGCTCAATCCGTCGTTTTTCGTCAGCGTATCCCGTAAAGTGGCTGTACGCAGAGTACTCGGGTTGTCCGTTTTCGCCAAGGAGCAATGTCAAGGCATAGTAATGCTTGTCCGAGTCTGGTTCGGACAACATCGTGGACGTGATTCGATCTTCGAGATCGCTCATATGCGCTTTTCACATTATCTGTATTACTTGCTAGTCCGGTATTGTATGTTGGCTACCCAGCTTCCGAGCGGCAGCCAGTGCAGGCATCGAAATTAGCCGAATGCCGTATCGGATCGCCGGCTCTCATGGCCTAATACATCTGGCGAGCAAAAAGCTTTTCAGCAGTATTTCGAACGATGCCTAGATTTGGCGTATCCCAGTTGAAACGCTCAAACACATACTGGCAGATTGTTTGAACGTGATCAAGTAGACCGGACCGCCAATCTGCGAGAGGACTTGCGCTTGTGTACGTGATCGAAGGGATCGTCGACCGGTAGTGTTCAAAAAGCGGCATGCCATTGGGGAGGAGATTGACGAGAGAGCGGCCTTCGGCATCAACCACACGTATTGCAATCGTTACCAGTTCGGCTGGTTCTAGCAATGACTCGTAGAGATCGACCACGCACTTTAACGCTTCAGCCACATACATCGAAAAAGCGCCAATATCTAAAACCGACCCCCAGCCTTGCGAGAGCGTACGCCCTTCTTCACGCATGAGCACGCGTTGAAAGAACAATCCCGAATGAGCGAAGCACCAGTAGTCCGCGCGATCCACGTCTGCGAAGTCCTTCCATTGGTACGCCATGTCTAAGCCAATCTCACTGGCCTTCGGAGATTTATCGGGCGAGGTGGCGTAGAACAGGAACGGCCACCCGCGATACTCCCCGCTCGCTTTCTGTGCGGCTCGCTTTAGCTCTGATAGGGGGATTCGATTCGGTTCGAATTGGGAAGGGAAGCTCCACGTTTCTAGGAACCCGCGATACTTCGCCCCTCCGCTATCGCTGATATATTGTGTGTTCCGCTCGGCTATCGCACGGATCGTTCCGATCTGCTGGTTGAATTGTTCCTCGGCGGAAGGAAGGACCTGTTGATTCGTTGTCACTCCTACCAGAATTGCCCGAAACGAGTCGAGCAAAGCGTCGCTACGCTGACGAACCGCCTGATTTACAATATTGCGGAAGTCCGCCGATGACTTGATCGGGGCTGATTGGTTATTGTCCGTGCGCACGTAAAGAACGGCACTTTGCAGCACATCCGGATAGGCCTTCTGGCAAATATGAGGTGTATCGGGAAAGGCTGGAACTTCGATGACGACGAACAACGCTTCATCCATCGTGTGCTTCACTACCGTGCAGTTGATGGGAGGATCAACGTAATTTTGGACGAACTGATTTATGCGTGTCGTGTCGTATGACGCCGCTTGCTCGTTCGTCACGCCCGTCCAACTGAATCCGGCGTTGTGTTCGTCTACACCGACGACGATATAGCCCCCGCCCGAATTCGCGAATGCCAAAATGTCTTTCACAATGGAACAGCAAGCTTTTCTGTCGCCTTCATCCCACGCGGTAGCTCCCTTGTAGTCAAGCGACTTCGTTTCACGTCCGGATTTGATGACCTGTTCGATTTCGTTCATGAGCCTTGCTCCCCGCGTCTGAGTCGATTCAGCGAGCGTTAGTCACCTGCAACTCGCTGCACTACCTCGTTCATTGAGTAGTGAACGAACTGCTTGCCTAGCTCGGTTAGCACATATTGTTTGCTGCCATCGAACGCTGATTCGACCGTGCTGTTGGCTGGTCCGGGCGGCTTCCGTACGGTTTGCTTGCGTAGGAATTGCCCGTCGGCGTTTGTGTCACGCGCTTGTCGAATGACCCCGCCAGTGCTCAGGTCGCGGATCAGCAGCTTGTACAGGTCCGCCTCCGCCGAGTCTTCACGGACGAGATTGCCGTAAATCGCAGACCAGATATCAAACCGTGTGGAGCCGGGATTGCTGAAGATTTCGCGGATCACTGCCAGATGGGATTCATGATAAGTGTCCAGCCAGTCGATGAACAGCCGGACAACGTCATCGGAACACAGGCGCGTCCCAGCAGCGTTCGTCACGAGGTTTGCCACGTAGTGGCGCTTTTCTTCGGTGTCTGCCTTGTCCCAAGCGCGAAAGGCTTTCCGAATGATGTCTAGATATTCGTCGCTCGCGAGCCGCTCATCGATTTCATCGCCAATCGCCTCGAATCGCCGACCGATATCTTGCATGGTCCCACTGAGGATTTCCATCTTGGCTTGATGTTCTTCGAGCCATTGTACCTGGAGGGAAGATGCATGCAGACTGGGCTGTTCGGTCTTCATGCTCGCCAGTGCGCTGATGAACCCGCCGACCCAGGGAATGCTGCCTAGTGCTGCTAGGGTGAATTTCTCGAGGATCCGTCGCTTCGTGCTCGGATTTAGCTTCTCTAGCTCAGTCCGAATCCGTTCGACGGCAGAGTCCGTTGAAGCGATAGCATTATCGGCACTATCCCCTGTATTCATTGCCGCCCCCGCACATGTTATGGACGCGGACTAATTGTACAACTCGGAATGACAGGCAAACGAACCAGCGTTCCGGAAGTTGCAAGCTATTGATTTGTATAGGGTTGAAGGCGATGTGTATAGTCCGATGGGCTTGACGAGCACATTGGACTTGATCGGCGAACTCATGTTGATGCTTCACATGCCGATATCCTGAGTAAGACAACAAAGTGCTCGCCCTCATGAAGATTCTCGCCACATTTCCCAAGCATACTAAAACGATTTGCGTTCTCCTCGCATTCGGAACCGGTGCGTATTTCTATCTGAAAGCGATCCTTGACCATATGAGTCAGGGAGACTCGATGCCGCTGATCTATCTAATTGCGTCTGGGTTACCGTTCAGTGTCTGCTGGGCGGTGCTATTAACGCAGCGTCTCCATAAAACACGCAGCACGCTTGGTGTCCGCCAATGTGATCGCATGCGCGCGCGAAACCGGTTGATCGGAGAGTGTGCAAGTATGATTGCCGTTATTGGCACGACCTTTTCATTAGCGTCGGCATACCAATCGTTCGATTCTGCAAATGAATCGGCCCATATTAATGTTTGGCTTATGGCCCCCCCGATCGTACGACAGGTAACCTCGCCACAGGTCTGCAATGCAAATAACTATCTTAAAGATCGGCTTTGCCCGGAGATGATGCAGTCGATCTCGGATTTGGGAGACTTGTACTTCGGCATAAAGCGAAAGGGAGGCAGTGAAACAAGCGCCGACGCACTGATTGACGACCTCGGCATCAAGGCTCAGGTATTGAGCCGTCACGTACCGGACAGTTTGGCAGCGCAACTCAGAGACGCGATTGACCGATTGCGACGTACCGTGCCCGATGAGCTAACCCGTCGATTTATCAGCATTGTCGTCTACGAGATTGTTTGGGCCGCTGCCGTGATCGCCGCTGCACATAAGTTATCGGTTGCTGCCTATGATGCGCGTGTCCGATTCCGCATCGGCCAGCGTATCAGGAAGATTTGCCGTGACATGTGGGCGAGGCCGTGATTCGACAGCGGCCCTATCGATTGCGCAAGCGCGCTACTGGACGGGCACAGCAAGATTGCGTCTGGCTACTCGTAGGTCAGGAGCGCCATCAGTGCCGCGCTGGCAGCACCGTCGTCCCCAAAGCTCTCCAAATACTCGCGCTGTCCCGGCTTCACTCGAACCTTATCGGTGTGGCGGTACGAGCCGGGACCGTCAGGCACGATGACGAACACGGTGTCGCCGCGTACGATCAGACTGGCAATCTCATGATAGGGCAGCGCTCGGCCAGCATCTAATCCAATGCCCCCGTCATCATTCTTGCTGAACCTATGAACTTTCGCTTCGGCCACTTCACCGGTTGCAGCTTCTAGCTTAATCATCGAAATGCCGTAGGTGCTCATTAATGCCCCCGAATGGCGAGAGGATGGTCCGCGCCGTCAGGTGAGTATAACGAAGGCACTGTGGCGAAGGGGGCTCCGTTGCCGGAATCGCGGCACAGCCGGGATAGTCGTCGCATGGACGACACCCAACACCCCAACAATTTCCCGCCGCTGACTGTCGAGCAGATTCGCGAGCTGGCCGCTGCCCTTCGCGACGTGTTCGGAGGCAACCTTTCTCGGACGCAGTTTGCCGACAAGCTGCTGATGTTTCTCGAGGATATGCCGGGGTACGAATCCAGTGACGCCTCGTCATCGCTCATTGAGTCGGCATGGGCCACGTATCACAGGGCGGAAGAATGATTTCGCCACTATTTCATGTCGGCGAGGTCGTAGCGACGCGCGGTGTCTTCGCGCATCTTGAACACCACCGCACCGCGGCATTCTCATATCTGAAGCGTCACGCCTGCGGAGACTGGGGAATGGTTCCGCCCGAGGACGCAGCGGCAAACCGGTTTGCGATTGAGCATGGTGCGCGCATCCTGTCGAGCTACGACATTGCGGGCAAACGCGTCTGGATCATCACCGAAGCAGATCGCAGTATGACGACACTGCTGTTTCCCGAAGAATACTGAGCATGAAAGGCAAGCATCCTATCGCGCCACAGATGGCGACGCCGGACATGATCCGTCGTCCGTTGCGCGACTTGATCGCAGCGTTGGCACAACTTCCCACGACGCCATCCGGCGAACCGGATTATGACGAGGCTGAACCGGACGTGCTTGTCTTCCTTGCCGAGTCAGCCGAATTGGCGGTTCAGATCATGCATCAAGGTTTGTCCGCAATCGGGTTGCTGTACGCACACACGGCGGATCAGATTGCGGCAGGGCAGATCAAGGCCGTCCACGCTGCGGCGCTTGGGACGCCTTCAGGCCGAACTCGGGGAACTGCTTCCCTACATCTATCGGTTGTCGTCGGAGTGCCGACGATTTACAGCCGACTACGTGGGGAATGACGGCGTCCTTATGTAACTACTTGTGCCGTGTAGCCTTCTTCGGCGCGGTCTCGAACATAAGCATCTCGCTTGGCTCGACGCCCAAGGTTGCGGCCAGCACGCAGATATTGTAAAGCGCAACATTTCTTTGGCCGCGCTCAATCCCGCCGACGTACGACCTCGCCAAGCCTGATTCCAGCGCAAGCTTTTCCTGCGACCAGCCCTTCGCTTTGCGCAGTTCCACCAGCCGTTTTCCGAACAATTGTAGCGGGTCGTAATCCATCGTTGGCGTCCAAAAACAACCAACGAAGGATATGGATTTGACCTTTATATAGCCACGCTCTATAGTAGCACTCACTATGAGTGACAATTTGCGGGGCGAGTTAGTCGATTCCCTCGGTTGCCACGGGAAGACGACAGAAGCCAAACGGGGTGAAGTCAGATGATCAAGCTGGAAATCCGCATCACGGGGGCGGGGCAGGACGAGTCCCGCCAGTTGGAAGCGCTGCTGCGGAAGGTTCTTGCCGAAATGAAACCGCAGTTGAAGGGCGTTGAGGCAACCGTTGCCGCAACTCCTGTCGTGGACCCCTACGAATCGACCAAGAAAAAAATCCTCAACCATATCCGCTGGCGCAAGATCGAAACGAGTGATCGCCTAACTCCGGATTTTTGGGAAGTGGATATCCAGGACTGGCTGAATCCAAAAGATAAACGAAACCTGAATTCGGCACTTGACTCGCTGTGTGACGATGGCTATCTGGCGACCGGGGCGGATCGGGGGACTTATTACCTGACTATCAAGGGTTATAACGCAATCTACTGAGCTTGAGGCGGAGACATGTCTTATAACTCGGAAAGCGGTTTGTTCGCGACGATTGAGCGTCTGTGGCGCACACTGGTAGCCAGTTTTTGGATTTTTCTGCTCTTTTTTATCCCTGCGCTCGCGCTAGCGGGAATTGGTAGAGCGTACCGGAGAAGAAGGGCGGCAAGCAGCAAGTACGAGCGGCGGTATTGGTCGAATGAGATCGTACAATGCTGGTGCATCTTGTATCTGGCTGCTGTTATATATTTTCATCTGTTTCAGGATTTATTGCCGGGCAGCTTTGATGTTCACGCAAAGATCGTGGATCTGGTTGATACGGTGATGGGTCTCCCGGGGCTAATCTGGTACATATACACCGACCGGGCAGTTGCGAGATCGGGTGATTCCTCGCAGTTTTTATTTGTTACTTTTTGGGCGATTTTGATTCTGCTTTTTATTACCCTTCTTGTTGATTACATGAAGGTGTTCGGAAGCATGGGCATGGATGGGCTTTGGGAAGCCCCCGATCATGTCAACAAGAAGAGGATCGCCGAGCGCGAAAAGAGAGACGCGCCGATCAGAGCGTTGTCCGCCGAATGGTTTGATCTGCAGCGTGCGCATCCAAGGAATCACGATGCGTGGGCCGAGCTGTCCGCCGAACAGCGTGAGAAAGTGACCGCAAAGTGGGACGCGAAAAAAGAAGATTTATTTGAGCGGCTGGAGCAGTGTAACGCGGCAAGGATGGCGGACCAATCGAAGTGATATCGGGTTCGCTCGCACTGCACGAAACAAAACTCTGTGAAAAAATGCAGCTTCCTACGAAAGAGGCTTTCCGTCGATGGCGCGGGTCCGGACTGGTGTTCTACGGGACATATCTCCATCCGAACCCACGCCTGTACAAATACACGTGGCAGATATGGACGCCCGACTCGCCGTTAGAAGGGGTCGAGTTCTTCGAGCACGGCCCGCGCTACAGCACAGCTCGATTCCACGAACTGGAGAAGCAGTTGATCGACGCGGGCGTGTCCGGATTCATCTATAACCGCAAGTTACCGCGTCGTGGGCTTGGAAAACCATTCGATCTTACGCACCCCCGATGGGCCAATCGCGAATGGGCTCCAGCATGGGAAGATGACCCGGATCCTGAATGGAATGGATACAAATAACAGCCGGACGAACGGTCTACATATGGGATTCGGTAAACTGTTCGAAGGCAGGTCTTTGCCGCGGACACTTGAGCGCCTTGGCGTGATGTCGATCGATACGCTCAACCGCCAATGGGAGCCGGTTCTCGACGAGCATGGCTATCTCTTCGCGAAATCGAAGGACGGCAAGGCCGCATTGCTGGGACGGATGTGCAAGCGCGACGACGGAAAGTTCTGCGTCGAGATCGTTGCCCGAGCCACAATCGTCAGCAACACGCTTGAAGACTACCGCTTGTGGTATCTCGATGCGACCGACGGACCACGATACATCGAATGGCTTCGAGAGGTGATGCAACGTCACCTGACCGGCTAGTAGGCAGCATGCGAGCCTAGCATCATCAAGTTCGAAACGGGATTCGCTGGCTCTTGGAGACCCGCAATCCCGGTTTTGTACGCCTTATATAAAAGCTGGAAAGTGTCCTATTTTGAGGCGCGCGAAAATCGTGGAACGTCCTGTTTTCATGCGGGATTGAGCAGCAGCGAGTCGATGACTTTTACGGCCTTGCGACTTGCGTCGTTTGGGCTCAGATGAGCATACCGCTGCGTCATCTTCGGATCGCTGTGGCCGAGCAATACGGACACTTCATACAGGCTGACGCCTGCCTTCACCAGCTTGCTCGCGAACGTATGTCGGAACGTGTGCAGCGTAACGCGTCCACCACGCTCCTTGACTGCTGCCGGGTCATTCAGCCCCGCGCGCTCGATCGCCTTCTTGATTGACTTCGTGCTGTAACCTCGCTCGTTGCCCGTGCGATCCTCGAACACATATCGCTGACCCGGCCTACGTTCTTCCCACCGGCGCCGAAGGATCGCTTCGAGTCGGGAGGTCATGTACAGCACGTCCTCGTTTCTTACCTTGCTCCGGTACAGGTTGATTGTGCTGGCTTCGAGGCTGATCGCCGACCACGGAATGTTTGCGACCTCGGAATAGCGACACCCCGTGTCTAGCAGGAAAACGGTGATGTCGTAATTGTCCTGCACATTCCGCGTCATTTCGGGTGTCCGCGTTTCTAACGGCTTTAAACCGTTTCTAAGCCGCTCCGGATCGAGTTCGAGCAATAACGCCGACTCTTCGTTGGAATCCAGATATCGAAGCCTATACGAAGTCCTGAGCTCTGGAAAAACGATATCCCGATTTACTTTAAAGCCGAGCTTCGTCATTTCGTTGATGGTCGCGCGGAGCAAACCAATCTCGTGCTTGATCGTCGCAGGTTTGTCGCCCTCGACCTTGCGTTTCGCGACAAGCACTTCGAAGTCACGGGTGGTCAGTTCGTGCAGGAGCATGTCGGGCGGAAATCCATAACACGGAAGCTTCGTTTTCGTTTTTGAATGAAGCTTGTACCCCATCGCTTTCCGAATGCCTGACCACATGCCGCTATAGTAGGCAGTGCCCTTGCGAGCCTCGACATATTGTTCCAGTGCATCCTTGATGGTGATCTCGGGCGATTCTCCGAGATATCGCTCACTGTGTGCGCGGTTGCGGATTTCTCGTTCGACCTGGGCGGCTTTCGTCTTGTTCTGCGTCCCGGTGGAGCCGAAGAATTTCTTACCCTGAATCTGGAACTGGTAGTACCAGTTCTTGCTGTTGTTTCGACGGATGAGTGTCATGGAGGTATTCCTTGCAGAAAGTAATCAATAAGGAACACCATCCGGGCTGACAGGGGGTAAGACAACAGCTTCCGCCCATGCCAGTGCGTTTCTTCCACGGGGAGAGGTGCGCTGGCACGGACGGATCGAACGACAACGAACGCCGCCGAAGGGGATTGAGCCGTCGGTTTCGCCGTCGCAGATAAGACGCCGCTTTATCAACACAACGAAAAGCTCTTATCTATTTTTTATTGAACATCCGGCAGTCTTGTCTATTGGGACGTTCCGATTCGGCGCGAAGGGAGTGCGTGGTGGGGTTATTGGAGGAAAGGGCCGTCGCGCGGGAGGGGCGTTCATCGACGCAGATAAGACGCCACTTTAACAACACAATAAAACACTTATCTATTTTTATAGAACACCCCGCGCAGTTGCCCGGTGGGGCGGCCCAGACAAGTGATTTGACAATCGGGGATGAATTCCTGTAACCTGCGCCCCTTGGCTTGAGGAGTGAGCAAGCGGCGGACATTTCACCCACCGGTTGTGGAACACAGACACAATACCGGCGTGATCTCCATTACCCATCCAGCAACGGGAAGGACTAGAACCGTACGTTGCTCTAGTACAACATCCCTTAAATAGATTGAATAAATAACTGCCTCGGTTATCATGTCTGGATGAGCCGAGGCCGCCATGCAACGCCAGTGAAGCTGGCGAATAAAGAACGACAGGAGCTGCTA
>Ga0153956_1000316_pt1 | contig 58376 bp, 57 predicted proteins | sample TSFL040MetaG_FD_104704 | JGI IMG/M metagenome (GOLD analysis project Ga0153956, IMG submission 104704) | Attine ant fungus gardens microbial communities from Florida, USA - TSFL040 MetaG | ecosystem: Host-associated > Fungi > Mycelium > Unclassified | place: USA: Florida, Wekiwa Springs...
CATCCGCTTAACCTGTTCACGTCGCTCAAGCCCTTGCCATCAAAGGCTCTCCCGCTTCCCCGTACCCCGGTGTCCGGAGCACGAAAGAGCGGAATTCTAGCCGCCCCGATCGGCGCTTGCAAGTAGAACGCCGACGGTTTCCTCAGAGAGCCTTACCTATGCGACCAGGTTTGTCCGCGACCGGCGCTTTTACATCGGACGCCAGAGCCTGCGCGGCAGAAGTACCGATCGTCCAGTCATGCAGCACTGTATAAGCAACCGCCAACAATGTCGGCCCGATGAAAACACCGAGAAAGCCAAAGGCCAACGCGCCGCCGAGAATACCCAACATCACCAGGATTAATGGCATATCGCTATTCTTGCCGATCAGAATCGGCTTGATGACATTGTCAGCCATACCGACGACCAGTACGCCCCAAATGACAAGAAATATCGCCCAGCCCGTCGCACCACCCTGATACAGCCAGATCGCCGCGGGTAACCATACGACGACTGGACCGCCAGGCACCACCGACAGAAAAAACGTCGCCAGCCCAAGCAATGCCGGCGCCGGCACGCCTGCAATCCAATAGCCGAACCCGGCCAGAACCCCTTGAACGAGCGCCGTCCCGAGAATCCCGTAGACCACGCCCTTAATCGTGCTGCCCGCAAGTGCCAACAGATAATCGGCACGCTCACCTGTAATACGCCGCATGCCGGCATTCAACCACGCAGCAGCCCCCTCACCGCCCGTATAAAAAAAGAACGCGAGCACGATACTCAGTGCCAGCAGTCCCAGCCCGTGAGTCACCGCAATCGCCGCTGCCAGTATCCACTTGCCCGCCGGCGCCGCGAACGTGTGCAGTTGCGCGATCAATTCCGAATTGCTGCTGGTCACACGCTCCCAGAACGCCTCGATGCTCGAACCGACCAGCGGGATTCGTCCCACCCAGCCCGGAAGGTCAGGGAACCCGGATTCGAACAGCCTTTGCACCAGCGCAACGATGTCATGGACATGCGCGCCAAAAGCAAAGCCCGCATAAACGAATGGCCCGAGCACGACGAGCAGAATGAGAACCACGATCAAGGTCGCAGCCAGCTTGCGCCGGCCGCCTATCGCATCGGCCAGCCGCCGGTAGAGCCCCCATGAGCTGTAACTGAGAATGGCGCCCCACAGCAGCGCGGTCGTAAAAGGCGCCAGCACCAGCAACGAACCGCCCACGAGGACAATCAGCGCGAATACAGCGGCAAGACGTTCGATCAGTTGGTCCGATTTCACGGTGAATCTCCTATTGCGCCAGACCACGGCAATCAATTTACATACGCCTGTCAGGCTCCCGCTGAACGCCGTCAGTATAGAAGCGACTCGAGCGTCCGGGGGGTCTTATATCATCCGGCAAGCCTGATGTGCGCGAGGCATGACTGCTCGCACAACAGTGCAGATTTTTGAGATGAGAAAAGCCTTCATCCGCCCGACATTACCGACCAACCCGTATAGCGGCCCGGAAACGACTAGAATATAAGGTTCCGTGCCCCCAATTTTTTCGGATTTATGCGCTCGCGAATCGCCAAACGCCTCCCCCCCGATGCCGACAAGCTCGTCGGTCTCTCGCTCGCGCTCTTCGCGTCGGGCAGCCGCACCGAAGATCGTTTCTGGGAAGCGAAACTCGATGCGCTGCTAGCCAAAATCGTGCGCAACGCCAATCAGACCACGCTGGACGCCGCGCTCGATCATCTGCAGCAAAACCATCCCGACGCCTATGGCGCGCTCGCCGACATGGCGGAGACTCATAGCGAGTCGCTCCTCATCGAACACGAAGGCGTGTCATACGAAGCGCTGCTGATCGCCGCGCCCGTGCTCGCCTGGACCCGCTACGTGATCCCCTCCGGACCGCTCAAGGCCGACGCGGCGGATGCGCTGCGCGCGCATCTCCAGGCGCACGTGCTCGCCGCAAACACGCGCGTCGCGATGGCACCGTTCATGTACAGCATCGACCAGCTTCCGCGCCATCACGCCGAAACCTGGCGCATTGCCCAGCAACTCGCCCAGGCGGCGATAAGCGGCGGCAACGCGAAGCTCAACTTCGGCGAGCTGCCGGAAACCTCGCCGATTCTGGCCGACCCGCGCTTCCTGCTGGCCGTGGTCGCCGCGCCGGCCGGCGAGGCGACCTTCCGCTGGCAGGAAGAAGAGCAAGGCAGCCGCATCGAGCGCGGCCAGTGTCTCGAGCAATGGGCCACGCAGGGTGGCGCCAATCTGTCGCTCGTGCTGCCCGGCTGCGAATTCGAGTGTCTGCTGCCGGATGCGTACTACTCGGCGTGCCGCGATGCCGACGAAAGTGTGCGTCCTCATACCGTGCGGACCGCCGTGCGTTATCTATTTGACACAATTGGTGCTGCGCCGCAGGACCTGCGCGCGGTGGTCGCCGGCTTCGGTGAAAGACGCATCGACGAATACCGCGTCGGCTTCACACGCCGCGGCAGCAACGACGTGATTTACGGTGTCGTGTGGCCTCTCTATGGCCGCGAAAACGGCGAGCCCGGCATCGATGAAGAACCGCAGGAAATCACCGGCTCGGACGACCCGCTCGAGGAAATCGTCGCGCTGCTCAAGGAAACCGGCATCACCGATGTGCGCCGCCACGCGGGCCGTTTCGAGCCGGAATACTGCGACGACTGCGGCGTGCCGTTGTACGCGGACCCGCTCGGCGAAATCGTCCATGCCGAAATGCCCGAAGACGCGGAACCCGCGCAACCACATTTCCATTGAACGACGACGCTCGCGTCGACCGGCTACCAAGAAAAGCCCCGCCTTGCGCGGGGCTTTTTATTCACATAGCCGCTCTTCCTACGCCTTTTGGCCAGCCGTCAAATCGAAAGGAATTTGTCATCATAGGCACGGTGACGCATCGCCGTGACTTGAATCAGGTTGCCAGGCCGCCGAGGTGCGTCGCGCTATTTCGCCCGATACCTGGAGACATGCATGCGCTTCTCGATTCTCAATTCAAACGCGGAACGACGTGACGGACTCAAAGCCATATTGCGACAGATCGACCGGTTGGCACGCTTTACCGAAGCGCAGGACTGGCGCCAGCTCGAACGTCCATTCAAGCGTTATCTGCCGGATCTGGCCGTGATCGACTGGCAGGACTGGATGTCGGTCGCGGATGCCCGCCGTTTGCTCAGCAACTATCCCGACCTGCGGATCGCGGTGCTCACCGACGAGACTTCGCCAGCGCTCGTGCGCGCGCTGATGGACGAAGGCGTGCTCGGCGTCGTGCCGCGCGACACCGATCCATGCCTGATCGTGCGCGCCTTCGAAATGGTGCTGCTCGGCGGCCACTATGTGCCGCCCGGAGCACTGGCGCTCGACCCGCCGTTGCCTCCGGACACCGCGATCCGCCCATTCGACGAAAAGAGCCCGCCGCCACGTCGCAACAGGCTCTCGAGCGGATTGTCGCCGCGCCAGCAGCAAATCATGCGCTGCGTTCACATGGGCAGTACCAACAAGATGATCGCGCGCACGCTCGGCATTAGCGAAGGCACGGTCAAGATCCACCTAACCAGCATATTCCAGCAACTGGGCGCACCCAATCGCGCCGCCGCGGTCGCGCTCTACAACGGCTGGCTGATGAACCATCTGCAGGTCTTGCACAACAACGGCGAGGCTGCGCCGCGGACCGTGCCGATGGGGCAGTTGCGGCGCCAGAAGCGCGTTCATTTCCAGTATCCGTTGCCTGCCAGCGACACGGGCGCCGCACTGCCGATGGCCGCGGAACCCACCACGTCCTACAGCGACACCCCTAACCCGGAGCCTGCGCGAAAACCAGTGGGATCCGGTTCGGCGTGACGCGCTACACGCTGCGTGGACACCCCCAAAGTGCGCGTCCACGCAGCGTTGGCGGCAGCTGGCATGGAATCCGCTCACACCTTTTGTCGTCCAACGAGTAATATGAACACATGGGTTTCCTCTATACACCGCTTCCGTTCTGGGTCGCTGTCGGTGGCTGGACCGCCACCGCGATCGTGATTGCGCTCGCGCTGTGGAAGAATCCTTTCAAAAGACTTCAGGACGGCACGCTCCAACATGTCTGGCTCGCGATCATCGTCGCGCTGTCGGTGCTGTGGGCGAGCAACGCATGGCTCGACGACGGCACCGTCATGCATCTGCTCGGCGCAACGCTCGTGGTCACGCTATTCGACTGGGGACTCGCCCTTGTCGCGATGGCGTTGGTCACGGGTCTGGCCGCCGTCGTCTTCGACGCTCCATGGCAAGGCATTGCGGTCACGTTCCTCGTGTATGGCGCACTTCCCGTGTGCATCTCCACGCTGCTTCAGCGCATCTGTACTGCCTGGCTGCCGCGTAATCTCTTCATGTTTATCTTCGGCCAGGGCTTCGTCTCGCCGGCCATTGCGGTGTCGCTGACCGCCGCGGCGGCGCTCGGCGTTCATGTCGCGCTCGCCGGCGGTTCGCCGACAGTCGTGCCGGCCGGATACGCATTCAGCGTGCTGCTGCTCGCCACCGGCGAGGCGTGGTTCACCGGCATGGCGACGGCGCTGATCGCGGTGTACCGTCCCGCGTGGGTGACCACGTATGACGTGCGACGCTATCGACTGGGCGGCCCGCGCACCTGAGAACCTGCGCTTCGGCGTCACGCTGCGCGTATCGGTGATAATTTCGCGGACAGGTCCTCGAAGCTCGCCGCGCGGCTCGGGACAAGACAGAATATTTGCAGCAGGATTGAACTCAACCCTTTCGCGAGGCATCTTATTTGCCTCATATCCCCTTAGCGTCTGAAGAACTAGATGGATCGCACCAACGTACCGCGTCGATTGCTGCGGGTAGTCGGCCGGTTGGCAGCCTGCGCGGCGAGTCTCTCGCTCATCTGCACGGCTCCCGCATTCGCCGATCAACTCGAGCAGCACAACGACCTCGTCAACAAATTCATCACCGAAATGCACGCGGACCCGCTCGTTGCGGATTGCGCCGCGCATGGCAGTTTCGTCGCAAGCACCTCGACCGCGTTCGACCATGTCGAATTTCCACCCAGTTCGTTCGATAGCGCGCATTCGTCCGTCACTCCGTGGAACGATTCGTTCGACGAAGGCAAGCAACGCGTCAAGGTGGACAGCATCGTCACCGTCGAAGGCGTCGGCGTACGCCAGAACGGCTCGGACGACCCGGCCGACCTGAAATTCCGCTGCGGCTATGTCGGCCCGCAGATGCTCGCGTTCAGCTGGAACGATCCGGTGCCGCCGAACCGGGTGCACAGCGGATCGTCAGGCAGGCATAAAGGCAAGGGCAAACACGCGACAGGCAAGACGACGAAGAAGTCTTCGAAGGGAAGCTCGGGTAAAGCGTCGCGCGCGACATCGAGTAAGTCGGCAGCGAAGAAAAAGACTCGCTAGTGCCCAAACGCGAATTGTTGTGATTCGCGCGCCCGACCAACCCGTCGTCCCAATAAAAAAGAGGCACGCAACTTGTTCCGTGCGTGCCTCTTTTTACGTCTAACGCCCCGCTTTGGTTAGAACGTCTCCACGTGATGCAGGATCGCCTGCAACATCGCCGCACCGAGCGACGCGCTACGCTCGCCGTTCCAGCCCACCCGTTCGTCCGGTAGATTGGCGTTGTCCTTGAACGGCATTTCCAGGGTCAACGACAGGCAACCGAATTCGTTGCCAATGTACTTGGACGCGAGCTTCAGCGCATCCTCGCGATACTTGCTCGCGGCATAGCCATATTTGTCCTGAAAATCAGGACTCGCCTGCTTGAACGCTTCGACGAAAGCCTTCTGCTCGCGCCCCTGCTGCTCGGTGAAACCCGGCAACATTTCCGAGCCCGCGACGAACACGTAGGGCAGCGCCTCGTCGCCGTGGATATCGAAGAACAGATCGCAGCCCGTGGCGTGAATCGCATCGCGCACCGCCAGCACCTCCGGGCTGCGCGCGGCGTCCGGCTCCATCCATTCGCGATTCAGATTCGCGCCGGCCGCATTGGTCCGCAGATTGCCGTGCACGGAACCGTCCGGGTTCATGTTCGGCACGAGGTAAAACACCGCATGATCGTAAAGCTTGCGCGCGACCGGATCGCCGGCCCAATCGCCCCAGCCCACGAGACGTTTCACCAGCCCTTCGATAAACCATTCGGCCATCGTCTCGCCCGGATGCTGGCGCGCAATCAGCCAGATCTTCTTTTTCGGTCCGGCGGCTGCGGTATCGTCCACGAGCGGCGTGGCAAGCGTAAGCAGTGAGATTGGCCGCCCTTCGACCGTTGTGCCCAGTTCGGTCAGCGACGCGTGCGGCATCTGCTGCACGGCGCCGAGAAACTCCGAATGACGCTCCTCGCTGTACGGCTCGAAATACGCGTAATAAATGCTGTCGAAATCCGGTGTGTGGTCGATCGTCAACACGTTACCGTCGTACGAGGTCGGCACGCGAAACCAGTTCACGCGATCGTAGCTCGCGACCGCGCGATAATCGCGCCAGCCCTCGGCGAACGCACATATGGCGGCATTTTCGAAGCGCATCACGCAGCGCTCGCCAGCCGCGCCAGATAGCCGGAAGTAGAACCACTGGGCGAACTCCGCGTGGCTGTCGGGCCGCACGCGCAGGCGGATATTGCCGGCGTCCTCGCAGGACAGCACGTCGATCGCGCCAGCGTCGAAATTGCTCGTAATCGATAACGTCATGAGATTCTTCCCTGCACTATTCATCGCCGCTTGAGCGCGGCGGTACGTTCATTCAGCGATGCGGCGACGAAATACATAGGTGGAATCGTTCGACGCGTCGGCACTGAACGCATAGCCTTCCGAGTCGAAGTCCTTCAACCGCTCGGGGCGATCGAGCCGGTTTTCCACCGCGAAGCGCGCCATCAGCCCACGCGCGCGTTTCGCGTGGAAGCTGATGATCTTGTAGCGGCCGCCCTTCCAGTCCTCGAACACCGGCGTGACGACGGGCGCTTCGAGCAGCTTCGGCTTGACCGACTTGAAGTATTCGCCCGACGCGCAATTCACCAGCACGCGCGAGCCGGCGGCATTCTTCTTCAACTGCGCATTCAACGCCTGCGTGATCCGCTCGCCCCAGAACGCGTACAGATCCTTGCCACGCGGATTGGCAAAGCGCGTACCCATCTCGAGCCGGTATGGCTGCAACAGATCGAGTGGCTTCAGCAGACCATACAGGCCCGACAATACGCGCACATGATTTTGCGCATAGTCGAGGTCGGCCGAAGACAGCGTCTTTGCATTGAAACCTTCATACACGTCGCCGTTGAACGCAAGCACCGCCTGCTTGGCGTTGTGCGTGCCGAATTGCGGCGACCAGTCGGCGTAACGCTGAAAGTTGAGGTGAGCGAGTTGATCCGAGATGCCCATCAACGACGCGATCTGTTGCGGCGACAAACGACGCAGGCCGCCGATCAGTTCGGCGGCGTCATCGACGAAATCGGGGATCGTGTGCTTTTTGACGTGTGGCGGGGTGTCGTAGTCGAGCGATTTCGCCGGCGACAGAACGATTATCATAGAGGCTTGCATGCAGGCACGCCGTGCCTGGCGGTCAAAGACGAAAGCCCGATTGTAACGAATGCCCGGTTCCCACGCCTCAAGCGACGCGCTGCGCGTCGTGCTCGATTCCAATGTGTGGATCGATATTCTCGTATTCGACGATCCGCACACACGGCCGATCGCCGCCGCGCTTGAAAGCGGCGCGCTCGCCGCGTTGATCGACACGCGCTGCCTGGCCGAACTCGCCTACGTGCTCGACTATCCGCAATTCGCGCATCGGCAGGTCGACAAGGCTGCCGCGCTCGCGGTCGTCGCGCGACTCACGCGGATGGTCGAACCGGACGCCCCCGCCGAGGGCACGCGACCCTTGCCGAAATGCAAGGACCGCGACGACCAGAAGTTTCTCGAGCTGGCCCATGCGGCGCAGGCCGACTGGCTGGTGTCGAAAGATCGCGCGGTGCTGAAACTTGCCAAACGGATCGCCCGCGATTTCGGCTTCCAGATCGCGCAGCCCGCGCCGTTCGTCATGGCCGCGGGCATTGCATTGAACGCCGCGAGCGAAACCCCGGTCACCACATGAATCGGGCGGCCGAGGCTGCGCTCCATGTGTAGCAGACCGCTCGCGCCCGGGCGGCCCTGGCCGAACGGCCAATGTGAAACCCGCGGCGCGCGCACAGCGGCGCGATTCCCTACAATCAGGCTTCGCGCTTCGCAACGTTTTTCCCGAGAACCTAGCCAACCATCGCCAACCTCGACGCCATGAACGCTCCGCACGACACGCCCACGAGCCCCACGTTTCCGTCCCGCCTGCCGAATGTCGGCACGACGATCTTCACCGTGATGAGCGCGCTCGCCGCGGAAAAGGGTGCGGTGAACCTGGGTCAGGGCTTTCCCGACTTCGCCTGCGATCCGCGCATCGTCGACGCGGTCGCGAACGCAATGCGCGACGGCCACAATCAATACCCGCCGATGGCCGGCGTGATGCCGCTGCGCCAGGCGATCTCGGACAAGATCGCCAACCTGTACGGCCGCCGCTACGACGCGACGAACGAAATCACCGTGACCGCGGGTGCCACGCAAGCGCTGCTGACCGCCATTCTCTGTACCGTGCATCCGGGCGACGAAGTGATCGTGGTCGAGCCGACCTACGACAGCTATCTGCCGTCGATCGAACTGGCGGGCGGCAAGCCGGTGTTCGTCACGCTCGAGGCGCCCGATTACGCGATCCCGTTCGACCGGCTCGCCGCCGCGATCACGCCGAAAACGCGGCTCATCATGATCAACACGCCGCACAATCCGACCGGCACCGTCTGGCGCGAGCAGGACATGCGCAAGCTCGAGGAGATCGTGCGCGGCACCAACGTACTGATCCTCTCGGACGAGGTGTACGAGCACATGGTCTACGACGGCGCACCGCACGAAAGCGTCGCGCGTTATCCGGAACTCGCACAGCGCAGCTTCGTCGTGTCGAGCTTCGGCAAGACCTATCACGTAACGGGCTGGAAGATCGGCTATGTAGCCGCGCCGGCTGCGCTCACCGCCGAGTTCCGCAAGGTGCACCAGTTCAACGTATTCACCGTGAATACACCGATGCAGATCGGCCTCGCCGATTACATGTCGGACCCGGCGCCCTATCTGGACTTGCCGGCGTTCTATCAGCACAAGCGCGACTTCTTCCGTGCCGGACTCGCGAATTCGCGTTTCAGGCTGCTGCCATGCACGGGCACGTATTTTCAATGCGTCGATTACTCGGCGATCAGCGACCTGCCCGAAGCCGAATTCGCACAATGGCTGACCGGTGAGATCGGCGTCGCCGCCATTCCGGTCTCGGCGTTCTATCGCGAGGCGCACGAATCAGGCGTCGTGCGCTTCTGCTTCGCGAAGCAGGAAAGCACGCTCGTCACCGCGCTCGAGCGGCTCGCGCGGCTCTAGGATGTCCGCGCGATGTCACGAACGAATCCACGTTTCCTGTCATCGCGCACCGCGGCATGGGTGCGCACCGCCCACCCATGCGTGCCCGATCGCGCGCGCGTCGCTTCGTCAGGACGGACGCGCGGACGCGGCAACGTACGCCTTGCGGTCGTCGGTCACCCGCTGTGCCGCCGGCCGCGCGCCAACCGTCTTCAGGTAGCTCTTCCAGTCGATCCCGGCGTCGAGCAGAAAATCTCGACCGTAAATCGCTTGCGTCGCCATGCCGACGAGCGGCAGGCTGACGTAGCCGGCCGTATCCGCGACGCTGAATTGCTCGCCGCACAGATACGGCGAAAACTTCGCGATCCGTTTGAATCCTGCGATGTGATGCGTGAGCAGTTTCTCGACGCGCCCCTTCGTCGCGTCGCTGACGGTGCCGCCGAAGAACGCCTCCGCGTACAGATTGCGCACGCTCAGCTCGAGATGCACGTCGACGAAAAAGATCATCTCGCGTTCCCTCGCCGCCTGCCAGGGGTCGGCGGAGAAAATCCGCTTGTCGGGAAAGCGCGCGGCGAGATATTCGACGATGCACTGCGATTCGCACAGATCGCCGTGCTCGGTCTGCAGATAAGGTACTTTGCCAAGCGGCGAATGCTTGAGCACGGCCTCGTCCTGGCTCGGCTTCACGAATACTTCCTCGAACGCGATGCCGTGTTCGAGCAGCACGAATTTCACCTTGTTGTAGTAGTTCGACAGCGCAAAACCGCACAGCTTGATCATCGGATGTCTCCTGTTTTCACGTTGTATCGGACCGCGCGTTCAAGTCGAAGCAGCGGCTTTCGATCAAATCATCCAGTAAATTGCACGATCGTGCTATTCTAAAAAAACCATGGAGTCGAGCATCACAATGAACTCTCGCAATTTCAGCATAGAGACCATCGGCATCGTCGGCACCGGCGCAATGGGCCGCGGCATCGCGCAAATCGCCGCGCTCGCGGGTCTGAAGGTGCGGCTATACGACAGCAATGCGGCCGCTGTCGGCGCCGCGCGCGACTATCTCGCCGAGACTTTCGCCAAACTGACGGCTAAAGGCAAGCTCGAGCAATCGCGCTCGCTCGCCGCGCTCGCGAACGTAAGCGGCGCACAGAACATCAGCGAGCTGGTCGGCTGCGAGCTGGTCGTCGAAGCGATCGTCGAAAAGCTCGACGTGAAGCAGGCGCTCTTTCGCGAGCTCGAAACGATCGTGAACGGGCGCTGCATCCTCGCGTCCAATACGTCTTCGCTATCGATTACCGCAATTGCCGCTGGCTGCACCGATCCGACGCGCGTGGTCGGTTATCACTTCTTCAATCCGGTGCCGTTGATGAAGGTCGTCGAAGTGATCGACGGTCTGCGCAGCGACCCCGCGGCCGGCGACGCCCTGATGGAGCTCGCTCGCCGCATGGGCCACACGCCGGTGCGCGCGAAGGACATGCCCGGCTTTATCGTCAATCACGCGGGCCGCGGTATGAATACCGAGGGGTTACGCGTGGCGGGCGAAGGCGTGGCGAGCTTTGCCGAGATCGACCGGATCATGCGCGAACAAGCCGGTTTTCGCCTCGGCCCGTTCGAGCTGCTGGACCTGACCGCGCTCGACGTGTCGCATCCGGTGATGGAGTCGATCTATCACCAGTTCTATGAAGAACCGCGGTACACGCCGTCGCCGATCACCGGGACGCGGCTGCAAGGCGGCCTGCTCGGCCGTAAAACCGGCGAAGGTTTTTATCGCTATGTCGATGGCAAGCAGCAGGTTTGCGCTGAAGCGCCCGCGCCGGGTGCGTTGCCGCAAAGCGTGTGGGTCAGCAGGCGCTATCCGCAGGCATATGAAGCCGTCGTGCAACTCGTCGGCAAAGCAGGCGTGAAGCTCGACGAAGGCGCGACGCCCGCCGCGAATTCATTGCTCGTCGTCACGCCGTTCGGCCACGACGCGACCACCGCCGCGGTCGACGAAGCGCTCGACGCGAGCCGTGTGGTCGCCGTCGACGCACTGTTCCCGCTCGTCGGCGCGCGACGCCGCACGCTGATGACCACCCCGGCCACGAACCGCACCGCACGCGAAAGCGCGCATGCGCTATTCGCCGCCGATGGCGTGCCCGTCACCGTGATCCGCGATTCGACCGGCTTCGTCGCGCAACGCGTGGTCGCGACGATCGTCAATATCGGCTGCGAGATCGCGCAAAAGCAAATCGCGACACCGGCCGATATCGACCTGGCGGTCACGCTCGGCCTCGGCTACCCGCGAGGGCCGCTCGCGCTCGGCGATGCGCTCGGCGCCGGCACGATTCTGACGATCCTGCGCAATATGTTCAGCGTGCTCGGCGATCCGCGCTACCGGCCGTCGCCGTGGCTCGCGCGGCGCGCGCAACTCGGCCTTTCGCTGACCCAGCGCGATGCCATGGACATTCAATCGGAGACCCAATCATGAGCGCGCAACTGCTCGCTTCGCGTCCCGCCAGCAGCGAATCCACACTAGTCCTCACGCTGTCGAATCCGGGTGCTCGCAATGCATTGCATCCGGACATGTACGCGGCCGGCATCGAGGCCTTCGACACCGTCGAGCGCGATCCGTCGATCCGCGCGGTCGTGATCACCGGCGCGGACAACTTCTTCTGCGCAGGCGGCAATCTGAACCGCCTGCTCGAGAACCGCGCGAAAGATCCATCCGTGCAGGCCGAAAGCATCGATCTGCTCGGTCAATGGATCTCGGCATTGCGGCTGTCGTCGAAGCCGGTGATTGCCGCGGTCGAAGGCGCGGCGGCCGGCGCGGGCTTCTCGCTTGCGCTCGCCTGCGATCTGATCGTCGCCGCGGACAACGCCAAATTCGCGATGTCGTATGCGCGGGTCGGCTTGACGCCCGACGGCGGCGGCTCGTGGTTCCTTGCACAGGTGCTGCCGCGCCAGCTGACTACCGAAGTGCTGATCGAAGGCAAGCCGATCGGCGGGACGCGTCTGCACGAACTCGGCGTCGTGAACCGCCTCGCCAAACCCGGCAGCGCGCTCGACGGTGCGCTCGCGTGGGCCGACGAGCTCGCCGCGATCTCGCCTAATTCGGTCGCGCGCATCAAGGGGCTGATCGCGGCGGCCGGCACGCAACCGCTCGCGGACCATCTGGTCGCGGAGCGCGACAACTTCGTCGCGTCGCTGCATCACCGCGACGGTCTCGAGGGTATCAGCGCGTTCCTCGAAAAGCGCCCGCCGATCTACAAATAAGCAAGGAGCGAGTTGCCCGACATGCCCGACTACCAACTGCCGAAACGCCGCCGCATCTTTCTGATGCGCCATGGCGACGTCACCTACTTCGACGACACCGGCCGCGCGATCGATCCCGAGACCGTGCCGCTGAACGCCAATGGCCGTGAGCAGGCAAGCGCCGCCGGCCGCGTGTTCGCCGAACAGCAGGTGCGTTTCGATCGCGTGATCGTTAGCGGTTTGCCGCGCACCGTCGAAACCGCTGGGCGGGTGCTCGCCGAAACGGGCCAGCGGATCGAACTCGAGATCGAGCCTGCGTGGCAGGAAATTCGCGGCGGCAAGCTCGGCAGTATCCCGGCGGCCGATATCGAGGCGGCTTTCCTCGGCGTGTTCGACGGCATCGTGCCGGAAACTACCCGCTTTCTCGACGGCGAAACGATCGGCGAGCTGTTCGATCGCGTGCTGCCCGCCATCGCGGCGCTGCGCGCGGATACGTCGTGGGACACCGCGCTGCTGGTGCTGCACGGTGGCGTGAATCGCGCGATTCTGTCGCACGCGCTCACCGCCGGCGGGCGCACGTTCTTCGGCCATCTGGCGCAGGCAACCGGTTGCATCAACGCGCTCGATGTCGGCGCCGCGCCGCGCGACTGGGTGTTGCGCATGCTCAACCATTCACCGCCGTCGCCACTGCATCGCGACGTTCGCAACACCACGATGGAAATGCTCTACGCACAATTCATTCAATACCAGCGTAGCTGAAATCGAACTGGAGGAGACACATGGCGCAGACCACGCAGACCGGCGACCCCGTACGCAAACAGGACTACTCGGCCTTCGAGGGCACCCGTCCAGTCACGGACCGGCAACGCTTCGACACCGATACCCTCGCCGCGTGGCTGACCCGGCACGTCGACGGATTCGCGGGGCCGCTCACGCTCGAGCAATTCGCGGGCGGCCAGTCCAATCCGACCTTCAAGCTGATCACGCCATCGCGCTCGTACGTGATGCGCGCGAAGCCCGGCCCCGCCGCAAAGCTGTTGCCGTCCGCGCATGCGATCGAACGCGAATATCGCGTGATGCACGGGCTCGCCGGCACCGCCGTGCCGGTCGCGCAAATGCTCGCGCTATGCGAGGACGAAAGCGTGATCGGCCGCGCGTTCTACGTGATGGAGTTCGTCGAGGGGCGCGTGCTGTGGGATCAGTCGCTGCCCGGCATGACGCCCGCTGAACGCGCGGCGGTCTACGACGAAATGAACCGCGTGATCGCGGCGCTGCACAGCGTCGACGTGCAGGCGATCGGCCTCGCCGACTACGGCAAACCGGGCAATTACTTCACGCGGCAGATCGGCCGCTGGAGCAAGCAGTATCTGGCGTCCGAGACCGAACCGATCGACGCGATGCATCGGCTGATTGACTGGCTGCCGCAACATATGCCAGCGGAAACGAACGAGCGGGTGTCGGTCGTGCATGGCGACTACCGGCTCGATAATCTGATCTTCGCGCGCGACGAGCCGCGCGTGCTCGCGGTGCTCGACTGGGAGCTGTCGACGCTCGGCGATCCGCTCGCCGACTTTGCGTATCACTGCATGGCGTGGCACGTCGATCCGGCGCAGTTCCGCGGTATCGCGGGGCTCGATTGGGCCGCGCTCGGCATCCCCAACGAAGAGCAGTACGTCGAACGCTATTGCAAACGCACCGGCTTCGAGATTCGTGGCGACTGGAATTTCTATCTGGCCTACAACATGTTCCGCATCGCCGCGATCTTGCAAGGGATTATGAAACGCGTCGTCGATGGCACCGCGTCGAGCGCGCAGGCACTCGATGCCGGCCGGCGCGCGCAACCGATGGCCGAACTTGCGTGGCGCTACGCGCAGAAGGTCCGCTAGGCGCATCGTGTGCAGGGCTCGTGCGCTTCGCGCATGCGTCGTGAACTTTGCCAGTTGCCCCATACCCGCTCGGGTGCGCATTCATGCGTGTGCTTGCGCGCCCTGCCTCAACATCATCGGCAGTCCGTTATCCGCGAGGTTTCAGATGAATTTCGATTACACCCCGAAGGTCCAGGCATTGCGCGAGAAACTGCTCGCCTTTTTCGACGAGCATATCTATCCGAACGAGCAGGCGTTCTATGCGGAAATCGCCCGCAATCGGCAGAACGGCAACGCCTGGCTGCCGACCGAGCTGGTCGAGCAACTGAAGCAGAAGGCCCGTGAAGCCGGCCTGTGGAATCTGTTTCTGCCGCAATCGGAGCGCGGCGCCGGACTGACGAATCTCGAATACGCGCCGCTGTGCGAAATCATGGGCCGCGTGCCCTGGGCGCCCGAAGTGTTCAACTGCAACGCGCCCGATACCGGCAACATGGAAACGATCGAGCGCTACGGCAGCGAAGACAATAAACGCGAATGGCTGGAACCGCTGCTGCAAGGGCAGATCCGTTCCGCGTTCCTGATGACGGAGCCCGAGGTCGCGTCATCGGATGCGACCAACATCCAGACCAGCATCGTGCGCGACGGCGACTACTACGTGATCAACGGTCATAAATGGTGGTCCTCGGGCGCGGGCGATCCGCGCTGCAAGGTCTATATCGTGATGGGCAAGACCGATCCGGAGGCACCGCGTCATCAGCAGCAGTCGATGATTCTGGTTCCCGCCGACGCCGCCGGCATCACCGTGCATCGCCCGCTCACCGTGTTCGGTTACGACGACGCGCCGCACGGCCACATGGAAATCACGCTGAACAATGTGCGCGTGCCTGCGGCCAACATGCTGCTCGGCGAAGGCCGCGGCTTCGAAATCGCGCAAGGCCGCCTCGGACCGGGCCGTATCCACCACTGCATGCGGCTCATCGGTCTTGCGGAACGTGCGATCGAACTGATGGCAAAACGCTCGCTGCAACGCGTCGCATTCGGCAAGCCAGTCGCGTCGCAAGGCGTCACACAGGAGCGTCTCGCCGAGGCGCGCTGCATGATCGAGCAGGCGCGCCTGCTCACGCTAAAGACCGCGTACATGATGGACACCGTCGGCAACAAGGGCGCACGCGGCGAGATCGCGATGATCAAGGTGGTGGCGCCGAACATGGCGTGTCAGGTGATCGACTGGGCGATTCAGGCGCACGGCGGTGGTGGCGTCAGTGACGACTTCCCGCTCGCGTATGCGTACGCATCGGCGCGCACGCTGCGTTTCGCCGATGGCCCCGACGAGGTGCATCGCAACGCAATCGCCAAGCTCGAGCTTGCGCGTCACATGGATGCGGATGCGGCCAGCCGGGTGGAGATGCCGGTCACGCGAGTTTGAGCGAAGCTGAACGAATCCACATGGTCGGGCGACGATGTGGATACGACGGGCGAAGCGGTTCGGAGACTCGCGTCGCCCGCCATATATAGTCGCGCGGGCACTCGAGCCCCGCGCTTTTTTGCGCGTGTGCCGCGGCGCGCTAGAAGTAATGCCGCGTGATGAACTCCGCCACGCACACCGGCCGCTCGCTGCCCTCCCGCTCGACGGTCACGTTCCAAACGGCCTGCACGCCATCGTTTTCCACGTCGGTCACGGACTCCATCGCGAATTTCGCGCGCAGCGACGAACCCACCAGCACCGGCGACATGAAGCGCACGCGATTCAAACCATAGTTGACGCCCATACGCTGCTCGAACGTAATCGTCTTATCGAGCAGGCCCGGGATCAGTGACAACGTCAGAAAGCCATGCGCGACCGGACCACCGAACGGCGATTCGCGAGAAGCCCGCTCCGGGTCGACGTGAATCCATTGATGATCGCCGGTCGCGTCCGCAAAACGGTTGACCATCTCCTGATCGACCGTCAACCACTCGCTGGCGAGCGGCCCCGCATCGATCAGCGACCGCAATGCCGTTGCATCGGCAAAACTCGCCACCTGTGCCGAGTTCGTCGTCATGCCGCCCCCGGATTGCGCAGACCGAAGATGCCTTTCGAGCGTACTGTGATCACCGTTTCGCCGTGCTGGTTGATGCCCTCCCAGCATGTCGATACGATGCCGCGATCAGGTTTGCTCTCCGACACGCGCTTGTCGACGATCACGTTCATCATCGTGATCGTGTCGCCGACACGTACCGGCTTCAGCCAGCGGATGTCGTCGATACCGGGTGAGCCCATCGACGTCGAATCCGCCAGCACGTTGCGCACGAGCATTCCCATCATCACCGAGCAGGTGTGCCAGCCGCTCGCCACCAGTCCGCGGAACGGCGATTCGGCCGCCGCGGCTTCGTCGAGATGAAACGGCTGCGGATCGAACTTCTGCGCGAACTCGACAATCTCCTCACGCGTGAAGGTGTGCTTGCCGACTTCCTGGCTCGTGCCGACTTCCATGTCCTCGAAACTGATTCCCATCGTCCACCTCCTTTGTCCGGTTCAACGGCCCTCTTCAACACACGATCAGGCTTCGGCCAGCTCAAAACCCGGCAGCGCGGCAAAACGCGCGAGATGATGATCGACATCGCCAAGCGTGGTCTCGATAATCGCGAGGCGCTTGAACAGATGCGCGGCGGCGACCTCGTTCGTGACGCCCATGCCGCCATGCAGTTGCACTGCCTGCTGACCGACGAAGCGCGCGGCCTGACCGACGCGCACCTTGGCCGCGGAGATCGCGCGGCGGCGCTCGTCGACGCTGTCGTTCGAGTAGCGCATCGCGGCCAGATACGTGACTGAACGCGCCTGCTCCGCATGGATCAGCATTTCGACCATCCGATGCTGCAGCGCCTGGAAGCGAGCGATCGGCTGACCGAACTGCTGGCGCGTTTTCGTGTAGTCGACGGTGGCGAGGTTCAGCGCGTCGAGCGCGCCGAGCGCTTGCGCGCATAGCAACAGCGTGCCGTAGTCGGCGATCTGTTCGAGCGCCGCGGCACCCGCATGTTTGCCGCCAAGCCGGCGCGCGGGCGTGCTGTCGAATTCGAACGTCGCGGCGCGCTGGCCGTCGATCGTACGGTATTCCGTGAGCACGACGCCAGCCGCGCCCCGCGCGACGACGAAGAGCGCGATCTCGCCACTCAGGCGAGCCGGCACGATCCAGTGATCCGCCTGCGCACCGTGCAGCACGATCGATTTCGTGCCGCTCAGCGTATGCTCGCCGTCTCGTCCGCTCGCAGTGGTTGCGATGTCGAACAGGTCGTAGCGCGCGTGCGGTTCGTGAAAGGCGATGGCCAGTTTGCACTCACCCTGCGCGGTCCGTTCGAGCAGCGCCGCGTCTTCGCCGTCGCCGGTGCCGGCAACACGCAGCGCCTCGATGCCGGTTGCGGTCGCCCAATACGGCTCGACGACCAGCGCGCGGCCGAGTTCCTGCATGACCACCAGCATGTCGATCGGACCGCCGCTGAAGCCGCCCTGCGCTTCAGGCACCGGCAACGCGGTCAAGCCGAGTTCGGTGAACGCCGCCCAGTGTGCATCCGATACCCCGGCCTCCGAGCGCACGATCTGCTGGCGCGCCTCGAAGCCGTAGCTCTTGTCGAGATAGCGACGCAGCGCGTCGGCAAATTGCTGTTGTTCGTCGTTGAAAGTGAAGTCCATGGGTGGCTCCTCAAAGTCCGAGAATCATCTGCGCGATGATGTTCTTTTGAATTTCGTTCGAGCCGCCGTAAATCGACGTCTTGCGGAAGTTGAAGTAGTACGCGGCGAGCGGCGCGGCATCGTCGTCACCGGTGAGGCTATGCGCGCGCTCGCCTTCGAGGAATGGCACGTCGAAAGGCGCGGCAAGCGGCCCGATCGCTTCGAACATCAATTCGCTCAACCCCTGCTGCACTTCGGTGCCCTTGATTTTCAGCATCGATGCTTCCGGCCCCGGCCCGCGTCCGCCCGCCTCGTTGGCGACGACGCGCTGCACGGTGACTTCGAGTGCCATCAACTCGATCTCGAGATTCGCGACCTTTGCGGCAAACGCCGGATCCTGCAGCAACGGTTTGCCATTCTTCTTCTGATTCAGCGCGAGCCGCTTGAGAAATACAAGCTCGCGCTTCGACGCGCCAACCCTTGCGATGCCGGTGCGCTCGTGCCCGAGCAGATACTTGGCGTACGTCCAGCCACGGTTTTCTTCGCCAACCAGATTTTCGACCGGCACTTTCACGTCCTCGAAAAACACTTCGTTGACTTCGTGATCTTCGTCGAGCGTAATGATGGGCCGCACGGTGATGCCCGGCGTTTTCATATCGATCAGCAGGAACGAGATACCCTCCTGCTTTTTGGCGCCGCTGTCGGTGCGCACGAGGCAGAACATCATGTCCGCATGCTGGCCGAGTGTTGTCCAGGTCTTCTGGCCATTCACCAGGTAATGATCGCCGGCACGTTCGGCGCGGGTGCGCAGCGATGCGAGATCAGAGCCCGAGCCCGGCTCGGAATAGCCTTGGCACCACCAGTCGGTGCCGTCGAGAATGCGTGGCAAATAGTGACGCTTCTGCGCGTCGCTGCCGTACTTCATCAACACGGGCGCGACCATCGATACGCCGAAAGGCAGCACGGCTGGCGCGCCGACACGCGCGCACTCCTCTTCCCAGATATGACGCTGGGTCGCATCCCAGCCCGGGCCACCGTATTCGCGTGGCCACGCAACCGCGGACCAGCCACGCGTACCGAGCAACCGGTGCCAGCTCGCGAAATCTTCGCGGGACAGACGCTTGTGATTGAGTACCTTGTCGCTTAACTCACGAGGCAGATTTGCGTCGAGCCAGGCGCGGATGTCGGCGCGGAACGCCTGTTCAGCGGGGGAATAGTCCAGATTCATGTGCAGTGTCTCCTGGCCGCCACCATCCGGTGCCAGGAAGCCACCACGCTATTGCAGCGGTTCCTTGAGCGCAGCCGGGACCGGCAGCGGCATCACTTCGATGCCTTCCTCGACCAAGGCACGCGCATCTTCCGGTGTCGTGACACCGCGAATATCGCGTGCGGGCGCTTCGTTGTAATGAATGCGCCGTGCTTCCTCGGCGAAGCGGTCGCCCACGTTCTCCGTCTTTTCCAGTACCTCACGCAGCGCGCGCATGATATGCGCCTGCATCTGCTCCGCACGTACGGGCACCTTCGCCTCGGCTGCGCCCGACAGATTCAGGCGCGGTGCCGAAGGCAAGCGGCTCACTTCGTTCGCGCCGCAGATCGGACATTCGACGAGCTTGCGGGACTGCTGCGATTCGAAGTCATCAGCCGAAGCGAACCAGCCTTCGAACCGATGGCCATGCGGACACTGTAAATCGAGGACCTTCATTGGAGTCGGGGCTTGCGTGCCAGTTTAGCGCAAAACGAAAATTTGTGAACGGTCGTTCGTAAAATTTACGGCACGACGCGCGAGCGCCGGGATGTATGAGCAAATCGGACGCGGTGGGCGATTTTAACGCTTTGCGCGACGCATTGCCGAGGCGAGCCAGCGCGCTGACCGGACAGGTTTGCTCGTTGAACCGGCTCGACAATTGCATCGAGTTCACTGCTTTCCTGGGTCTGCACATTGGCTCCCCGTCATGCTCTCATGCGACCAGATTTTCGAGCTGGCGGCTAACGCGCGGCTCGATCTGCCGCGCCTCTTTGGCAAGATTGATCTGCTTCGCCAGTCTTGCGACGTCCACCACATCCGCGTTGATATCGTAGCCACCGCGTGCAGTCAGCCATTCCAGCACATCCGACAGATGCCACACCGATGCACTGCCTTCATGAACCGGCGCAGGGAAGTCGGCGGCATAGTTCAGCATCAGCTTGCGCATGTTTTGCCGCGACACGCCAGCAACCTCTGCTACATCGGTCAGCCCCACGAAATCTGGACCTGCTTCGACGAGGCGCGCCGACGGCACGGCCCGTTTGACATCCTTGAGCGCGCTGACGACAGCCTCGAGCGCGGTGGCGCCCTCGCGCGAGAAAAGCAGTCCAAGCCGGCCCGCCTGCCCGACGCCAGCCGTGGCGTCGTCGCACCCTGCTTCAGCCAGCCGCTCGACGATTGCGTCGGCATCGCAATCTTCGGCGGCAAGCTGGTATTTCAACGTGAACATATATTCCATACGCTACTCCTGACTTCGTTCGGACCAGTTTTCGCCCTGCCCTTGTGTTACCGCGCGAACTCCGTTACCTCCGGGCCGTACAGTTGTCGACGATGCGTCGCAAGTGCCTGGCGTGATTGCCGGGGTTTTTCGGTGTACTCCAGACACTCGATATGCAGAACTCCCCGCAACGACATTCCGCCTCGTTGTACGGACAATAGATTTTTCCCCATGCGTGCCCCTTGCCACCGCCCTGGACTCGCCAACCGTGTCTCTGCGCATAAACCAATGCTGCCTCGATTTCTTTCTTGGCGTGCCTTTGTCGAACCATCGAATACCTCCAATCTAGCTTGCCGCGAATCGGTTGTCAACCGACAACCAGATGCGATCTTGAGCCCAATCATCATCGTGACTGGAAAGCTCATACTAGCGGTCCACGGGCAACGCGGCGAGACAGCCAAACGGCGTAGGACGTTACTGCATCCAGGACATTACGGAGCTGCGTCCACATGACAAAAAACCCCTGCTGGCCGACGACCAGCAGGGGTTTCTTTCGCACTATGTCCGGATCACTTATCCGCTGCGCGCAACCTTATACCGATTCCGGCGCCGCAGTCGGCCACGCGCCCGCCAATACTTTCTCGAGCCAGAACGTGCCGATGATCGTTTTTACGTCGGTGACCTTGCCTATGCGCACCCACTCCGACATTTGCTCGACAGTTGCCGTGAAAAGCTCGAGGAACTCGCCTTCATCGAGTTTGCGCTCACCCGCTGTCAGACCTCGCGCCAGATAGATATCGATAAATTCCGTCGAATACGAAATGATCGGATGAATACGCGTCAGGTACACATACTCACGCGCGGTGTACCCGGTCTCCTCCCTTAACTCACGCACTGCGCAAGCCAACGCGCCTTCGTTCGGGTCAAGCTTGCCGGCCGGATATTCGACCATCACCTTGCCCATCGGATAACGGTATTGGCTTTCGAGCAACACGCGGCCGTCGTCGAACAATGGAATTACCATGACGGCGCCTGGATGCTGAACGTATTCGCGAGTTGCGTGCTTGCCATCCGGCAGACGGACGGTGTCGCATTTCAGCGTCAGAAACGGACCTTGGTGGATAGTCCTGCTGTCGACACAGCTCTCGGTGAGCGCGGCGTCGTGATCAGGAAGTTCAGCCATATGCGGACCTCAGCACAAACCTGGTGCGCGACGGCTTGACGCCGTCAGCGGCGTTTGACGAGATATTGAAAAGTGAAGCCGGGGAAAGCGAACACGACAAACAGCGCAAACGTGATCGCATAGAACTGCCAGCCCTGTTCGAAGCGATTTCCGGCGCGCGCTTCGAGCAGAAAGCCCAGCGCGCCGACCACGAAATACAGCACGATCAGTTCGGCTATCCGGATCCAGGCGCTTTTTTTCACCGCCTTCAACGGCACGGCGGCGAAAAGGCGCTGATTCAGGAACGGCAGGTTGGCGCCGACCAGCGCCAACAGCACGATAAACCAGCCCGCAGCGGACATCAGAGCAGCAGCGTGTGCTGGATGGCCTGCAGACAGGCGCGCAGCAGCGGATCCGGCACGATACCGAGCACCAGCACCGCGACGCCGTTGAGCGCAAGCAGCGCGCGCGTGCTCGTATCAGCAACGATCACCGACTTGTCTTGCGGTTCGTCGAAGTACATCAGCTTGACGATACGCAGGTAGTAGAACGCGCCGAATAGCGACGTAACCACCGCCAGCACGGTGAGCCAGGTCAGACCAGCGTTCATCGTCGCCTGCAGCACGGCCAGCTTCGCGTAGAAGCCAACCGCCGGCGGGATGCCCGCGAGCGAGAACATCATGATCATCATCACGAACGCGAACACCGGGCTGCGCTGATTGAGGCCTTTGAAGTCTTCGAGCGTATCCGCTTCGAAATCGCGGCGCGCGAGCAGCATGATCACGCCGAAGGTGCCAAGCGTCGTGATCAGGTAGATGATGCTGTAGTACATCGCCGAACCGTATGCGTTCGCGGCGCCGGTAGTCTTCTGATCGACCACGCCGGCAAGCAACCCGAGCAGCACGAAGCCCATGTTCGAGATTGCCGAGTACGCGAGCATCCGCTTGACGTTGCGTTGCACGATACCGGTGATGTTGCCGACGATCAGCGACAGTGCCGCCAGGATCACCAGCATCTGTTGCCATTCGACTGCGAGCGGCAGCAGACCCATCACGAGGAAGCGCAGGCCCCACGCGAATGCGGCAACCTTCGGGCCGCCGCCGACCTGGAGCGTCATCGCCGTCGGCGCGCCCTGATACACGTCCGGCACCCACATATGGAACGGCACCGCACCCATCTTGAACGCGACGCCCGCCACGATGAAGATCACGCCGAACAGCAACACGGTCGGATCGTAGTGGCTGGTGCTGATCGCCTTGAACACTTCGTTCAGGTCAAGCGAGCCCGTCGCGCCGTACAGCATCGAGATGCCGTACAGCAGGAAACCGGAAGCCAGCGCGCCGAGCACGTAGTACTTCATCGCCGCTTCGTTCGACGACGCCACTTCGCGACGCAGCGCGATCACCGCGTACAGCGACAGTGACATCAGTTCCAGACCCAGGTACAGCGTCAGGAAGTTGTTGCCCGAGATCATCACGATCTGGCCGAGCAGCGAGAACATGCCGAGCAGGAAGAAGTCGCCGCGAAACAGACTGCGGTCTTCGAGATAGCGACGCGAATACACGATCGACACCGCGTAACCGAGCGACACGACCGCCTTCATCACGTTGGCGAACGGATCGACCACGTACATGTGATCGAAGAAGTAATGCGCCTGCGGGTCGAACGCATTCATCGCGAACCAGATCCCGGCGACGAGCGTCGAGAAGAACGCGATGAAATACGTGGTACGGCGACCGGCCTGGCCGACGAACGTGTCGTTGAGCCACGCAATCACAACGGCGAGCATCACCAGTGCGTCGGGCAACAGAGCAGTCATAGGGGCGTTTTGCATGGTCTTTAAATTCCTCCGCTCGTCGTTACTGAGATAACGGCAGCTTCGATTGAGCAACGTGAGACAGGAGGTTTTCCACGGATACGTGCATCACATCGGTAAAGGGCTTCGGATACAGGCCCATGAACAGCGTCAGTGCGGCGAGCACTGCCAGCATGAAAAATTCGCGGCGATTGATGTCGAGCAGGCTCTTCACGTGGTCGTTCGCGACCGCGCCGAAGTACACGCGCTTGTACATCCACAGCGTGTAGGCCGCGCCGAGAATCAGCGTGACCGCCGCGCCGGCCGCGATCCAGAAGTTGTACTGGACAGCGGCGAGAATCACCATGAATTCGCCGACGAAACCGGAGGTGCCCGGCAAGCCGCAGTTCGCCATCGAGAACAGCATCGCGAAAGCCGCGAATTTCGGCATCATGTTGACGACGCCGCCGTAGTCGGCGATCTGCCGCGAGTGCATACGGTCGTACAGCACCCCGATGCTCAGGAACATCGCGCCCGATACGAAACCGTGCGAAATCATCTGCACGATCGCGCCTTCCGCGCCGAGCTGGTTGAAGATAAAGAAGCCGAGCGTGACGAAGCCCATGTGCGCGATCGACGAATAGGCGACCAGCTTTTTCATGTCGGCCTGCACCATCGCGACCAGACCGATGTAGATCACCGCGATCAGCGACAGCGTAATGACGACCGGCGCGAGGAAATGGCTTGCGTCAGGCGTGATCGGCAACGAGAAGCGCAGGAAACCGTACGCACCGAGTTTCAGCATGATCGCGGCCAGCACGACCGAGCCGCCGGTCGGCGCTTCCACGTGCGCGTCAGGCAACCACGTGTGCACCGGCCACATCGGCACCTTCACTGCGAAGGCCATGAAGAACGCGATAAATAGCAGCACCTGCGGCGTCATCGCGATCTGCGCGTGCTGCCACGTAGCGAGGTCGAACGTGCCGGTTACGGTGTACAGATAGAGCAACGCGACCAGCATCAGCAGCGAACCCATCAGCGTGTACAGGAAGAACTTGAACGCCGCGTACACGCGATTCGCCCCGCCCCACACGCCGATGATGATGTACATCGGAATCAGCGTCGCTTCGAAGAACACATAGAACAGCATGCCGTCGGCCGCGCTGAACACGCCGACCATGATGCCCGACAGAATCAGGAACGCGGCGAGATACTGGCCGACGTTTCTGGTGATCACTTCCCACCCGGCGATCACGACGATCACCGTGATCAACGCGGTCAATACGACGAACCACATCGAAATGCCGTCCACGCCGAGGTGATACGTGATGTGGAAGCGTTCGATCCAGTTCGCCTGTTCGACGAACTGCAGATCGGCGGTGCTCGAATCGAAACCGGTGATCAGCGGAATCGTCACGATGAAGCTCAAGACCGAGCCGATCAACGCGACCCAGCGCGCCGGCGCCGGGTTCTGGTCATTGCCGATCGCGAGGACCAGAAGCCCGAAGAGAATCGGCAACCAGATCGCGATACTGAGAATCGGATAAGCGTGCATGAGTGTCCCTCGCCTTATTTGGCGCCGAGCGTTACAAACAGGGTCAGGAGCCCCAGCATGCCAATAATCATGGCGAACGCGTAGTGGTAGATGTAGCCGGATTGGAGGAAGCGGATCACGCTCGCGAACCAGCCGATAAAGCGTGCGCTGCCGTTGACGATACCGTCGATCACGACGACGTCGCCTTCCTTCCACAGACCCCGGCCGATTGCCACCGCGCCCCGTGCGAACACGACTTCGTTGAACTTGTCCATGTAGTACTTGTTATCGAGCAACGTGTAGATCGGGCCGAATGCGCGCTTGATGACAGCCGGCAGATCCGGACGGACCAGATACAGGAACCATGCGACCACCACACCCGCGAGTGCGAGCCATACCGGCAGGCCCGACACCGAGTGCAGCCCCATCGCCGCCCAGCCGTGGAACTCTTCGGCCATCTCATGCAGCGCCGGATGGTTTTCGCTGATGTAGATCACCTTGTCGAATGCGACGCCGTGCTGGAAGAAGTCGCCGAACAGCATCGGCCCAACGGCGATCGCACCGATCACGATCGACGGAATGGCCAGCAGCACGAGCGGCACCCATACGACCCACGGCGTTTCGTGCGGCTCGTGCGCGTGGTCGCCGTGACCATGGCCATGGCCGTGGTCATCGTGGCCGTGCGCGTCGTGCGCATGCGCCGCGGCTTCGATACCCATCGGCGATTCCGGATGCTTCGGACCGCGGAAGCGCTCCTCGCCATGGAACACCATGAAGTACATACGGAACGAATACAGCGCGGTCACGAACACGCTCGCGACCACCGCGAAATACGCGAAACCCGAACCCGGCAGATGCGACAGCTTGACTGCGTCGATGATCGAGTCTTTCGAATAGAAGCCCGAGAAGAACGGCGTGCCGATCAGCGCGAGCGAACCGACCAGCGACGTGATCCACGTGATCGGCATGTACTTGCGCAGGCCGCCCATGTTGCGCATGTCCTGATCGTGGTGCATGCCGATGATCACCGAACCGGCGCCGAGGAACAGCAGCGCCTTGAAGAACGCGTGCGTCATCAGGTGGAACACGGCAACCGAATAAGCCGATGCGCCGAGCGCGACCGTCATGTAACCGAGCTGCGACAGCGTGGAGTAGGCCACCACGCGCTTGATGTCGTTCTGGACGATACCGAGGAAGCCCATGAACAGCGCGGTAATCGCGCCGATGACCATCACGAACGACAGCGCCGTATCCGACAGTTCGAACAGCGGCGACATGCGCGTGACCATGAAGATACCGGCCGTCACCATCGTTGCCGCGTGAATCAGCGCGGAGATCGGCGTCGGGCCTTCCATCGAATCCGGCAGCCACACATGCAGCGGGAACTGCGCCGACTTACCCATCGCGCCGATGAACAGGCAAATGCAGGCGACCGTCAGCAGGCCCCAATCGGTACCCGGGAAATTCAGCGCGGCGAGTTCGGTGCGCTTCGCGAAGACTTCGCCGTAATTCATCGAACCGGCGAACACGAACAGCAGACCGATTCCGAGCAGAAAGCCGAAATCGCCGACGCGGTTCACGAGGAACGCCTTCATGTTCGCGTAGATCGCGCTCTCACGCTTGAAGTAGAAGCCGATCAGCAGATACGACACCAGACCCACGGCTTCCCAGCCGAAGAACAGCTGCAGGAAGTTGTTGCTCATCACGAGCATCAACATCGAGAAGGTGAACAGCGAGATGTACGAGAAGAAGCGCTGGTAGCCGTCGTCGTCGGCCATGTAGCCGATCGTGTAGATGTGCACCATCAGCGACACGAAGGTCACCACGCACATCATCATCGCGGTCAGCGAGTCGACCAGAAAACCGACTTCGAGCTGCGTCTTGCCGATCGACATCCATTGATAAACGGTCGCGTTGAAGCTCGCGCCATCCATCACCTGAAGGAACACGATGGCCGACAGGATGAACGAAACAGCGACGCCGAGGATCGTGACCGAATGCGCTCCAGCTCGCCCTACCGCCTTGCCGAACAGCCCCGCGACCAGCGAGCCGGCGAGCGGTGCCAGCGGAATTGCCAGCAGCAGGTTTTCATTGAGTATCGTGGACATAACCGCTTTTCCTGAAATTAACCTTTGAGCTGATCGAGATCCTCGACATTGATCGTGTCGAGACTACGGAACAGGGTCACCAGAATTGCGAGACCGATCGCTGCTTCCGCGGCCGCCACCGTCAGCACGAAGAAAACGAAAATCTGGCCGTGCACGTCGCCCAGGTAGTGCGAGAACGCGACGAAATTGGTGTTCACCGCGAGCAACATCAGTTCGATTGCCATCAGGATGATGATGACGTTGCGGCGGTTCAGGAAAATGCCGACGATGCTGATCGCAAACAGAATCGCACCGAGGACGAGGTAATGGGCAAGGCTCAACATGATTTCTATCTCCTGTCCGCTCAGCTGTTCTTCGCAGGTGCCGAGTCGGCTGCCGCTGCTGCCGCCGCGGCTGCGGCTTCTTCCGCCGCGATGGTCGCCGCGGTCTTCTCCGACGGCATCTTCACGACCCGCACACGGTCCTGGGCTCGCACCCTGACCTGAGCGCTGACGTTCTGACGCTTGCTGTCCTTCTTGTGGCTCGTGGTCAGTGCGACTGCCGCGATGATCGCGACCAGCAGAATGAGACCGGCGATTTCGAACGCGAAGATGTAGTTCGTGTAAATGATCTTGCCGATCAGGCGCGTGTTCGACCAGTCACCCATACCGTTCGCGACGGCCGTCGTATCGCGCAGCGCCGTGGTGGTCGCACCGTAGCCGTGCCACAGAATCAGCGCGGTCTCGATCACGATGATCGCGCCCACCGCCGTGGCCATCGGCACGAAGCGTTTGAAATCCTTGCGCAGCACGTCGAGATTGATGTCCAGCATCATCACGACGAACAGGAACAGCACCATCACCGCGCCGACGTAGACCAGCACCAGCAGGATCGCGAGGAACTCGGCCTCGAGCAGCATCCAGATCGCCGCTGCGTTGAAGAACGCCAGCACCAGAAACAGTGCGGACGACACCGGGTTGCGCGAAGTGATCACCTTCAGCCCCGAGACAACCAGGAGCAGCGCGAAGATGTAGAACAGTACGGTCGTGAATTCCATGATTACCGGTTCATCGTTAAGCCATCGTCAGGCATTGTTCTTTGGCACGCGTGCCTGGCAAAAAAGCGGGGGAAACCGCCGGAACTGCCGCACAGGTGCGCCGTGCCGCGGCATCGAAGCCGCGGCGCTCGGCCCGACAGCAGGCCGTGTTACTGCTTTTACCGCCGCGATTACTGCATCAACGAAAACGAAAAGCGCGCTTCAACGATACGGTGCGTCGGCTGCCTTGTTGGCGGCGATCTGTGCTTCGTAGCGATCGCCGACGGCCAGCAGCATTTCCTTCGTGAAGTACAGGTCGCCGCGCTTCTCGCCGTGATACTCGAGAATATGCGTCTCGACGATCGAGTCGACCGGGCAGCTTTCTTCGCAGAAACCGCAGAAGATGCACTTGGTCAGGTCGATGTCGTAGCGCGTCGTACGGCGGGTGTTGTCCGCGCGGGTTTCGGATTCGATCGTGATCGCGAGCGCCGGGCACACCGCTTCGCACAGCTTGCATGCGATGCAGCGCTCTTCGCCATTTTCATAGCGGCGCAGCGCGTGCAGACCGCGAAAACGCGGCGAGATCGGAGTCTTCTCTTCCGGGAACTGCACGGTGAACTTGCGCTGGAACGTATAGCGTCCCGTCAGCGCGAGGCCCTTGAGCAGTTCTGTCAGGAAGAAAGTCTTGAAGAAGTTTTGGATTGCGGTCATAGGTTCGTCCGCCCTTTATTTCCAGATATTCAACGGCGACATGATCCAGAAGCCGACCACCACGAGCCACACCACGCAGACCGGAATGAACACCTTCCAGCCCAGACGCATGATCTGGTCATAACGGTAGCGCGGGAATGTGGCACGCGCCCAGATGAACACCGACAACAGCAAGAAAACCTTGGCGACGAGCCAGACGATGCCCGGGATAAACGACAGGAACCCGAACGGTGCGCTCCAGCCACCAAGGAACAGTGTTGCAGCCAATGCCGAGATCACGATCATGTTGATGTACTCGGCGAGGAAGAACAGCGCGAACGCCATACCCGAGTAATCGATCATGTGGCCCGCGACGATTTCCGACTCCCCCTCCACCACGTCGAACGGGTGGCGGTTCGTTTCGGCGATGCCCGAGATGAAGTACACGACGAACATCGGCAGCAGCGGCAGCCAGTTCCACGACAGGAAGTTGAGCCCGTGCGACGCGAAGAAGCCATGCTCCTGCGAACCGACGATGCCCGACAGGTTCAGCGTGCCGGCCGTCATCAGCACGACGACGAGTGCGAAGCCCATCGAGATTTCGTACGAGACCATCTGCGCGGCGGCGCGCATTGCGCCGAGGAACGCGTATTTCGAGTTCGACGCCCACCCGGCCAGAATCACGCCGTACACGCCGATCGACGAAATCGCCATCGCATACAGCAGACCCGCGTTGATGTCGCCCAGCACCGCGCCCGCCTGGAACGGAATCACCGCCCACACCGCGAACGCCGGCACCACCACCATCACCGGCGCGACCAGGTACACCCAGCGGCTTGCCTGGGCCGGCTGGATCACTTCTTTCAGCAGCAGCTTCAGCACGTCGGCGATAGGCTGCAACAGGCCGGCAGGACCCACGCGGTTCGGGCCGAGACGCACGTGCATCCAGCCGATCAGCTTACGCTCCCAGAGAATCAGGTAAGCGACGCACAGCAGGATCGCGACGGCCACCACCAGGATGCGCACGAGCGCCCACACCGTGGGCCATGCCACACCGAGAAGCTGGGTGCCGCCCGAGTTGATCGTATCGAACAAGCTCATTTACGCCTTCTCCACCAGCAGTTCACCGAACAGGCTGCCCAGCGCCGCACCGGCAGGCGTAGCCGCCGACACGCGGACGACCGTCTCCGCAAGATTCGCGTCGCGCACGGCCGGCAACTGCACCGCATGCTCGCCCTGACGAACGCGCACTGCGTCGCCCTCCTTCAACCCCAGCCTGTCGAACAACGCAGCTGGCAGACCGACCGAATTCGCGGCACGCGCCGCCGCCGTCAGATGCAGCGACTCTGCGCGACGCACGAGCGCGTCGGCATGATAGATCGGCACGTTCGCGAGACGCTCGAACTTGCCTTCCGCCGCCTTCGCAGCGTTGCCTCGTGTGATCGCCGTACCCGTGCGATTCGACAGGCGCGCGCTCAGGTCGCCGTCGCCCAACGCAGCCGCGCGCACTTCTTCGACCGTGTCGTATGCGAAGCCCGGCGCACCCAGCAGGCTGCCCAGCACGCGCAGGACCTTCCATGCCGGCCGCGTGTCGCCGAGCGGGCGCACGACGCCGTTGAAAGATTGCACCGTGCCTTCGGCGTTGACGAACGTGCCGCCCGTTTCGGTGTACGGCGCGATCGGCAGCAATACATCGGCGTAGTCGGCGCCCGTCTGGAACGGCGACATCACGACGACCATCTCCGCCTGCTTCAGCGCGGCAAGCGCCTGTGCCGGATTGGCCGTGTCGAATTCGGGTTCGAGATTCAGCAGCAGATAGCCCTTGCGCGGTTGATCGAACACTTCGCGCGCATTCAGGCCGCCTTCGCCCGGCAGTGCGTTCACGAGGTGGGCACCAACCGTATTGGCCGCTTCGGTCAGGAAGCCGAGCGTCGCGCCGGTCGCCTCGGCGATCCATTGCGCCGCGGCGTGGATTGCCGTGAAATCCGGATGACGGACCGCTTCGTTGCCGAGCAGCACGACGCGGCGCTCGCCAGTGGCGAGCGAGCTCGCGACCTGCTTGTGCGCATCTGTCGGCTGCGTGCCGGCGAATGCTTCGGGCAGCGCCGCGCCCTTTGCTTCGCCAACCGCGCCGGCGATACCCGCCAGTGCATCGAGCCACGCCGACGGCGCCGCGACCACGCGTTGCGCCTGCGGGATCATCGCATCGTCGTTAGTGGCCTGGATCAGCGTGAGCTTCGAACCACCGCGGGCAGCCTGACGCAGACGCGCCGCGAACAGCGGATGATCGCGACGCAGATCGGAGCCGATCACGAGCGCCGCGTCGACGTTCGACAGATCGGCGATCGCGGTGCCGAGCCACGGCACGCCGGTCACGGGCGCCGCGAAATCCGACTGACGCAGACGGAAGTCCACGTTCGGCGTACCGACCGCCTGCGCGACCTGCTTGAGAAGAAACAGTTCTTCGACCGTGCTGTGCGCGCTGGAAAGCGCTGCGAGCGCATTGGCGCCGTGATCGCCCTTGATGCCGTTCAGACCCTTGACCACATAGTCGAGCGCGGTCTGCCAGTCGGTTTCGACCCACTGGCCGCCCTGCTTGAGCATCGGCTTCGTCAGACGTTCGGGGCCGTTGAGACCTTCATACGAGAAACGGTCCTTGTCCGAAATCCAGCATTCGTTGATGGATTCGTTTTCGAACGGCAGAACGCGCATCACGCGATTGTTCTTGACCTGCACCACGAGGTTCGCGCCGACGGAATCGTGCGGGCTCACCGACTTGCGGCGCGACAGCTCCCATGTACGGGCGCTGTAGCGGAACGGCTTGCTGGTCAGCGCGCCGACCGGGCACAGGTCGATCATGTTGCCCGACAGCTCGGAGTCGACCGTCTTGCCGACGAACGAGGTGATTTCGGAATGCTCGCCGCGGCCCAGCATACCGAGCTCCATCACGCCGGCGACTTCCTGACCGAAACGAACGCAGCGCGTGCAGTGAATGCAACGCGACATTTCTTCCATCGAGATCAGCGGACCGACGTTCTTATGGAACACCACGCGCTTTTCTTCGCTATAGCGCGACGACGACTTGCCGTAACCCACGGCCAGATCTTGCAGTTGGCATTCACCGCCCTGATCGCAGATCGGGCAGTCGAGCGGATGGTTGATCAGCAGAAATTCCATCACCGACTGCTGGCCCTTCACCGCCTTGTCCGACTTGGTGCGCACGATCATGCCGGCCGACACCGGCGTCGCGCATGCGGGCACGGCCTTCGGCATCTTCTCGACATCGACCAGACACATCCGGCAATTGGCCGCAATCGACAGCTTCTTGTGATAGCAGAAGTGAGGAATGTACGTGTCGACCTTATGCGCAGCCTGAATCACCATGCTGCCTTCAGGCACCTCGACTTTCTTGCCGTCTATTTCCAGTTCAACCATGATGGTCAATCTTCCTTAACCTGTTACCGCTCAATCGTTCGCCTCTTCATCGCCGCTTCTGGCAATGAAAGCCGCGGTTGAGGTGTTCGTCTGGTAGTTATCCGTCAGCCTGACTCATTCGGTCACGTCAGGCTGCCACGTCAGGCGGCCACTGTTTCAGACGCCGCCGCCGTGCCGGCATGACCGCCGACGAGGCAATGCTTGTGAGCGACGTGATATTCGAATTCGTCCCAGTAGTGCTTGAGCATCCCGCGAACCGGCATGGCCGCCGCATCGCCGAGCGCGCAAATCGTGCGGCCCATGATGTTTTCCGCGACCGAGTTCAGCAGATCCAGATCTTCCTGGCGGCCGAGCCCATGCTCGATCCGATGCACGACGCGATACAGCCAGCCCGTGCCTTCACGGCAAGGCGTGCATTGACCGCAGGACTCTTCGTAATAGAAGTACGACAGACGCAGCAGCGAGCGCACCATGCAGCGCGTCTCGTCCATCACGATCACCGCGCCCGAACCGAGCATCGAACCCGCTTTCGCGATCGAGTCGTAATCCATGTCGGTCTGCATCATGATGTCGCCCGGAATCACCGGCGCCGACGAACCACCGGGAATCACGGCCTTGATCTTCTTGCCGCCGCGCATGCCGCCGGCGAGTTCCATCAACGTGGCGAACGGCGTGCCGAGCGGAATTTCGTAGTTGCCCGGACGCTCGACGTCGCCGGCCACCGAGAAAATCTTCGTGCCGCCGTTGTTCGGCTTGCCGATTTCGAGGTAATTCTGCGGGCCGACCGCGAGCAGGAACGGCACGGCCGCGAATGTTTCGGTGTTGTTGATCGTGGTCGGCTTGCCGTACACGCCGAAGCTCGCCGGGAACGGCGGCTTGAAACGCGGCTGGCCCTTCTTGCCTTCGAGCGATTCGAGCAGCGCGGTTTCTTCGCCGCAGATATAGGCGCCGTAACCGTGATGCGCGTGCAACTGGAACGAGAAGCCCGAAGCCATGATGTTGTCGCCGAGGAAGCCCGCGCGACGTGCTTCTTCGAGTGCTTCTTCGAAGCGCTTATAGACTTCCCAGATCTCGCCGTGGATATAGTTGTAGCCGACGGTGATGCCCATCGCGTACGCGCCGATGGCCATGCCTTCGATCAGCGAATGCGGATTGAAGCGCAGGATGTCGCGGTCCTTGAACGTACCCGGCTCGCCTTCGTCCGAATTGCAGACGAGATACTTCTGGCCCGGAAACTGACGCGGCATGAAGCTCCACTTCAGACCGGTCGGGAAACCGGCGCCGCCGCGGCCGCGCAAACCCGACGCCTTGACGTCGGCGATCACCTGCTCGGGCGGGATTTTTTCTTCCAGGATGCGGCGCAGCTGGGCGTAACCGCCGCGCGCCACATAATCTTCGAGATGCCAGTTGTCGCCGTTCAGGCCGGCGAGAATCAGCGGTTTGATGTGACGATCGTGTAAAGACGTCATTTCGAAAGTTCCTCGAGCAGCTGGTCGATCTTCTCGCGGCTCATGAAGCTGCACATGCGATGGTTGTTCACCAGCATCACCGGCGCGTCGCCGCACGATCCCATGCATTCGCCTTCTTTCAAGGTGAACCTGCCATCGGGCGTGGTTTCGCCGAAGTCGATGCCGAGCCTCTGCTTCAGATATTCAGCGGCGCTGTCGGAGCCGCCGTCCGGGCCGAGCTGACACGGCAGGTTCGTGCAGAGCGTGATCTTGTATTTGCCGACCGGCGAGGTCTCGTACATCGTGTAGAAGGTTGCCACCTCCTGCACGGCGACCGCCGGCATGCCGAGATAATCCGCGACGAACTGCATGAGCTCGGGCGACAGCCAGCCATGCTCTTCCTGAGCGGTGGCCAACGCCGACATCACGGCGGACTGCTTCTGATCGGCGGGATACTTCGCGATCGCACGATCGATTTCTTTCAGGCCTTCAGCTGAGATCATTTTCAGACACGACTCTTTCAATTCCTACCGAACGAAAACCCGTCGCTCACGTGATACTGCGACAGACCCGGCGTTCCTTTGCTTGACGCGCGCCCGGTGCGACAACCGCGGACGCGCATCGATGAATACGTCCTAGCGATCCACTTCGCCGAACACGATGTCCTGCGTGCCGATGATCGTCACGGCGTCGGCGATCATGTGGCCGCGCGCCATTTCGTCGAGCGAGGACAGGTGCGCATAGCCCGGCGCGCGGATTTTCAGGCGATACGGCTTGTTGGCGCCGTCCGAGATCAGATAGATGCCGAACTCGCCCTTCGGATGTTCGACAGCGGCATATGCCTCGCCTTCCGGCACATGGAAGCCTTCGGTGAAGAGCTTGAAGTGATGGATCAGATCTTCCATGTTCGACTTCATGCCGACGCGCGACGGCGGCGCAACCTTGTGGTTGGACGTCATCACCGGGCCCGGATTTTTACGCAGCCATTCGATGCACTGCTTCGCGATCCGCGTGGATTGGCGCATTTCCTCGACCCGCACCAGATAGCGGTCGTAGCAGTCGCCGTTCACGCCGACCGGAATGTCGAAATCGAGCTTGTCGTAGACCTCGTACGGCTGCTTCTTGCGCAGATCCCACTCGATGCCGGAGCCGCGCAGCATCGCGCCCGTCATGCCGAGTTGCAACGCACGCTCCGGGCTGACCACGCCGATACCGACCAGACGCTGCTTCCAGATGCGGTTGTCGGTGAGCAGCGTTTCGTATTCGTCGACACACTTCGGAAAGCGAGTGAAGAAATCGTCGATGAAGTCGAGCAGCGACCCTTGCCGGGTCTCGTTCATCTTCGACAATGCCTTCGCATTGCGGATTTTCGAAGCTTTGTATTGCGGCATTGCGTCAGGCAGATCGCGATAGACGCCGCCCGGACGATAGTAGGCCGCGTGCATCCGTGCGCCGGACACCGCCTCGTACACGTCCATCAGATCTTCGCGTTCGCGAAACGCGTAAAGGAACACGGCCATCGCGCCGACGTCGAGCGCGTGCGCGCCGATCCACATCAGGTGGTTCAGCACGCGCGTGACTTCGTCGAACAGCACGCGAATGTATTGCGCACGTACCGGGACGTCGATACCGAGCAGCTTTTCAATTGCCAACACATAGCCGTGCTCGTTGACCATCATCGACACGTAGTCGAGGCGATCCATATACGGCACGGATTGAATGAATGTCTTGCTTTCGGCGAGCTTTTCGGTCGCACGATGCAAAAGACCGATGTGCGGATCGGCGCGCTGGATGACTTCGCCGTCGAGTTCGAGCACGAGACGCAACACACCGTGCGCTGCCGGGTGCTGCGGGCCGAAATTGAGCGTGTAGTTCTTGATCTCTGCCATGACGTTCTCTTAGTGTTTCAGACCACCATAGCGATCCTCGCGGATCACACGCGGCGTGATTTCCCGCGGCTCGATCGTCACCGGCTGATAGACGACGCGCTTCTCTTCCGGGTCGTAACGCATTTCGACGTAGCCGGAGACGGGGAAATCCTTACGGAACGGATGACCGATGAAACCGTAGTCGGTCAGAATACGGCGCAGGTCCGGGTGGCCTTCGAAGACGATGCCATACAGGTCGAACGCCTCACGCTCGTACCAGTTGACCGAATTCCACACATCCACGACCGACGGCAGAATCGGCATGTCGTCGTCGGGCGCGAACACCCGCAGACGCAAACGCCAGTTGTTCTGTACCGACAGAAGGTGCAGCACAGCCGCGAAACGCGGGCCGTCGTACGCACCGTCGGCGTACGTTTGATAGTCGACGCCGCACAGATCGACGCACTGCTCGAAACCGAGCGCGCGGTCGTCACGCAGACGTTTTGCCACGTTAAGGTAGTCGCCTGCCTTGACGACGATCGTCAATTCACCGACCGACTCGGTCACGCTCAACAGGAGGCCGCCAAAGGCCGCCTCGATGTTCGCTTTCAGGGTCTCGAGTTTGCTTGCCATATTGTGGGGAAGGCGTTTGCCTTATTGACGGGCGATGGTGTTGGTGCGACGAATCTTGGCTTGCAGCTGGATTACGCCGTACACCAGCGCCTCCGCTGTGGGCGGGCAACCCGGTACGTAAACGTCGACCGGAACGATCCGGTCGCAGCCGCGCACTACCGAATAGGAATAATGGTAGTAGCCGCCGCCGTTCGCGCACGAGCCCATCGAGATCACCCAGCGCGGCTCGGCCATCTGGTCATACACCTTGCGCAGGGCAGGCGCCATTTTGTTGCACAGCGTGCCGGCGACAATCATCACGTCGGACTGACGCGGACTCGGACGAAACACGACGCCGAAGCGGTCGAGGTCATAACGGGCCGCGCCCGCATGCATCATCTCGACAGCACAGCACGCCAGACCAAACGTCATCGGCCACAACGAGCCGGTGCGTGTCCAGTTGATCAGTTTGTCGGCCGTAGTGGTGACAAACCCTTCCTTCAAGACCCCTTCGATACTCATTTGCTTTCCACTCCAGACGGGGCGACAAGCCTGGCCACCCGCGCAAACCGGCGATTAATCCATCATTCCCAGTCGAGGCCGCCCTTCTTCCAGATGTAGGCAAAGCCAAGCAGGAATTCGAGCAGGAAAATCATCATTGCCATGAAGCCAGCCCAGCCGATATCACGCAGGGCCACACCCCACGGAAACAGGAATGCCGTTTCAAGGTCGAAAATGATGAAGAGAATGGCGACGAGATAGTAGCGCACGTCGAATTTCATGCGCGCATCTTCGAATGCTTCGAAGCCGCACTCATACGGTGCGTTTTTCTCGGTATCGGGCTTGTTGGGACCGAGGATCTTGCCGATACTGACCAGTGCTACGCCTAAACCGGTGCCCACAATAAGGAACAACAAAACGGGGAAATAGGCTGCGAGGTTCAAGACAATCCTCAATCGGTTGGTTCTGAGTGCCGTCAGGAGCATAGCACCCCCAACGCGAAATCACTTCGTCAGCGCACATGATGCAAGCCCAACGCAAGCTGCGCGCCAGAAGCGAAAATGCCAGCCGAAGCGAAGCAAACGGCTGGCATTTAGATAACATTTGGTGCCGACGGCGAGACTCGAACTCGCACAGCTTTCGCCACTACCCCCTCAAGATAGCGTGTCTACCAATTTCACCACGTCGGCACTCTATGCAATCCGGGAAAACAACTTATAAAACCCGCGAATCGCTTCAAGACTTGAATTGTAACTTGTTTAAACAGTTTGTTCAACGCACAAAAGCACGTCGGACGAAAATTTATTTCGGCACACCCGTAGCCGGAACCGACGCTGGAGAAGCCGGTGCAGCAGCGACAGGAGCGGAAGTATTAGCCGGCGCGGAAGCCGTTGCAGGTGCAGCAACGGGGGCCGTCGCCGCCGCACCCAGCACGCCAGCGGAAGGCTTCGCGTGATACGCACCCAGGTAAGTGAGAGCGAGCGTCGTGACAAAAAACAGCGCGGCGAGTACCGCAGTCGTCCGTGACAGAAAGTTGGCAGAGCCAGTCGCGCCGAACAGGCTGCCGGATGCGCCGCTGCCGAAGGCCGCACCCATATCGGCGCCTTTACCGTGCTGCAGCAAAACGAGTCCGATGACCCCCAGTGCCGACAACAACTGAACGACGATAATCAATGTTTTCAAATACAGCATCACACTCACCTGAGTCTTTATTTAACCGCGCCGCACACTGCGTGTTGCGCGAAATGGAGTCACTTTCGTCGAGGCGCTCTGCTCAACCGGCCACGCTTGTCGCAGCCGCCTTGCAGATCGCCAGAAAATCCTGATCTTTCAACGACGCGCCACCGATCAGGCCACCGTCGATATCGGATTGACGGAACAGTTCTTCGGCGTTTTCCGGCTTGACGCTACCGCCGTACAACAGCGGCACGCCCGCGACCGCCTCGCCCTTCGCCGCAAGACGCGCGCGCAGAAACGCATGCACGGCTTGCGCCTGATCCGTGGTTGCGCTCTTGCCGGTGCCAATCGCCCATACCGGCTCATAGGCGACAACGAGACGGCTCGCCTCCTGTGCCGTTAGCTTCGCCAGCACTTCATCCAGTTGCGCGCCGACAACCTGCTCTGTCAAACCGGCTTCACGCTCTTCGAGCGTCTCACCGACGCAGACGATCGGCGTCAACCCGGCTTCCAGCACGCGTTGCGTTTTCACTCCGACCAGCTCGGCGCTTTCGCGGTGATATGCACGACGCTCCGAGTGTCCGACGATAGCGAGCGTTGCGCCAAAATCGGTCACCATCGGCGCGGCCACTTCGCCCGTGTACGCACCATGCGTGAACGCGGATACGTCCTGCACGCCCCACACGACCCGACTACCGTCCAGCAACGACTGCGCCTGCGCGAGGTAGAGACTTGGCACGCACACCCCGACGCGAACGTCGGCCGGCAATTCGCCCGAGCCTTGCGCCACGGCCTGCAGCAGCGTGGCATTCGCGGCGAGCCGCCCGTGCATCTTCCAGTTACCGACTACCAGTTTGGCTCGTTGTTGTTTCGACATCGTCTCGTGTTGTCCTGTCTTGCCGGCGGACCTGGTTCGCGAATCGCCGCCATTCGCGACTGACGATTTGCCGACGTCCGGTCCGCTCGTCGGAGTTATCCGGCGCGCGCAAAACGCGCAATTTTACTTCGTGGGGTGGATCGGGTCAAACCGGTGATGTCAAGCGTCCTGACGCCACTCCAGCACGATCTTGCCCACATGCGTGCTGCTTTCCATTAGCGCATGCGCTTCGGCGGCCTGCGCGGCGGGAAACACGCGATGCACGACCGGCTTGATACGACCGGCCTCGAGATGCGGCCACACGTGCTCCTTCAGTTGCGCGGCGATCTGCGCCTTGAATTCGATCGGTCGCGGACGCAGCGTCGAGCCAGTCAGCGTCAAACGGCGGCGCAGTACCTCGTTCAGATTCAGCTCCGCCTTTGCGCCGCCAAGCAACGCAATCAGCACGATGCGACCGCCATCGGCGAGCGCCGACAGCTCGCGCGATACGTAGCTGCCCGCCACCATATCGAGGATCACGTCGACGCCCCGATCGTTGGTCAGCGACTTGATCACCTCGACGAAATCTTCGGTCTTGTAGTTGATCGCCCGCTCGGCCCCAAGCGCCTCGCATGCACGGCATTTTTCGTCCGACCCCGCAGTCGCGAATACGCGAAAACCGAGCGCGTGCGCGATCTGTATCGCCGTCACGCCGATGCCGCTCGAGCCGCCTTGCACGAGCAACGTTTCGTTCGGACCGCCCTCACCCTTGCCGAGTTGCCCGCGATTGAACACGTTGCTCCAAACCGTAAAGAAAGTCTCGGGCAACGACGCCGCCTCGACATCCGACAGGCCGGCCGGCGCCGGCAGGCACTGCAGCAACGGCGCGGTTGCGTACTCCGCATAGCCTCCGCCCGCGAGCAGCGCGCATACACGGTCGCCAATCTCGAGGCCGAACGGGTTGTTTTTTTCGTCGAGCGTGCCGCCGACGATCTCGCCCGCGACTTCGAGCCCCGGCAGATCCGAGGCGCCCGGCGGCGGCGCATAACCGCCCTTGCGCTGAAACACGTCCGGACGGTTGATGCCGGACGCCGCCACCTTGATCAGCACCTCGCCTGCCTTGGGTTGCGGCATCGGCCGCTCGGCAAGCTTGAGGACTTCAGGCGCACCGAATTCGGTGATTTCGATCGCTTTCATCTGCGTCAACTCCAAGATTGGATTGCGTTGCCTACCCGTTGCCTCCACCCGCCACGTTGCCGCCGCAAAACACACCGGCCGGACCGTCGCACGGTCCGGCATGCAAGCAGAGTACCCACCACGCCCGGCCGCGTTGCCGTACGAATCCGCAACGCAATCCATCCTGCATGAAAAACGGCCGGCGCGCTTGCACGCTGCCGGCCGTTTTCTTTTACCGCGTTACTGCTGCGTCGGTTCGCCTTGCGGCGCGTCGTTCAGCAATGCTTTCGCCGACAGACGTACGCGACCCTTTTCATCCGTCTGGATGACCTTGACCTTCACCTGCTGGCCGTCCTTCAGATAGTCGTTGATGTCCTTGATGCGCTCGTTGGCGATTTCGGAGATATGGAGCAGACCGTCCTTACCCGGCAGGATGTTCACGATCGCGCCGAAATCGAGCAGCTTGAGCACGGTGCCTTCGTAGACCTGACCCACTTCGACTTCCATCGTGATCGCTTCGATGCGACGCTTCGCTTCGGCCATGCCTTCGCTGTTCGTGCTCGCGATCGTGACGACGCCGTCGTCCGAGATGTCGATCGTCGTGCCGGTTTCCTCGGTCAGCGCGCGGATGACCGAGCCGCCCTTACCGATCACGTCACGGATCTTTTCCGGATTGATCTTGATCGTGATCATGCGCGGGGCGAACTCCGACAGTTGCGTGTTCGCGCCGGACACAGCCGACGTCATCTTGCCGAGGATATGCATGCGGCCTTCCTTCGCTTGCGCGAGCGCGACCTGCATGATTTCCTTCGTGATGCCCTGGATCTTGATGTCCATCTGCAGCGCGGTCACGCCTTGCTCGGTACCCGCCACCTTGAAGTCCATGTCGCCGAGGTGATCTTCGTCGCCGAGGATGTCGGTCAGCACCGCGAAGCGGTTGCCTTCGAGGATCAGGCCCATCGCGATGCCGGCGACATGCGCCTTCATCGGCACGCCGGCGTCCATCAGCGCCAGACAGCCGCCGCACACCGAAGCCATCGACGACGAACCGTTCGACTCGGTGATTTCCGACACGACGCGAATCGAGTAGCCGAATTCGTCGGCGCTCGGCAGGCAGGCGACGAGCGCGCGCTTCGCGAGACGGCCGTGACCGATTTCACGGCGCTTCGGCGAACCGACGCGGCCCGTTTCGCCGGTCGCGAACGGCGGCATGTTGTAGTGGAGCATGAAACGTTCGCGGTATTCGCCTTCGAGCGCGTCGATGCTTTGCTCGTCGCCCTTCGTGCCGAGCGTCGCGACCACCAGCGCCTGCGTCTCGCCGCGCGTGAACAGCGCCGAGCCGTGGGTACGCGGCAGCACGCCGGTGCGGATTTCGATCGGACGCACGGTGCGCGTGTCGCGGCCGTCGATACGCGGCTCGCCGTTCAGGATCTGCGTACGGACGATTTTCGCTTCGATGTCGAACAGCACGTTACCGACGGTTGCCTTGTCGGCCGGCGCGGTACCGGCCGCCGCCGCGTCTTCCTCGAGCTTCGCCGAGGTCGCTGCGTAGACTTCCTTCAGCTTGGCCGAACGCGCCTGCTTGTCGCGGATCTGGTAAGCAGCGAGCAGATTGCCTTGCGCCAGTTCCGTCACGCGCGAGATCAACGCTTCGTTCTTCGGCGCCGGCTGCCAGTCCCACTCCGGCTTGCCACCTTCGCGGACCAGTTCGTGGATTGCGTCGATCGCGATCTGCATCTGCTCATGACCGAACACGACGGCGCCGAGCATCACGTCTTCGCTCAGTTGCTGCGCTTCCGATTCGACCATCAGCACCGCGCGCTCCGTACCGGCGACGACGAGGTCGAGTGCCGACTCCTTCATCTGCGGACGAGTCGGGTTCAACACGTATTCGTTATTGATGTAAGCCACGCGCGCCGCGCCGACCGGGCCGTTGAACGGCAGACCGGATACCGCGAGCGCCGCCGACGCGCCAATCAGCGCGGGAATGTCGGCAGGGATTTCCGGGTTCAGCGACAACACGTGGATCACGACCTGGACTTCGTTGTAGAAGCCTTCCGGGAACAGCGGTCGCAGCGGACGGTCGATCAGGCGCGAGATCAGCGTTTCGCCTTCCGACGGACGGCCTTCGCGGCGGAAGAAACCACCCGGGATCTTGCCGGCCGCGTAGGTCTTTTCGAGGTAATCGACGGTAAGCGGGAAAAAGTCCTGGCCCGGCTTTGCAGTCTTCGCGCCGACCACGGTGGCGAGCACCACGGTGTCTTCGACGTCGACGATCACCGCGCCGCTCGCCTGGCGAGCGATTTCACCGGTTTCGAGGCGGACGTTATGCTGCCCCCACTTAAACTCTTTGACGATCTTGTTAAACATAGTCATTGCTTTTCCTCATCGTTATGCCGCGCGGACCGGAAGCGGCGCGGCAACGCCGGGACCGGCGCCACATGGGAAGAGTCGTGTTATGCCATTCCAGAGAATCACACGCCACGCCGACCACGCGCGAACCGCTGGAATGACACAAACCTCCGCCCTGAAGCCCGGCCATGTTTCTGTTGCTGCTTTCTGTGCTGCGTTTTCTGCTGCCGATACTGCTGTTTGCCTACGCCGCGCGAACCGGCATGCGCCGCGGATCGCAGGCGGCGCGCGTCACATGAAGCGCGCCGTGCAAAAACAAAATGCCTGTATCAGCGATAACTGACACAGGCATCTTGCTGAACGACTGGCCGATTACTTACGCAGACCCAGCTTCTCGATCAGGCTGCGGTAACGATCCGCGTCCTTACCCTTCAGGTAGTCGAGCAGCTTGCGGCGGCGGCTCACCATGCGCAGCAGACCGCGGCGGCTGTGGTGGTCCTTGGTGTGCTCCTTGAAGTGAGCGGTCAGTTCGTTGATGCGGGTCGTGAGCAGCGCGACCTGAACTTCGGGGGAGCCGGTGTCGTTCGCTGCGCGAGCGAATTGCGCGACGACTTCGGACTTCTTGCTGGTTTCAACTGCGGACATGTCGATTTCCTTAGTAACTAGACAGGCGGTCACGGAAGAATGGCCGTGCCGTGGAATACCCGTTGTTTTTCACATTTTCTGCATCCCGTTTCCGGACGGATTGCCGATGGAATCGGCGCGCCCAGGAACGGGACGCGTATTGTAGCACAGGGCCTTTCGGCCGCGAACCCTTGGCTAGCGAGATGAATCGAGCCCATTAGCGAAGCCATTCAGGGACGCCCTCGCCCGTTACGAGCACAGGTTTTACCGCCTTACCGCCAGGGCGCCGCGCGTGCATCAAGGGCGCACCATCCGGCAGCTGGTCGGTAAAACCGTGCGCGCGGCCGGCAGCGCCAGCACCGTGCGGAAACCATAACCGGAGCCTTCGTTATCGAACCGTACGCCCGGCGAGCCGGCCTTGCCCATCTCCATCACGTAAAGGGGCTGCATCAGTTGATGGTCGTCGGCGCGCATCCATGACGCGTGAAAACCGTTGTCGAAGCGAATGCCCTCGAGCGCTTTCGCGACCGCCGTCGGATCGGCGCTGCCGGCCCGGGTCATCGCGGCGGCGAGTGTTTCGATCATCAGCGGCATGCGCAGCACCGGATAGTCGTCGCGCGCGGCCGGGAAGCGGGCGCGAAACGCCGCATACCACGCGTCGGAGGCGGCACCGCCCGCGTTCGGATGCCAGTCGGCGACCGCGACCACGTGAGCGACGCCCGCGTCGCCGAGCGCGGCCGGCGCGCCGAGGCTGTTGCCATAGAACGTGTAGAACTTCGTGTCGAGCCCCTGCTCGCGCGCCGCCTTGACGAGCAGCGTCAGATCGTTGCCCCAGTTGCCGGTGATCACCGCGTCCGCGCCGCTCGCGCGAATCTTTGCGATATAGGGCGCGAAGTCCTTCACCCGGCCGATCGGATGGAATTCATCGCCGACCACCCGGATGTCGGGACGTCGCGCCGCCAATGCCGAACGCGCGAGGCCGCTGACGTCGTGGCCGAAGCTGTAATCCTGGTTCAGCAGATAGACCTTTTTCACCGCCTGGTCGCGCTCGATCACATCCGCGAGCGCCGCCATGCGCATGCCCGCGTGGGCATCGAAACGGAAATGCCAGAAACTGCAGTTCGCATCGGTCAGCGCGGGATCGTCGGCGGAATAGTTGAGGAACAGTTCGCGGTTGTCCGGCTCGCGGCGGTTCTGCTTGTCGATCGCGCCGATCAGCGCGGCGGCAACCGCCGAGCCGTTGCCTTGCAGGATGTAGCCAATATGGCGATCGGCGGCTGCGCGCAACTGCGTGAGCGCTTCCTCGGTGCTGCCCTTGCTGTCCAGCACCACGAGTTCGAACGGATGCGCGCCATCCGCGAGTTTCACGCCGCCGTGCGCATTCACCTGCTCGACGCCGAAGCGCAGATTGCGCTCGACGGCGGCGCCCGCGTTCGCGAACGGGCCGGACATGCCTTCGATCAGGGCAAGCCGGATCGGCGTGCCGGCGGGCTTGCCCGTCGACTGACCGGATGAACTTGCGCTCGGCGGGACGGTGGAGTTCGCGGCCGTCGCGCGATCCGCGGACGGATTACCCGCCTGCCCGTCCGGGCGGACAGACGCAGGATTGGCGTTACTGGCGGGATTCGCCGCCTCGGCCATGCCGACTCCCGCCGCCATTGCAATCACCGTCAGCGCAACCGCCGTGCGTCGCCACATCGCCATCATCATGACCGCCCCGCCTGAATCTTCGAAGCGCGGATCATAGGATGCCGCGTACGGAATAGGCAAGCCGCCGCATGCGTTATGGTGGGAAGCGGCGCATGCTCGCGAAGCGCAATTCTTTTGCCATCGCGCGTGTCAAAATGGTGCGTCTCGATGATAAAAACCGCTACTCAAACGCCATCGGAGGAATACATGCTGAACCGCCACCACCGCACGGCGGGCTCTATTACGAAGCCGGCCGGGGGTCTGCGCCGCGCCGCGCTCGTTTGCCTGAGCGCGCTAGCGCTTGCCGGCTGCGCGCAGCCGTGGCAGCAGTATCAACAGGGAGCGGACGTATCGACGATCGTCACGCGCCTTGGACCGCCACGCGAAACCTATGACCTGCCCGACGGCGGCAAGCGTCTGATGTGGCCAACCCAGCCGATGGGCGAAACCACGACCGCCGCCGATATCGACGCGGCCGGCAAGATCGTCAACATGCGTCAGGTGCTGCAGCCCAACGAGTTCTACCGCGCCGAGATCGGCAAATGGACGCGCAGCGACGTCCTGGTGAACTTCGGGCGCCCGGTCGAAACCTCGTATTTCCCGCTGATGAAGCGCGAAGTCTGGACCTATCGTTATCTCGAAGACAACGTGTGGTACATGCTGTACAGCTTCTATTTCGATGATCAGGGCATCCTGAGGCTCACGCAGAAGACCCCTGACCCGCTGCACGACCCCGATCGCCGCAGCCTGTTTTAAGCGCGAACGCCCTGCCAGGGGGCAGGTAGTATCAAAATCTAAAAAAAAACCACCTTTGACAGGTGGTTTTTTTATTTTCCCGACAAGAAAGCGCAACTTTATCCTGTTTGCGTCAATTATTCGTCACAAGAAAGGTTATTGTAAACACCTCCCGGATACCAGCTCGACGCTGCCGCGCGGCCGTTATCCGGTCCCAGTTCAATTGCCTCTCTTACGGAGCCGCCAGGATGAACCGCCCCAAACATCTGCTGGTCGCCAACGTCGCGTGGGCGCATGAAACCGCGACGCGCAATCCGGCATTCTTTCGCGACCTCCAACGTGGACAGAATCCGCACGTGTTATGGATAGGCTGCTCGGACAGCCGGGTGCCCGCCGAAACCATCACTCACTGCGAACCCGGCGATCTGTTCGTCCATCGCAACATCGCGAACCTCTTCCACCCCGCCGATGACAACGCCGCAAGCGTCCTCGAATACGCGGTGCGGGTGCTGAAAGTCGGCCATATCATCGTCTGCGGCCACTATGGCTGCGGCGGCGTGCGCGCCGCGCTGCTGCCGCCCGACCCAGCGCTACCGCACGTGAACCGGCGAATCGCGCCGCTGTGCGCGCTCGCGAAAACACAGCGCGCGGAGCTGGGCGACGTGGACACCGAGTCCGGCCGCGTCAACCGCCTTGCCGAACTGAACGTGCTCGAACAGGTACGCCAGCTACGGGCGAGTCCCATCGTGCGCGAGGCCGGCCCGGCGCCGCTCGTGCACGGCTGGATCTTTGCGCTCGAGGACGGCCGCATCAAGGTTCTCACGTCCGGCCATGCCGCCGACGACGCTATGCCGTGCATGACCGCAGTGCATAGCGCCGGCTAGCCGGGCCGGCCTTCATGCGCCTTCATGCGCCTTCCATGCGCCGTTACGTGCCATTACGTTTTACCCACCCGGATCGGCCGAAGTCGAAGGCGGCAGCGGAAAACGCTGTCCAGCCATGCCGCTCGCGACCCGTCGTCTTACCTCTGGCTTTTCGACACATGAATAATCGAACCTCCTGCTCCTCGCTCCAGCGCGACGTACTGGCTGGAACGGCTGTTTTTCTGGTGGCTTTGCCGCTTTGCCTCGGCATTTCCCATGCATCCGGCGTCGACCCGTTCGCGGGACTCGTGTCGGGCATCATCGGCGGGCTCGTAGTTGCCACGCTAAGCGGCTCGCGTCTGAGCGTGAGCGGCCCGGCCGCGGGTCTCGTCGTGATCGTCGTCGACGGTATCGCGCAGCTCGGCGGCTTTTCGGCATTTCTGCTCGCCGTGCTGCTGTCAGGCGTCATTCAGTTCGGCTTCGGCCTGCTCAAGGCCGGTCGGTTTGCCGCCTATGTGCCATCGCCGGTGATCAAGGGCATGCTTGCGGCCATCGGCGTGCTGCTGATCCTCAAGCAGTTTCCCGCCGCGCTGGGGCTGTCGGCAACGGGTGCCGCGGCACAGCCGGCGGGCACGATCGCAACACCTTTCGGCGCCATCTCGCCGATGGCCGCTCTGATCACACTGGCATCGCTTGCGATCCTTGCCGGCTGGGAAACCCGCGCGCTGCGCCGCTTCGCTGCCGTGCGCGCCGTTCCGGCGCCGCTCGCGGTGGTGCTGCTCGGCATCGGCGCGACGCTAGCGCTGAACCTGGTCGCGCCATCGCTGGCACCGCCCGCCGAAGGGCGGGTCGCGTTGCCGTCGCTCGAATCGTTTGCCGCGCTGCAAGCCGCGCTCACGTCGGCGGACTTCGGACCGCGGTTCGCGCAGCTCATCAATCCCGACGTATGGCGCGTTGCGATCACGATTGCGATCGTCGCAAGTCTTGAAACGCTGCTGAGCCTCGAAGCCGTCGAACAGATCGATCCGGAACGCCGCCGCGCGCCGCCGGATCGCGAGCTCAAGGCGCAGGGCGTGGGCAATCTGATCGCCGGTGCGATCGGCGGCCTGCCGATCACGTCGGTAATCGTGCGCAGCTCCGCGAACGTACACGCGGGCGCAAAAAGCCGGCTTTCGGCGATCGTTCATGGCGTGTTGCTGCTCGTCAGCGTGTTCGCGCTCACCAGCGTGATCAACCTGATTCCGCTCGCCTGCCTGGCGGCGATCCTGATCTTTACCGGATTCAAACTCGCGAAACCGTCGTTGTTCGCGGCGCTCGCGCGGCAGGGATTCGAGCCGTTCGCACCGTTTATCGTTACGCTCGTCGGCGTGCTCGTCACCGATCTGCTGATCGGCATTGTGTTCGGCATGCTGTGCAGCATGCTGTTCGCGCTGTATGCGAACCTGCGCGGCCCGATCGTGCTCGCGCAGCATGGCGACCACTACCTGCTGTCGTTCCGCAAGGACGTGTCGTTTCTCGGCAAAGTGCCGTTCAAACACTATCTGCAGCAGATTCCGGACGGCGCGACGATCCTCGTCGATGCGACGCGCGCCGATTTCGTCGATCACGACGTGCGCGAGTTGCTGGACGCATTCGTCGCGGAAGCGCCGCGCCGCGGAATCACCGTCGAGGTCAGATACCAGGTCCGCGAGCACACGCGCGCAAAGCGCGGCTGGTCGACACGGCGTGCAGCGGCGGAATAGTTCGGGCACACCGCGTCGTCGCAGCGGCGCGACGAAGTAAAAAAGAAGCCCCGCGCACTGAATGCCACGGGGCTTCTCTTCGATCCACACTCAAACGCGCGCTACCGGCGCGCCGTGCTCGCGCTATTCCGAGCGCTGCGGATTCACCTTGTCCACGTTCGAATACAGTTTGTTGAGCGCCGAGATATACGCCTTCGCGGACGCCGCGACGATATCCGGATCGGTGCCCACGCCGTTGACGATACGTCCGCTCTTCGACAGGCGCACCGTTACTTCGCCCTGCGCCTGGGTACCGGTCGTGATCGCGTTGACCGAATACAGCAGCAGCTCGGAGCCGCTACCCACTTCGGTTTCGATCGCGTTGAGCGTGGCATCGACCGGCCCGTTGCCGCGCGCTTCGCCAGTGATTTCCTTGCCCTCGACCGAGAACACGATCTTCGCGTGCGGCTGCTCACCGGTTTCCGAATGTTGCGACAGCGACAGGAACTTGTAGTGCTCCTTCTCCTGCGCCTCCGCCGATTCCTCGTTGACGATCGCGATGATGTCTTCGTCGAAGATTTCGGCCTTGCGATCGGCCAGTTCCTTGAAGCGCGCGAATGCGGTGTTCAGTTCGGCCTCGCTATCGAGCGCGATGCCGAGCTCCTGCAAGCGCTGCTTGAACGCGTTGCGGCCCGACAGCTTGCCGAGCACGATCTTGTTGGCGGTCCAGCCCACGTCTTCGGCACGCATGATTTCGTAGGTGTCGCGCGCCTTCAGCACGCCGTCCTGGTGGATGCCGGACGCGTGCGCAAATGCATTTGCGCCGACCACCGCCTTGTTAGGCTGCACGACGAAGCCGGTGATCTGCGACACGAGCTTCGATGCCGGCACGATTTGCGTGGTATCGAGACCGACATCCAGCCCGAAATAGTCCTTGCGGGTCTTCACCGCCATCACGATTTCTTCGAGCGACGTATTGCCCGCGCGTTCGCCGAGACCGTTGATCGTGCATTCGACCTGGCGCGCGCCGCCAAGCTGCACGCCGGCCAGCGAGTTCGCCACCGCCATGCCGAGGTCGTTATGGCAATGCACCGAAAACACCGCCTTGTGCGAGTTCGGGATGCGCTCGCGCAGCGTCTTCACGAGCTGGCCATAGAGTTCCGGCACGCCGTAGCCCACCGTGTCCGCAATGTTGATCGTGGTCGCACCTTCGGCGATGACCGCTTCGAGCACGCGGCACAGGAAGTCCATATCCGAGCGGCTGCCGTCCTCGGGCGAGAACTCGACGTCGTCCGTGAACTTGCGCGCGAATCGCACCGCGAGCCTGGCCTGCTCGAAAACCTGCTCCGGCGTCATGCGCAGCTTCTTTTCCATGTGCAACGGCGACGTCGCGATAAACGTGTGGATGCGGAAACGCTCGGCTGCCTTCAGCGCGTCGGCGGCGCGCTGAATGTCCTTGTCATTCGCGCGGGCAAGCGAGCAGATCGTGCTGTCCTTGACGATGCCCGCGATCGTATGGATCGCGTCGAAGTCGCCATTCGAGCTTGCCGCGAAACCGGCTTCGATCACGTCGACTTTCATGCGCTCGAGTTGCTTCGCGATGCGGATCTTTTCTTCCTTCGTCATCGACGCGCCGGGCGATTGCTCGCCATCACGCAACGTCGTGTCGAAAATGATCAGTTTGTCGGACATGTCGGGTCTCCTCGGGAGTCGTTCGGATGTGGGGATCGGGTGTGGAATGTGCAGATTAGCGCCGCAGCCGACGAGGCACGGCCACGCGGAGCATGGCCGGCGCTGGCGGAGGGCAAACACGCATAAAGGCAAGAACGAAGCATGATGGCGCGGCGCAGCGAATAGTCCCGGCGACCAGGCCCAAGCGGCCACGCTAACGCACTGATCCAACGACTATAGCGGCATTCAAGCGACCGTGCAATCCGCGCCGGCGCGGCTTGCACGCATGGATCCACGCTGAACGCACAAGATGAAAAAGCGGCGAAAAAACAGCGAAAACCCAACGAAAAAACGGCAACCCGAGGGCTGCCGTTTTTTTGTTACGACGATCGGCGGGCTAAACCGTCACCGATCGCGCGACATCGAACGCGCCGGATTGCTGCGGCCGCGCAGCGCCTGATATCCCCAGAACACGTAACCGGACAGACCGTACAGCACGAAGAGACCGAACAGCATCAGCGGCGGATCGGACGACACCAGCACGAACGCGACCACCACCAGCAGGATCACGCCGAACGGCACGCGATGGCGTACGTCGAGTGCCTTGCCGCTATAGAACGGCGCATTCGACACCATCGTCACGCCCGCATAGATGGTCAGCACGAAGGCGACCCACGGCAGCCACACCAGTTTCAGCGGCACGCGGTTGTCGGTGGCGAGCCACACGAAACCGGCAATCAACGCCGCCGCGGCCGGGCTCGGCATCCCCTGGAAGAAGCGCTTGTCGACGACGCCGATATTGGTGTTGAAACGCGCAAGCCGCAGCGCCGCACCCGAGCAGTAGACGAACGCCGCGAGCCAGCCCCACCGCCCCAGATCCTTCAGGATCCATTCGTACATCACGAGCGCCGGCGCGACACCGAACGACACCATGTCCGACAGGCTGTCGAACTGCTCGCCGAATGCGCTTTGCGTGTGCGTCATGCGCGCGACGCGCCCGTCCATGCCGTCGAGCACCATCGCGACGAAAATTGCGATCGCCGCGATTTCGAAGCGTACGTTCATCGCCTGCACGACTGCGAAAAAGCCGCAAAACAGCGCCGCGGTCGTGAACGCGTTCGGCAACAGATAGATGCCGCGTTTGCGAAGGAACTGCTGACGCTGCGCGCGCCGGCTGTCGGCGACCGGGGACTCCGTCACCATCGGCTTGTTGCGGCGAAACGGCCGCGGCAGCGGTCCGCTGCTACGGGGGCGACGCGGTTTGAATGCGGCCATTCGGACAACCTCCTTTATGCCGCTTTACAGCTCGGCGAGGATCGTGGACGACGCCGCCACCTTCTCGCCGATCGACACACGCGGACGGCTGCCCACCGGCAGATACACGTCGACGCGCGAACCGAAGCGGATGAATCCGTAGCGCTGGCCGCGAGTCAGCGGCTCGCCGGCGCGTACATAGCAAAGAATGCGCCGCGCGATCAGACCGGCGATCTGCACCGACGTCACGGTCTGGCCGCCGGCCATTTCGATCACGACCGCATTGCGCTCGTTCTCGAGCGACGCCTTATCGACCGCGGCATTCAGATAGGCGCCAGGAAAGTATTCGACCTTGGAGATCGCACCATCGACCGGCGAGCGCTGCGAGTGAACGTTGAAGACGTTCATGAACACGCTGATTTTCAGCGCCTCGCGATTCGCATACGGATCATGCGCGGTTTCAACCGCGACGATGCGGCCGTCGGCCGGGCACAGCACCGCATTCGCCTGAGTCGGAATCGGCCGGGCCGGGTCGCGGAAGAACTGCACGACGAAAATCAGGATCAGCCAGAAGATCCACGCAATGCCGAACCCCGCGAACGCGTGAACCAGCAAGGCAACGACGGCCGCGATGGCGATGAACGGCCAGCCTTCGCGCGCGATGATCGGATGAGGGTAATTCATGGATAGCTTCTGTGTTTTTGTAAAACCGTAGGATAGCAAAAGCCGCCCAGGGTTCAGCACCCTTGGACGGCTTTTTGACTCGTCCGGCGGCCGCGCGAACGCGCCGCGCCGGATCTTTGCGCGTCGATGCGCTTAGTTCTTCGACTGGTCGACGAGCTTGTTCTTCGCGATCCACGGCATCATCGCGCGCAGCTTCGCACCGACCTGCTCGATCTGGTGCTCGGCCGTCAGACGGCGGCGCGATTGCAGCGTCGGGGCGCCGGCCTTGTTCTCGATGATGAAGCTCTTCGCGTATTCGCCGGTCTGGATATCGGTCAGCACGGCCTTCATCGCCTTCTTCGTTTCAGCCGTCACGATACGCGGACCCGTCACGTACTCGCCGTATTCGGCGTTGTTCGAGATCGAGTAGTTCATGTTCGCGATGCCGCCTTCGTAGATCAGGTCGACGATCAGCTTCAGTTCGTGCAGGCACTCGAAGTAAGCCATTTCCGGTGCGTAGCCTGCTTCGACCAGCGTTTCGAAGCCAGCCTTGATCAGGTCGACGGTACCGCCGCACAGCACAGCCTGTTCGCCGAACAGGTCGGTTTCCGTTTCTTCGCGGAAGTTCGTTTCGATGATGCCGGCACGGCCGCCGCCGTTAGCCGCCGCGTACGACAGCGCGATATCGCGTGCCGAACCCGACTTGTCCTGTGCAACCGCGATCAGGTGCGGCACGCCGCCACCTTGCGAGTAGGTGCCGCGAACCGTGTGGCCCGGCGCCTTCGGCGCGATCATGATCACGTCCAGATCGGCGCGCGGGATCACCTGGCCGTAGTGCACGTTGAAGCCGTGCGCGAACGCGAGAGCCGCGCCCTGCTTGATGTTCGCGTGGACTTCCTTCGCGTACACGTCGGCGATCTGCTCGTCCGGCAGCAGCATCATGACGACGTCCGCGCCCTTGACGGCTTCCGCCACTTCCTTGACCTGCAGGCCGGCGTTCTCGGCCTTGCTCCACGATGCGCCGCCCTTGCGCAGACCGACCGTGATGTTCACGCCGCTTTCCTTCAGGTTCAGCGCGTGCGCATGGCCTTGCGAGCCATAGCCGATGATGGTGACCTGCTTGCCCTTGATGAGGGAGAGATCGGCGTCCTTGTCGTAGAAAACTTTCATGTCGGTTCCTTGGCTAGATTCGATGATTCAGAAAAATTCAGATGCTGCAAATAGTGTGTTGCCGGCCGGGCGGATGATGCGCAGCCCGGCCTCGCGAAACGTGACGTCAGACCTTCAGAATGCGCTCGCCGCGACCGATGCCCGAGCTGCCCGTGCGGACCGTCTCGAGAATCGCCGTGGAATCGAGCCCTTCGATAAAGGCGTCGAGCTTGTCGCTCGCCCCCGTCAGTTCGATCGTGTAGGTCTTTTCGGTAACGTCGATGATGCGGCCGCGGAAAATATCCGACATCCGCTTCATCTCTTCGCGCTCCTTGCCGACCGCCCTCACCTTGATCAGCATCAGCTCGCGTTCGATATGGGCGCCCTCGGTAAGGTCGACCACTTTCACCACCTCGATCAGGCGGTTCAGATGCTTCGTGATCTGTTCGATCACGTCGTCGGAGCCAATGGAGACGATGGTCATGCGCGACAGCGAACGGTCTTCGGTCGGAGCCACCGTCAAGGTTTCAATGTTGTAGCCGCGTGCCGAGAACAGACCAACCACGCGTGACAACGCGCCCGGTTCGTTTTCCAGCAGGACGGAAATGATGTGTCTCATGTTTCGCTTCTTCCAGATGTTGTGTCGATGTCCACGGACGGTGCGGCGCCGCTTCGCCCGCGCACGCCTTTCGTGAAGGCGCGCCTGACGAAGCCGGCTGCCGGAGCGCCGTTACAGATCTTCCGAACCCATTAGCATCTCGGTGATGCCCTTGCCGGCCTGAACCATCGGCCAGACGTTTTCGGTCGGATCGGTCTGGAAGTCGAGAAACACGGCGCGATCTTTCAGGCGCAGCGCTTCTTTCAGCGCCGGCTCGACATCGGCGGTGCGCTCGATACGCATGCCGACGTGGCCGTACGCTTCGGCGAGCTTCACGAAGTCAGGCAGCGCATCCATATACGAATGCGAATAGCGCTTGCTGTATTCGATCTGCTGCCACTGGCGCACCATGCCCAGATAGCGGTTGTTCAGCGAAAGGATCTTGACCGGCAGGTCGTACTGCTTGCAGGTCGACAGCTCCTGGATACACATCTGGATCGAGCCTTCGCCGGTGATGCACAGCACGTCGTCATCCGGGTGGGCCATCTTCACGCCCATCGCGGCCGGCAGGCCGAAGCCCATCGTGCCGAGGCCGCCGGAGTTGATCCAGCGGCGCGGCTTGTTGAAGCGGTAGAACTGCGCGGCCCACATCTGGTGCTGACCGACGTCGGAGCACACGAACGCATTGCCGTCGGTGAGTTCCCACGCCTTTTCGACCACGTACTGCGGTTTGATGATCTCGCTGTGACGGTCGAACTTCAGGCAGTCTTTCGCGCGCCAGCCTTCGATGTCCTTCCACCAGTCGGCGAGCGCCGCGGTGTCCGGGCCATGCTCGGCCGTCTGCAGTTGCTCGATCAACTCTTTCAGCACTTCCTTCACGTCGCCGACGATCGGGATGTCGACCTTGACGCGCTTGGAAATGGAGGAAGGATCGATGTCGATATGGATGATCTTGCGCGGCCGCGACGCAAAGTGCGCCGGGTCGCCGATCACGCGGTCGTCGAAGCGCGCGCCGATCGCGATCAGCACGTCGCAGTGCTGCATCGCCATATTGGCTTCGTACGTGCCGTGCATGCCGAGCATGCCGAGGAATTTCTTGTCGCTCGCGCGGTAGCCGCCCAGCCCCATCAGCGTGTTGGTGACGGGAAAGCCGAGCAGATCGGCGAACTGGTTCAGCTCACGCGATGCATCCGCGAGAATGATGCCGCCGCCGGTATAGATGTACGGGCGCTTTGCCGACAGCAGCAGCGAGACCGCCTTGCGGATCTGACCGGAGTGGCCTTTCGTAACGGGGTTGTACGAGCGCAACGACACGCTCTTCAGCGGTTCGTACTGGCACGGCGCCTTCGATACGTCTTTCGGAATGTCGATCAGCACCGGGCCGGGACGGCCGGTGCGGGCGATATAGAACGCTTTCTTGACGGTGGCGGCGAGGTCGCGCACGTCCTTCACGAGGAAGTTGTGCTTCACGCAGGGACGTGTGATACCGACCGTGTCGCATTCCTGGAATGCGTCCTGACCGATCGCCGCGGTCGGAACCTGGCCGGTGATGACCACCATCGGGATCGAGTCCATGTACGCGGTCGCGATACCGGTCACCGCGTTGGTGACGCCGGGGCCGGAGGTCACGAGACACACGCCGACCTTGCCGGTCGAGCGCGAATAGGCGTCGGCGGCGTGCACGGCGGCCTGTTCGTGGCGCACCAGCACGTGCTGGAATTTGTCCTGCTTGTACAGCTCGTCGTAAATGTAAAGCACCGAGCCGCCGGGATAGCCCCAGACGAACTCGACCTCTTCGTCGGCCAGTGCCTTCATGAGCACGGTGGCGCCGATAGAGTCTGCTTCGTGGTGGGGGGTCGTATCCGACGTGGAGAATTCCGCGCTGGGCATATTCATCGTTTGACCTTTCGAATTTTCGGCAAAAAATTGATCGGGTGCTCTCTGCCGGGCTTGTGGCTCGGGTTCAAGCGGCGCGTCCAGTTGACAGGTGAGCTTCTTGGGCTACACCTCAATTGAGACAACTCACTTATGTTGCGAACCAGCGACGATAGCCGTAGACACGCCCGCGGTCAAGCAAATTTGCCTCGCTCGGGCGTGCGCGGCCCTGAAATCGGGCGGAATTACGCCGCGTGCCGACCGGGCTTTTCATGCCGCGAAAGCCGCGCCGAAGTGAAACCGAAGTGAAACATCAACGCCGCGAGAACGCGCCCGGCGCACCACGGCAATTTTGATCGGCGTGGTGCGAGCTGCGCCGCCGCGCGACAGGCGATCGTGTTGCGCCGCTCACCGTGATGTAAACGCAAGCTATCGAACGCAAGCTATCGCGCGTTTTACCCCGATCGACTCGAAAGTTTGTTAGCATCCGCGAGTTTTACGACATTTTTCGACCGATTACGCGCACGCTTGCTGCGCCGACCCCAAACGGATGGCATCAGACAAGGAACTCGCCGATTTTCTGGCGGGCGTCGAAAGGCGCGCGTTCAAGCAGACGGTCTACGCCGTGCGGGACGACGACGCATCGCTCGACATCGTGCAGGACGCGATGATCAAGCTCGCCGAAAAATACGGCGACCGTCCGGCGGCCGAACTGCCACTGCTGTTTCAGCGTATTCTGCAGAATGCGATGCACGACTATTTCCGTCGTGCGAAAGTACGCAACACGTGGATCAGTCTGTTTTCGTCGCTGGGCAATTCGGACGATGACGATTTCGATCCGCTGGAGACCTTCGGGGCCGAGCAGGGATCGGCCGGCGCCGAGAGCAACGAACAGAAACTCGAGCGCGAGCAGGTCCTGCAGTTGATCGACGACGAAATCCAGAAATTACCGGCACGTCAACGGGAGGCGTTTCTGATGCGTTATTGGGAGGATATGGATGTCGCCGAGACTGCCGCCGCGATGGGCTGCTCCGAAGGCAGCGTGAAAACGCACTGCTCCCGGGCCACCCACACGCTGGCGCAAGCGCTCAAGGCGAAAGGAATCACGCTATGAGCTCCCTCGAAAACAGAGAACTCGAGTTCGCCCGCCAGGTGCGCCGCGCGCTCGACGAAACCACCGCCAGTCTTTCCCCCGCCACCGTCGACCGGCTCGCCGCCGCACGCCGCGCGGCGCTTGCGCGCAAGAAGCCCGAAACCGTCAGCGCGCCGGTGTTCGCGCCGGCTTTCGCCGGCATGCCGTCCGGCCTCGCGGGCCTGCCCCCGGCCGAGCGCGCACCGCGCCGCCGCTCGCCGCTGCGCCGCTTCGCCTTGGCGTGGCCGGTCGCCGCGCTGGTGGTGAGCCTGATCGGTATTGCGTATTGGGAAGATCACCAGCGCACCGCCGAGCTGGCCGATATCGATGCCGCGATGCTAAGCGACGACCTGCCGCTCAATGCGTATCTCGACCACGGCTTCAACGCGTATCTTTCACGCGCCCACTGACCGGGAGATTTTTCGGGTGAGTTACAAGCGCGGCCTGGCCGTTGTTTTCGGATGTGCGATCGCGGCTCTCGTGTCGTTCGCCGCAACCTATCCGCGCTTTCACCCGAGCCCGTCGCCCGTGAGCGCCCACCCGGCCGGCGGCAACGCCGCCGCCCGCGTCCCCGCGCCCGCGCCCACGCCGGCGCTGTCCGTCGAATTGCCTGGCCTGCCTGGCAGCAACAGTCCGCTCGCATGGTCGCGCCTGAGCGCCGCCGACCACGTGGCGCTCGCGCCGTTCGAATCCCAGTGGGATTCGTTTAGCGACGAGCGCAAGCGAAAATGGATCAAGATCGCATCGCGTTACGCGAAAATGTCGCCTGATGCGCAAAAGCGTCTGCATGAACGCATGAGTGAATGGGTGCGCATGACGCCCGACCAGCGTCGCGTCGCGCGTGAGAACTATCAGGTGTCGAAGGAGTTGCCGCGCGAGACTCGCCAGAATGCGTGGAAGGCTTATCAGCAACTGCCGGAAGAACAGAAGGAGCGGCTCGCCGCCAGCGAGCGCAAGCGCCGGCCGAGCGTCGTCAGCGCGCCGCCATCGGCACGCAACGAGATCAAGGGTATCGACCGGCTCGTCCATGCGCGTGAACAGAAGGCCGGCGCCAGCGCTGCGGTGGCGGCCAGCGCCGCGGCGGCCGCGGCGGGACCGGCCGCCGCGGCTCCGCTGCCGTCGCCTCCCGCGATTCCGGCCGCGGGCAGCTTCGTGCCGGCCACGCCGATCCCCGTATCGCCGGCGGAAGCGCCGTCGATCTTCAACGGCTCCTGAACCTCGCTTTCCTCACGCCCGCGCCGACCCGTGTCCCAGCCGCTCATCACCCCGACCCTGCCCGCCTCCGCGCCCGACCGCACGGCGCCCACCGTACGGCGGCGGCTCGCGGCGCTGCTCTACGAAGCGGTGATCCTGTTCGGCGTCGTGTTCCTCGCCGGCTATCTGTTCAGCACGCTGACGCAGCAGCGCAACGGGCTCACGCATCACAATTTGCTCGCCGGATGGATCGGTCTCGTGGTGGGCATGTATTTCGTGTGGTTCTGGACTCACGGCGGCCAGACGCTGCCGATGAAGACCTGGCGCCTGCGTGTCGTTGGCGCGGACGGCGCGCCGCTTTCTTTCGCGCGGGCGGTCGTGCGTTATGTGCTTGCGTGGCTGTGGTTTTTGCCGCCGCTCGCGCTGCATCCGATGCTTGGATTGCGGCTGCCGCAGACGCTTGTGATTGCGGGCGTCTGGTTCGTGGTGTGGGCCGCGAGTGGGCGGTTCGATCCGCAACGGCAGTTTTTGCATGATCGACTGGCGGGGACTCGGGTGGTGGGTGTTACCTAATGAAGGGGCCTTGCCGGGGGCTGGTTTTTGTCGTTGTGCTTTTTGTTTTGGCCTTTCCTTGAATTGCTTCTGGTCTATTAGCGTTGCCCCTGTGCGGGGCGGCACCTCCTTTCTTTGCTGCTGCAAAGAAAGGAGGCAAAGAAAGCAGCTTCACCCCGCCAGCTCATAAGTGGGTCCCCTGGCTTGGAGGAGGTAGTGGTGCATCTGGAATCCGTGCCCCCGCACCTTCAACGGTAGTGACAAGGCCGTCATTCTTCCGGCGGCGCTACGCGCGCCGAAACCCCGTCCAAAAACCCCCGGTTGTTTCGGCGCTTCGC
>Ga0153956_1000317_pt1 | contig 58097 bp, 55 predicted proteins | sample TSFL040MetaG_FD_104704 | JGI IMG/M metagenome (GOLD analysis project Ga0153956, IMG submission 104704) | Attine ant fungus gardens microbial communities from Florida, USA - TSFL040 MetaG | ecosystem: Host-associated > Fungi > Mycelium > Unclassified | place: USA: Florida, Wekiwa Springs...
ATAGGTTTTCAGGCGATTGCGATCCACCACCGTGAAATTTTCACCCGCGAATTTATCCGGGTTCTCGCAGACGTCCATTTGCATCTGCACCTGATAGCTCAGCTTGTCGTAAACGCCCGGTGAAAGCGGCTGTGTCCACTTCTGGTTTTTATCGCTGACTTGTTGCTGCGGCCAATCGAAGGTCAGCGACATGCTGCGGTCTTTGCTGAGCGGATTGACGAACTCGTAGCTCAGCGACTTGACCTTGCCGTTCTCCAGGCTGAAGGTCGAATACTCGGCCACGTCCACCATCAGCACGCGCGCGTGGTTTTCCAGTTTCCAGGTGCCATCGGGCTGGGCATCGAGCCGGCGTTCGCCGGTCGCGCTCATGACGCCGTATTTGGTCTGGTAGGTGCCGGAATAGGGGCGCGGCTCCGCGGCCTGGGCAAAGGCCGGCAGGGCTAACGCCAAGGCTAAGGGGAGAGAGATAAGAGGGCGCGGCGTTGTCGTCATGGCGATCCGTCTCCGAAACAATGGCCCGTGGCGGGCAGTGGGTTGCCGTCGAGAACGGCGCGATGGTCGCGCAATTGTAACCGCCCTTGTGCGAACCAGCATGCCGCCAACGGATAGATTCGATGTTCCTGCTGCAAAACCCGGCTGGCCAGGGTGGCCGCCGTGTCGTCGGGCTCGATGGGAACGCGCGCGTGAACGATGGCCGGTCCGCCGTCGAGTTCCTCGGTGACGAAATGCACCGTCGCGCCGGCTTCGCTGTCGCCCGCCTCGATGGCGCGTTGATGCGTGTGCAGGCCCGGGTACTTGGGCAGCAGCGATGGATGGATGTTGAGCAGGCGGCCCGCCAGCGGGCGCACGAACACCGGTGTCAGGATGCGCATGAAGCCAGCCAGGATCACCAGGTCCGGCGCGTAGGATTCCACCAGTTCCAACAGCGCCGCGTCGAATTCCTCGCGGCTGGCGAAACGCTTGTGATCCAGCGTCGCGGTTGGAATATCCGCCCTGGCGGCGCGCTCCAGCCCGAACGCATCGGCGCGGTTGCCGATGACGCCGACGATGCGCGCCGGCAATTCGCCGCTGGCTGCCTGATCGATAAAAGCCTGGAGATTGGAGCCGCTGCCGGACAGCAGCACCACCAGGCGGCATTGTCGGGTCATGCGTTGGCCAGGCCCTGCAGTTGTACCTGTTCGGCAGCGCCGGCCAGCGGTTCGATGCGGCCGATGACGAAGGGCGTTTCGCCCTGCTCGCGCAGGATTTGCAGCGCCTGCTCCCGCGCTTGCGGGCGCACGCAGACCACCATGCCGATGCCGCAGTTGAAGGTGCGGTACATCTCGCGCGGATCGACGCCGCCGGCCTGTTGCAGCCAGTCGAACACCGCCGGGCGTTGATGGCTGTTCAGATCGATGACCGCCTTGCAGTCATCGGGCAGCACGCGCGGCAGGTTTTCCAGCAGGCCGCCGCCGGTGATGTGGCACAGCGAGGTGACTTCGGCGGCTTTCAGCAGCGCCAGCAGCGGTTTTACGTAGATGCGGGTCGGTGCCATCAGCGCCTGCGCGAGCGTGGTGCCGCCCACGGATTGTTGCAGGTCCGCGTTGCTGACTTCGAGAATTTTGCGGATCAGCGAGTAGCCGTTGGAATGCGGTCCGGAAGAGGCCAGTCCGATCAGCACATCGCCGGCGGCGACTTGGCTGCCGTCGATGATTTCCGATTTTTCCACCACGCCGACCGAGAAGCCGGCCAGGTCGTAATCCTCGCCTTCGTACATGCCGGGCATTTCCGCGGTTTCGCCGCCGACCAGGGCGCAGCCGGCCAGTTCGCAGCCGCGGCCGATGCCGATGATGACCTGCTCGGCGGTATCCACATTGAGACGGCCGGTCGCGTAGTAGTCGAGGAAAAACAGCGGTTCGGCGCCGGCGACCACCAGGTCGTTGACGCACATGGCGACGAGGTCGATGCCGATGGTGTCATGAATGCCGACCTCCATCGCCAGGCGCAGTTTGGTGCCGACGCCGTCGGTGCCGGATACCAATACCGGCTCGCGGTAGCCTTTCGGCAATTCGCAGAGGGCGCCGAAACCGCCCAGGCCCGCCAGGACTTCCGGCCGCCGGGTACGTTTGGCGACCCCCTTGATACGTTCGACCAGGGCATCGCCCGCGTCGATATCGACACCGGCATCCTTGTAGCTGAGCGAGGGCTTGGAAGAGGGAGTGCGTGAATCGGTCATGAAGCAATTCCGGGGGTAGGGCATCGGGGAGGCGCCATTCTACAGGCAACGGCTCTGAAATTCAGCCCGGCCGCGGTCCGGTCGGGCCGCTGGTGGTTGCGCGGCGGCCTGCTACAATGGCGCCCCCGCCAGTCGAGGTCGTGGAAGTGAAGCCAATCTTTTTGCGCGCCGCGCGGGCTGCGTTGCTGTCCTGGACAGCCGCCGCCAGTGCCGAGGTCGTGCCCAATCTGTACCAGGTCGATGTGCCGGTCACCGAGCAGTCCGCCGCCGAATTGCGCCGCGCCGCCAGCGCCGGCCTGGCCGAAGTGCTGGTGCGCGTATCCGGCCGCGCCGATGCCGGGCACAACCCCGCGCTGGCTCCGGCCATTGCCGGCGCCGATCGCTATCTCGATCAATACCGTTATGAACACGGCGCGGCCAACGGCGGGCAGGTGGTGCGCCTCAATTTCGCGTCGAGGCAGAGCGATCAGCTGCTGCGCGGCGCCGGCCTTCCGGTCTGGGGAGCCAACCGCCCGAATATGCTGGTATTGCTGGCGTTCGATGACGGTAAAGGACGGACGCTGGTTTCCGAGGCCGGCCATCCCGAGCTCGTCGCGGCGTTGTGCGAGCAGGCGCTGCGGCGTGGCCTGGTCGTGCATTTCCCGGCATCCGACGCGGAAGTACAAACGATATCCACCGACGATGTCTGGCGGCTCGATGCCGGCAAGGCCCAATCGGCTTTGTCCGCGCAGCATGCGGATGCCGTATTGCTCGGCCGCCTGAGTCAGGGTGGCGGGCGCTGGTCCGGCGCCTGGACCTTGGCCAGCAAGGAGCAACACAGCGAGGCGGAAGGCGAGGGCGAGAGCCTGGGCGCGTACCTCGTGCCCTCCTTCGACAAGGTCGCCGACGCGCTCGCGGCCCAGTATGCGGTGGCGGCTTCGGGCTCCAGCGAAAGCCTGCTGGTGCGGCTGGTGGGAATCGCCAACTTCGACGACTACGCCCGCGCGCTGTCCTACCTGCAACAGATAGGCGGCGTGAAAGGGGTCAGCCCGGTGCAAGTCCTGAACGATCAGGTCGTGTTGCAGTTGCGCATCGATGGCGGTGCGGAACAGCTCACGCGACAGCTGGCTCTGGACAACCGCATGCAGGCGCAGGCGGAGCAAAACGGCGCGGCCTTGGGTTCGCAAGTCATTCAACTGCAATTGCGCTGGGCGCCGCCGGCTTCGGGATAATTCGGTGAGTGGAAGTCCAGAACAATTAGCCCTGGGGTTTCGGCTGCGCGCCGATGCCACGTTCGGCAATTTCGTGGTGGCGTCTGACAACGCCGCAACGTTGCACGCCTTGCGCGGCTGGCTCGACCAGAGCGACGGCGGCATTTTTTTTCTGTTCGGCGCAATGGGCAGCGGCCGCAGCCATCTGCTGCAGGCGGCCTGTCATTCCTGTCACGGTTCCTCCGTCATCTATTTGCCGCTCGCGGATTTTTCCGAAAGTGATCCCTCACTTATTTTGGAGAATCTGGAACAGTCGCAACTGCTTTGTTTCGACGACATCGATATCGTGCTGAACGATCGGCATTGGTGCGAACAGATTTTTCATCTGTGCAATCGCGTTTTCGCGCGCGGCGGAAAGTTGTTGGTGAGCGCCGCAACGGCGCCCGCGCAGCTCGATTGCCGGCTCGAGGATCTGCGTTCGCGACTGAGTTGGGGCGGAAGTTTTCGCGTGCACGCGCTTGCCGAAGACGATCGTCGGCGCGTTTTGCAATTGCGCGCGCGCGAGCGTGGATTCGATCTGCCCGATGACGTCGCGGCCTATATTTTAAGCCGTTATTCGCGTGATCTCGGCGCATTGCTGCAACTGCTCGATGCACTGGATCGCCAATCGCTGGCGCAGCAAAAACGCATCACGATTCCCTTCGTGCGCCAATTCATTGCACCGGCGGATTGAATTCAATCCGCCCCCATTCAGTGTCCATTCAGGTTATCGCGAATACCTTGCACACCAGCAACTCGCTTGTGCGCGCGGTATTTTTTCGCCCAGTTTCAGTGTGTGGTATCGTGGCGCTGCGCTAGTACAGCGTGTTGTATGTGCGTTAGAATCGCGACCCGCGAAATTTCGGCTGTTGCAGCAGCCCGCGGGTTAACAAGAATCTGGAGGGGATTATGAAAGCACAGGCATTGCGGTCGTTGATTTCAGCCGCGTTGGTCACCGTGCCGATGGTGGCGGCTGCGGATCCGGGGCAGTTTTATTTGACCCCATTCGTTGGTGTCGAAAGTTTCGACAAAGATCGCGCCATCAATCAAAGCACCACCTGGGGCGTTGGTGGCGAATATCAGTTCACTGATCACCTGGCTGCTGAACTGGCTTACTCTCAATCGGCGAACGCCGAAACCCATCCCGATAAAAATGACGTCGATATCCGCCGCCTGGCGCTCGACGGTATTTTCTACTTCGGCCGCATGGGTTTCCAAAAGATGTACAACCCGTACATCAAAGTGGGCGCCAGCCACGTGCAGTACGACTACACCCACGGCATGCACGATGACGAAGGCACCCAGGCCGAAGCCGGTCTCGGTGTTCGTCTGCACTTCACCGACAACCTGTCCGCGCGCGCTGAAGCGCTGGCACTGCACGACACCAACGAAAGCCAGACCCACGCGCTCTACACGGTGGGCGTGAGCTACGCGTTCGGCGGCGCTGCCAAGCCCGCGGCTCCGGCGCCGAAACCGGCCGCGGCTCCGGCTCCGGTTGCTCCGGTCGACAGCGATGGCGACGGCGTGCCGGACGATCGGGACAAGTGCCCGAACACGCCGCGCGGCCGCGAAGTGGATGCCGATGGTTGCGAGTATGTGTTGACCAAGAAAGAGGAAATCCGCCTCGATATCAAATTCGCTACCGATAAAGCCGATGTCACCGAAGAGTACATGGGCGAAGTCGAAAAAGTGGCGAAGTTCCTGCGTAAATACGGCAACGTAAAAGCCGTGATCGAAGGTCACACGGACTCCACCGGCTCGCATGCGCACAACGAAAAACTGTCGCAACGTCGTGCCGATGCGGTGAAAGATCTGCTGGTCAGCCGTTACAACATCGATGCTTCGCGCCTGAGCGCGGTTGGTTACGCCGAGACGCGTCCGATCGACAGCAACAAGACGGCGGAAGGCCGTGCCCAGAACCGTCGCGTGGTTGCGGTGATGGATGCGGAAGTCACCATCAATCCGAACAAGTAAGTTTTATCGGTTTTGTAGCCCCGCATCTGCGGGGCTTTTTTTTGTCCGCAGTTTTTAATCGTCAGTCTAGAAGCCGAGCCATTGAAAGAGCTGTCCGATCAGGCTGCGATCTTTCTGGTCGAGTTGCTCCGCGACTTGTACCAGGCGATTTTTTTGTGCGGGAGAGAGTTTGGGGTATTTCGCCAGCAATGCGCCGATCGGTTGTTTCTTTGCCGACGGGCAGTAAGCCGTTTGCCGGGCAAGGCAGTCGCCGGCCGTATTGCTGGCACAAAGCGGCTCTGCCTGTGCCACGCATTGCGCGGCCCGCTGGGAAATATCCAGGCACATCTGCTGAATTTGCGCGATGCAGTCGCCGGTGGCATCGCCCTCGCAATATTTCTTCGGGCTGTGCCCGCAGAGATGTTGCAAGGAGAGTTCCCTCAATGCTTTCTGTTCTTCGAGCCGGCTTCTCATCGAGGCTTTGTGCGCGGCCTGCAAGGAGCGCACGTGATAGTGCTCTTCCAGAAATTCGGGGTCGCCGCAGCTGTCGGCGTTGAATTCCTGCTGGCAGGTGGCGATGGTGTTGTCCAGCCAGTTGGTTTCATCGGCCGCGCTCAGGCCGGTTGCGGAAAAGAGCAGGGCTGTCAGCAGATGCTGTGGTAAATGGCGCCGCACGAAAGCATTCCTTGATCGCAAATGGCCTGAGTATAGATCAACGTCCGGTGGCGTCCGGTCGATGTTATCCGATGGTGAAGCCGGTCACGTCAGTCCATGCTGTGGTATGTAAATCGACCTCGGCGACTGTTGCGAGCGGCGGTCCCTGATGCAATGCGCGCACAACTTTCTCCAGCGCGGCCTCGTCACCGCACAGCAATACTTCGACGCGTCCGTCGGCGCTATTTCTGGCCCAGCCGCTGACACCCGCGGCCAGGGCTTCGGTTCGCACGAAGGTCCGAAACGAAACGCCCTGCACTTTGCCGCTCACATGGCCGCGCAGGCAGGTTTTCACGGTTTGTCGACCTGCGCGGTTTTGATTGCCGCCGCCAGTGTCTCGAAGGTTTGCTCGCCCTGCAGCACTTCGCGCAATTTGCCGTCGGGACCGAATACATACGTGGTCGGCAGTGCTTCGGGGCGCTTAAAGCCGAGTTTGATCGAAGGGTCTTCATTTAAAACCGGAACCTCGATGCCCAGCTTGCTGACCGCTTGCTGCAGTTTTTCGCCCTGCAAGCCATCGAAGTTGACGGCGTAGACCACCGCCGTTTTCTCGAGCTCGCGATTGAAGCGGTTCAGCTCCGGCAATTCTTTCAGGCAGGGCTTGCACCACTCGGCCCAGTAATTGATCAGCAGCCAGCGTCCTTTCAGGTCGCCGAATTGATCGAAGGCGTTGTTGCCCGTGGCCGGGTGTTCGGATTTGCCGCATGCGCTCAGGGCGATGCAGGTCAGCGCGGTCAGCAAAAATTTAATGCGCATGCTTTTCCTCTGGGTTTGGGAGTGAGTTCTGCGTGTCGGTGTGTTCGTGTGTCGCGGCGGTTCCACTTTCAAACAGCGCCGCGAGCGACAGCCCCAGCTGTTGCTGGCTGCCGGCGCGCGATTGCGCGAGCAAGGTCTGGCAACGCTTCAGCCAGGGGTTGGCTGCTCCCGGCAGCGTGCCGGGCGGCGGTTCCGTGGGTACGACGCCGAGCTGCTCGCAGAGCTGCCACAGGCTGAAACGGCCGAGATCGCGGCCCAGGATGAATCTGCTGTCCTGGCCGATCTTGATCAGGCCCGCGTCGAGCAGTTGATCGCGCAATGGCGCCCAGCGCTCCAGCGAAAGGGCATAGCAGCCGAGCAGCCAGCGTTTGTGCAGCAACTCGCGTTCGCTCACCGCCTCTCCGCGCAGATGGCCTTGCCACAGGCGCTCCAGTATCGCGAGCGCGAGCACCAGTTGTGGCACATGCCGCGCCCGGTGACTGCTGTAGCCGGACAGCGCCTGCACCAGTTCCGCGCCGCCCAATACGATGATCCAGCATATATAGAGCCAGAGCAGGAAGAGAGGGATTGCCGCGAAGGTGCCGTAGATCAATTGATACTTGGTATTTTTCATGGTCAGCGCGAACAGATGCTTGGCGACTTCGAAGCTCAGGCCGCTGAGCAGGCCGCCGATCAGCGCGTGCTTGAACGGTACCCGGCAATTGGGGACGGCGACGAACAGCAAGGTGAAGGCCGTGCTGGTCAGCACCCACGGCGTGGTGTTGAGCAGCAGGCTCCGGGCGCCGGGAACATTCACCTGATCGAAGAAGAGGTTGAGCGAGGCGACATAGGTGCTGATCCCCATGGCGAGGCCGACGCAAAGCGGCCCCAGGGTCAGAATGGCCCAGTACAACAAAAAACTGTTGAGTCCTCGGCGATTTCCCTGTGTGCGCCAGATCGCGTTAAATTCCTTTTCGATCTTGGTCATCATTGTCAGCGCGGTCGCGAACAGAAACGCCGCGCCCCAGCTGGTCAAGGTCAGCGCCTGTTCGGAAAACTGGCGCAGGTAAGACTGGATTTCACGGCCGCTGGCCGGCAGGAAATGATCGAAAATGAAATCCTGCAATTGATCGCCGACCTGCGCGAAGGCTGGAATGGTCGACAGCATCGCGTAGATCACGGTCATCAGCGGCACGACCGCGAACAGGCTCATATAGGTGAGCGCCGCCGCGCTGCGCAGGCAATCGTCCTCTTCGAAGCGGCGCCAGCAATAGATGCAAAACGCCAGCAGCTGGCGTCCTCGGGACAAGGTTGTCGACATACCGGGGACCATCGCCGTGTATAATGCTCCGCGCAGTTTCCCGGCAGTATATCAGAGCCTATTGACTGGAACGTCTGATGAGCGAATTCACCATTTATCACAATCCGCGCTGTTCCAAATCGCGGCAAACCCTCCAGTTGTTGCAGGAGCACGGCGTTGAGCCGGATGTCGTTTTGTACCTGGAGCAGCCGCCGAATAAAAAGCAGCTGCGCGAATTGCTGGGCAAGCTGGGCATCGATGCGCGCGCGCTGCTGCGCCGCGGCGAGGATGAGTTCAAGCAGAACGGCCTCGACAATGCCGCGTTGAGCGAAGATGCGCTGCTCGACGCGATGGTGCAACATCCCAGGCTGATCGAGCGGCCCATCGTGGTGAAAGGCGCGCGCGCGGTGCTGGGGCGCCCGCCGGAGAACGTCCTGTCCCTGCTGGGCTGATCTCTCCCCCGCGAGCGCGGCTGCGCTTTTGGATGATTAACGATAATGACTTATTCGGATCTGGCTCGCCTTACCCGGTGCGCGACCCTGGCGACTTTTGTCCTGCTGGTTTTGATCATTTCCGCGAATCGTTGGCTGTCGCCCGTTGGCGACTGGCAGATCAACAGCAAAATATGGTTGATGCAGTGCGTGCCGCTGCTGATCTTTTTGCCGGGCCTGTGGCGCGGCGCGCTGAGAAGCTACGCGTGGTTGTGTTTCGTCATACTTTTTTATTTCGCCGCGGCGGTCACGCGGCTGTTCTTGCCGCATGCCCAGGCGATCGATACCATCAATCTCATCCTGACAGTGGCCTTATTCGTCTTTGCGTTATTGTTCATCCGCTGGCGCGCGCGAGCCAATCGCGCCTCAGCAAACCTTTGAGGTGAGCGGTTCATGGAAAAGGAACGACCGGGTTTGATACGGCGTATTTTTAGCGGCTTGTGGTCTTTTCTCGATTCATTGCGGCGCACGCTGCTGAATCTGTTGCTGCTGTTTTTGATTGTGCTGGTCGTGGTGGGGCTGTTCACCGAAGAGGGACCGGCGGTACCGGACGGCGGCGCGCTCATCATCAATCCCGCCGGCGAGCTGGTCGACCAGATCAGTTACGTCGATCCGTTGAGCAACGTGGTCAACGGCTCCAATGCGCCGCCGGAAACTCTGTTGCGCGACGTCATCAAGGCCATCGACGCGGCGGCCACGGACAATCGCATCAAGCTGATCGTGCTGGAAACCGATGACCTGGACCACGGGGGCATCAGCAAGATGCAGGAACTGGCCCAGGCGCTGGCGCGATTTCGCGAGCATGGCAAGACCGTGATCGCGGTCGGCGACAACTTCAACCAGGATCAATACTGGCTCGCGGCCCAGGCGGACAAGGTCTTCATGAATCCGATGGGCGAGGTGATGTTGCAGGGCTTCGGTGTTTACACCAATTATTTCCACGAAGCCCTGGATAAGTTGCAGGTGACGATGCACGTCTTTCGCGTCGGCACTTACAAGTCGGCGGTGGAGCCTTTCATGCGCGACAACATGTCCGCGGAGGTGAAGGAAAACCATCTGGCCTGGCTGAATGTGTTGTGGGCTCAATACAAAGCCGGTATTGCGGAACGGCGCGGCATGCAGCCGGAAAAACTCGACGAATACGTGAACAAGATCGATCAGGTCTTTGCCGCGAGCAATGGCGATACCGCCAAGGCGGCGCTGGACTGGAATCTGGTCGACGGCCTGAAGACCCGCGAGGAAACCAACGATTTCCTGGTCGAGCAGGTCGGCGAAGACGATGACGGATATTTTCGCGGCATCGATTTCCGCGATTATCTCGCGGCCAATCGCAGCCTGACGGTGCCGAGCGTGCACGGCGATAAAGTGGGTGTCATCGTCGCCAGCGGCATCATTCTCGATGGCGAGCAGCGCGCCGGGCAGGTGGGCGGTGACACGCTGGCGGCCCTGATCCGCCAGGCGCGCCTGGACGACAACGTCAAGGCGCTGGTGTTGCGTGTCGACAGCGAGGGCGGCAGCGCCTTTGCGTCGGAAATCATCCGCCAGGCTTTGATCGCTTTCCAGGAGTCGGGCAAGCCGCTGGTGGTTTCGATGGGCAGCATCGCGGCGTCCGGCGGCTACTGGATTTCGGCGGGCGCGGATGAGGTCTGGGCCACGCCCGGCACCATCACCGGCTCGATCGGCATTTTCGGCGCCTTTCCCACAGTGGAAAATTCGCTGGCCAAGCTGGGCGTACACACCGATGGCGTGGGCACCACCAGCATGGCGGGGGCGCTGCGCATCGACCGGCCGCTCGACCCGGCCGTGGGCCGCGCGATTCAAAGCGGCATCGACAGCGGTTATCGCCGCTTCCTGCAAGTGGTCGCCGAAGGCCGCGAAATGAAAGTGGGCGAGGTCGACAACCTGGCACAAGGCCGTGTCTGGGCGGGCAGTGCCGCGCAGCAGGTCGGGCTGGTGGATGAACTGGGCGGGCTCAACGACGCCATACAATCCGCGGCGGAAAAAGCCGAGCTCAAGCAGTTCGAGCCGAAGTGGATCGAGCCGCAGCTGACGCCGACCGAATTGCTGTTGCAGAAGTTGAGCGGCGCCGCCCAGACCTATATGCGGCGCTCCAACGCGAGCGCGCATGTCTTCGGCGGAGCCGCCATCTGGTCGCCGTTCAAGCCGCTGCTGAAAGAACTGGAAAACGCGGCGCAGTGGAACGATCCCAAGGCCACTTATCTTTATTGTGGCGGCTGCGCGCGGCTCTGATGGCCGCGCGTTGATATCTCACCCGAGCGTGGCGCCGTCGGCGCCGCGATTTCAATCGCGGCTGCTGAGCTCCGGATAGGCGACCCGCCAACCCTCGAAGCCGCCGTCCAGGCTGTATACCTCGCCAAATCCCTCGCCGGCAAAAAACTGCGCCGCGTTCTGGCTGCTGATCCCGTGATAACAGCACACCACGAGGGGCGCCTGCTTGTCGGCGCCGGCAAGAAACGTCGCGAGATTGGTATTGTCGACGCGCACCGCCGAGGGGATGTGGCCCTGGCTGAATGAATGCTCGTCGCGGATGTCGACCAGCTGGGTTGCGGAATTGTCCAGCAGCGTCTTGGCCGCTTCGACGGAAATGTGTTGGAAGTGGGTCATGGCAGGTTACCGCGCCAGAAATGGGGCTGGCATTTTAGCATTGGCGCGCTGCGGCGGCCTCTGTCTACTGTATCGGCGCCAACAGATAAGCTGAACGCACCAGCAGTCGGAACCAGAGACCGCGCGCCGCCAGTTCGCCGCGCGGCAGCAGCCGGCTGAGGGTGAAATCCGTCGCCAGCATGCGCTCGACCTGCGCGGCGAAGTCGCGGTCGCGCAATACCGTGCCTATTTCGAAATTGAGCCGGAAGGAGCGGTTGTCCAGATTGGCGGTGCCGATGAACGCGCAATCGTCGTCCACCAGCCACACCTTCTGGTGCAGGAAACCCGCGGTGTAGCGGTAAACGCGAATGCCCGTGCCCTGGACTTCGTCGAGATAGGCGAAGCTCGACAGCCAGACCAGCCGCCGGTCGGCTTTTTCCGGCAACAGGATGCGTACATCCACGCCGCGCAACGCGGCGAGTTGCAAGGCATTGATCACCGCCGCGTCCGGGACGAAATACGGGCTGACGATCCACAGCCGGCGCTGGGCGGCGTGGGCCAGCTGCTGGAAAAACAGCGCGCAGCTTTCCAGCGGATCGGCGGGGCCCGTGGGCACGACGATGGCGTCGACGCCGCCGGGCGTTGGCGGCTCCAGGCCCCAGTTCAGCGGCGGCACGCGCTCGCAGGCCCAATACCAGTCTTGCAGGAAGGCCATTTGCAGGGACAGCACCGCCGGTCCGCGCAGTTGTACGCTGGTGTCGCGCCAGGGGGTGAGAACCGGATGGTGGCCCAGATATTCATCGCCGATATTGCTGCCGCCGACGATGCCGATCAGGCCGTCGATGACCGCGATTTTGCGGTGATTGCGAAAATTGAGCTGGAAGCGGTTGCGGCGTCCCTTGGTGGTATGAAAGGAACGAATATCGACGCCGCCTTCGCGCAGGGTGTTGATAAAACGCCTGCCGAGCTGGAAGCTGCCGATCTCGTCGTACAGGAAATACACCGCCACGCCGGCCTGGGCCTTGTCGAGCAGGTGTTTGCACAGCGCCTGGCCGATATGGTCGTCGCGCACGATGTAGTATTCGAGCAGGATGTAATGGCGCGCCTGCTCGATGGCGTCGAACAGGGCGGCGAAAGTGCGTTTGCCGTCGATCAGCAGATCGGGCTGGTTGCCGGTCGTGAACGGCATTTGCGCGATGCGCTCCATAACCTGCTGGTAAGGCGGCAAATGCGCCGGGCGCAGGGATTCGAGCTGGATTTGCGGACGGCGCAAGGCCAGTTTGCCGATGCGCCGCGCCTTGGCGTAACCGCGGAATTTGCGCCGCCCGAATATCCAGTAGAGCGGCAGCATGGGCACGGGCATCAACAGCAGCGACAAGGACCAGGCGATGGCGCCGGGCGCGGTGCGCGTTTTGAGAATCGCCTCCATCGCCGCCAGCGCGCCCAGAACCTGCACCACCGCGGTCACCGCGGCGAAGGTGAGCAGGTAGCTTTGCAGCCAGTGCCAGATGTGCTCCATCATGAAGGGCAGTTTTCCGTTGAGCCTGAGGTGGCAGAAAGTTATTCTGGGCCGCCGATGATAACTGGAGATGGCGATGACTGCGATCAGACCCGCGGCAACCGTAGTGTTGTTGCGCGACCGCGCTAACGGTCTGGAAGTATTGCTGCTGCGGCGCCACAGCGCCCTCGAATTTGCCGGCGGCATGTGGGTATATCCCGGTGGCCGCCTCGATGACGCCGACTATGCTGGCAATCCCGACGATGTCATGGCCGCCGCGCGCCGCGCCGCCGTGCGTGAAACCCACGAAGAGGCGGGGCTGGTCGTTGCCGAGGAGCAACTGCGCTATTTCACTCACTGGACTACGCCGGAAGGCGAGACCAAACGCTATGCGACCTGGTTTTTCATCGCCGCCGTCGATGCGGTGGGCGATGTTCAGGTCGATGGCGGGGAAATCGACGACCACCGCTGGATTGCGCCGGCGGATGCCCTGGCGGCGTATCGGCGCAAAGCCATCGCCATGATGCCGCCGACCTATATCACGCTGACTGAGCTGGCCACCTGCCGCACGGCAGCCGAGGCACTGGCCATGTACCGCAGTCGCCCGGTGCTGGAGATTCTGCCGAAATTCGTGCGTTCCGAGCAGGGCCCGTGCGTGTTGTACCAGGGCGATGCGGGTTATGCCGAGGCCGATCCGCACAAGCCGGGGTCGCGCCATCGCTGCTGGCTGCGCGACGATGGCTGGCACTACGAGAGCGATTTTCCCCAGGCCAGTTGATCGGTGAGCAACCGCGGGCACCGGCCCGCGGTTGTGCCCGGGTCACGCCACGGCCTGTTCCGCGACCGCGGCGCTGTTGACCGCGCTCAACAAGGCGGCGAGCGCCGCGCGCACCGTGTCCTCGGCGATGCCGACACCCCAGCAGCGCGTCTGGCCACTGCCGAGACAGACATAACTCACGGCTTGCGCGCCCGTGCCTTCGCCCAGGGCGTGTTCGTGGTAGTCGATGATTTCCACCGCGCCGGCAATCGACGATAACGCCGCCACCATCGCGGCCATGGTGCCGCCGCCCTCGCCGGTCAGAACCACGCTCTCGCCGTTGCGGCTGAGTTCGGCCTGGGCCAGCACGCGTTGCTCCGGACGGGTTTGCACGCGGTAATTACGCAATTCCCACGGCGTTTCCCGGTTGACATAGCACGCCTGGAACAGACGCTGAATCTCGGCGCCGCTGACTTCGCCATCGATTTCTTCAGAGCGCTTTTGCACCTGTTGGCTGAATTCGATCTGGAGCTCGCGCGGCAACTGCAAGCCGTAGTCACGCTCCAGCGCGAAGGCAATTCCGCCCTTGCCCGACTGGCTGTTCACGCGCACCACCGCCTCGTAAGTGCGGCCGATATCGCGCGGATCGATCGGCAAATACGGCACGTCCCAGCTGTGTTCGGGAGTCCACGCATGCAAGCCCTTGCGGATGGCGTCCTGATGGCTGCCCGAAAACGCGGTGTAGACCAGCTCGCCCACCCAGGGATGGCGCACGTGGGTCGGAATATCGGTGCAAGCCTCCACGCATTCGACGATGCCGGCCATGTCGGTGAAATCGAGCTGCGGATCGATGCCCTGGCTGTAGAGATTCATCGCCATCGTGATGATGTCCATGTTGCCGGTGCGCTCGCCGTTGCCGAGCAAGGTGCCTTCGACGCGGTCCGCGCCGGCCAATACCGCCATCTCGCCGGTGGCGACGGCGCAACCGCGGTCGTTATGCGGATGCACGCTGAGACGAACGTGCGGGCGATAGCGGAAATGGGTGCCGAACCATTCGATCCGGTCGGCGAACGCATTGGGCATTTGCGATTCGACGGTGGAGGGCAGATTGATGATCACGGGCTGCCCCTGGTCGGGACGCCAGATATCGCAAACTGCCGTGCACAAATCCAAAACGAATTCCGGCTCGGTGTCGTACGCGGTTTGCGTGAAACTTTCCGGCGAATATTCGAAGGTCCATTGCGTGTCGGGCTGTTGAGCCGCGTAATGCTGAACCCAGCGCGCGCCCTGTTCGACGCTGGCCCGCGCGCCGGCCTGATCGATATTGAAGACGTAACGACGCTGCGCTGGCGACGCCGCATAGTAGAGATGCATGACGGCGCGCGGCGCGCCGCGCAAGGCTTCAAAACTGCGGGCGATGATGTCTTCGCGCGCCTGCGTGAGCACCTGGATGGTCACGTCGTCGGGAATGAGTTTGTCTTCGATCAGCTGGCGCACGAAATCGAAATCCGGCTGCGACGCCGCCGGAAATCCCACTTCGATTTCCTTGAATCCCACCGCAACCAACTGCTGGAAAAAACGCATCTTCTGCGCCGGATTCATCGGCTTGGGCAAGGATTGATTGCCGTCGCGCAAATCCACGCTGCACCATTGCGGCGCCGCGGTGATCTCGTTGTCGGGCCACTGTCGGTTGGGCATCGCGATGCGCGCATTGGCGCGGTATTTACGGAAATTGAAAACGTTCATTGCTGCATTCTCCTGTCCTGAAATGATGAGGCCGGAATGGCCGAAGGCGGCAGGGGAGTGAGCCGGCGCGCACCGCCGTTAATTCATGGCACGCCGGCTGCGACGCAGTCGTAGCAGGGCCGCAGCGGAAATGCTGAACCGGGATGCGGATTGAACGTTGGAGTGTGTATTCATTGCAGCGACCGGATTTTTGTTTGCACCTTCGCGGTGCGGGAAACCGAAAAACTAAGAAACACCACTCACGCTAGGAGTAGTGCCGGGTCGCTGCTTAGTAGGAGGGCGTTCGGTTTCATGGGTTGAAGACTAAACGCAGGCCGGAATGTCCGTCAAGTAATAATCGAACCGATGTCAGGCGATATTTTCGAGATAAGGGCCCTGATCCGCCAGATGAACGCGGTTGCGCCCGGCCCGTTTGGCCGCGTACAACGCCTGGTCCGCGCGGTCCAGCAGGCTGTCCACGCTGTCGTCGGCGACACTGCACGCCACGCCGAAGGAGGCGCTGATCTTGTCCAGCACTTGGTCGGATTTACGCACGCGGATTTGCAATTGTTCCAGGCGCCGCCGAAGTTTTTCGGCGCTGGCCGCCGTCTGTTGCAGCGAGGCCTCGGGCAGAACGATGGCGAACTCTTCGCCGCCGAAGCGCGCGGCGATGGCGTCTTCCGGGCAGTGATCGAGAATGAGCGCGCCGATGCGCTGCAATACGCGGTCGCCAAGCAGATGGCCGTACTCATCGTTGCAATGCTTGAAATGGTCGACATCGCAAAAAATGAGTCCCACCGGCCCGGCCCGTTCGCCGTGCAGCAGGCGCTGTAGTTCGCGGGTGAGCGCCTGGCGGTTATAGAGCTGCGTCAGGGCGTCGCGGTCCGCGCTTTGCTGGGTTTGTTGCAGTTCGGTTTTCAAATGCTGGATGTCTTGCTGGGTCTGGCGCAGATTCCACTGGAAGCAGCGGTTCGCTTCGCTGAGTGCGCCGATGCTGTCGACCAGCGTGCTCACCACCTCGGCAATGTCATCGTTATCGCCCGCGTTTTGCAGCGCCTGCACGCTGCGTTGCAGCTCGCGATCGAATTCGCCGCTGTCGCCGATCGAACCCTGCAGCTGGCGCAATAACTTGTTGGCCAGGGTTTGCAGCTTGGCGCTGGTTTTCTTCTGTTCGAGTTGGGCATTGGCCAGGATATAGCGCCGGAACAAAGTCTCCCCCTGTTCGGGCGAGTAGCTGCCGTGGCTGTCGATGAGCTGGTCCAGAGCGGCGTTCAGCTCCGAGGAGCGATCGCTGACGTAGTGATACCAGAGGCTGTAATTGATCGGATTCGGGGCGAGTTGATACTGGCCCAGCTTCGGCAGCGTCTGCTTGAGGTACGTGACCGCTTGCGAAATATCTTCTGAATAATCCATTGCTGTGCTGAATCCTGAAGTTTTCAGCAGTGTAGTTGGCATCCGCCAAACGACGCGCACAAATTATGTGAACGCCGTAGCAAGTTTGTTTTGATGAGATGGCAATGTTGTCATGTTGCTGGAGGGGAATACCCGCATGCGACTTCGCACATGCGGGTACAAGGCTGGGGGGCGATCAGGCGGCGGCGCGCAGGGCTTCGATGCGTTTTTCCAGCGGCGGGTGGGTCATGAACAGTTCGCTGAGACCGCTTTTCAGTCCGCTGTTGATGCCGAAGGCCGTCATCTCGCCGGGCAGGTCGTTGGGCAGGCCCTGTTCGGCGCGCAGGCGCTCCAGTGCCGCGATCATGCTGCCGCGCCCGGCCAGGCGGGCGCCGGCGGCATCGGCGCGAAATTCACGCCAGCGCGAAAACCAGAACACGATCATCGAGGCGAGAATGCCGAGCACCATTTCCGCGAACATGGTGGTGATCCAGTAGGCGATGCCGCCACCGCGTTCGTTGCGGAACACCGCGCGGTCGACCATCTGGCCGATGATGCGGGCGAAAAACATGACGAAGGTGTTGACCACGCCCTGGATCAGGGCCAGCGTCACCATGTCGCCGTTGGCCACGTGTCCGATTTCATGGCCCAGCACCGCGCGGGTCTCTTCGGGGCGGAAACGTTGCAGCAAGCCCTCGGACACGGCGACCAGGGCGGCATCCTTGTTCCAGCCGGTGGCGAACGCATTGGACATCGGCGACGGGAAGATTCCCACTTCGGGCATTTTGATGCCCGCATCCCGCGCCAGCTCGGCGACGGTGTCGACCAGCCACTGTTCCTCGCGCGTGCGGGGCGTTTCGATCATGCGGATGCCGGTGCTGCGTTTGGCGATCCATTTCGACATCAGCAGTGAAACAAAGGAGCCGGCCATCCCGAACACGGCGCAGAGCACCAGCAGGCCACCGAGGTTCATCGGCACCCCGAGGTAGCCTTCCACCAGCCGCAGGAAGAAACCGGCGACCAGCAGGACGCCCAGGTTGGTGGCCAGGAATAAAATGATACGCATCATGACGACAGCTTCCTTCGAATGTGTTTTACCGCGCTATTAGATGAGGATTGTCATCCGGAGTTTCAAGCGCGGGCGGTGTCGCGGCGTCGGCTTCGGCGGCGGGAGCTTCGGTCGCGGTCGCTTCGGTTTCGGCGGCGAAGAGCCCGGGTTTGGGGGCATTGTCCGCTGCGGTTTCGGACTCCTCCTCGGTATCCGATTCGAGGGATAGTTGATGCGTTGCGGTGACGACCGGGTTGTTTTTGTGGTCGACCTCGCAGGCGACCGCCTCGGCCCGTAAATAAATGTCGCGAGAGCTGGTTTCGAACACGGTATTGATGGCCTCGTCCCGGTGCGGGGTGCGGAACAGCAGCTGGTTATCGCCGCCGCTGATCCATTCCTGTTGCTTGCTGAGATAGAGGCCGTTCTGGTTTTTCACCACAAAAACTTTGTTCATGACATCTGGCAACTTCGGGATTGGGAGGGAGTGGGGCGAAAGGCGTTAAGGTTTCCGCCGATCAATGATCGCGGCGCAGTTTACCGTGAAAGGCCGGGCAGCGTCATGGCAGCAGCAACTCCTTGGCCCGGTTGATTTTGCTCGCCAGATAATGATTGCCGCCGCGGTCGGGATGTAATTTCTGCATCAGCCGGCGATGGGCCTGGATGATTTCGTCGCGGCTCGCGCCCGGCGTCAGGCCCAGAAGATTGAGTGCCTCCTCGCGGGTCATGTCGCCGGTTGCCGCCTGTGGTTCTTGCCGGCTCCGGTGTTGCTCGCGACGGTGCTGCTGCGTGGCGGCGGGTTCTATGAACAGGCGGCTGAGTTTGAGAAAAGGAAGCGCCGCGATGATCAGGGCTATGGGCCAGGGCAGCCGGCCGGCCGCCGCCAATATCGCAATCACGATAGCCAGGGTTGCCATCGCCAACTGCTGGAGGCGGGCGCGCTGGTCGGGGCTGGATCGGCGCAACTGATTATTGAGCCAGATAAGGGCCGCCAGTGAGGCGACGAGAGCAAGGATGATTGCCATGGATTCCGGGCCGCTGTGATCAGCGCCCCATTATAAATGCTGGCCGCCGTCCGGCGAGTCCGAGACGACAGCGGTTTTTTGCGGGGGTGGGGCGCGGACTCAGTGGTGCCGTGAGCGGGGCAGGATGCGTTCCAGTTCGACCAGGTAGTGGCGGCGCAACTGGAGTTCGCCGGTGATGGCCCGCAGTTCCTCGGCGTCGACGGTGCGGCTGGCCGCCAGTTCCCACAGTTTGCGGCTGCACAGGTTTTTGACGTCTATCACGTTGACTTCAGGTTTCATTGATTATTTCCTTCGATTCGAGCCGGATTGTGTCCGGCTGTTTTCTGATCTGACCGGTTTGTTGGTATTGTCCGGATCAGTGTTTGCAAAAATATGACTCCCGGAGAAAAAATCTGTTCCAAGCCAGGGCGGATTTTTGTACTATGCGCCGCTTTTTTCATCCACGGCTCGCGGGAAATACCCCTCCGCTCAGATGGTCTTCAGGAGACTATGCGTCCATGAACCAGGATATCCTCCCCCCTTCCACATTTGAGCGCATCAAGACGTTCGCGCAGGGCAAGGAAACGCCGTTTCTGGTACTCGATCTGGATCATATCGAATACCGGTATCGCGAGCTGACGCGTGTATTTCCCTATGCATCCGTTTACTACGCGGTCAAGGCCTGCCCGCATCCGTCTGTGCTGCAGCGCCTGATCGACCTGGGCTCCTGCTTTGACATCGCGTCCCGGTACGAGATGGACAAGTTGTTCGCGCTGGGGGTGGATCCGAGCCGGATGAGCTATGGCAACACCATCAAGAAATCCAGGGACATCGCCTACGCCTACGAAAAAGGCGTGCGCATGTTCGCCAGCGACAGCGAGAGCGATATCCGCAAGCTGGCCCAGCATGCGCCGGGCAGCAAGGTTTATCTGCGCGTATTGACCGAAGGTTCGGAAAGCGCCGACTGGCCGCTGTCGAAAAAATTCGGCTGCCATCCGGATATGGCCATTGAGCTGATCCTGTTGGCCAAGGCGCTGGGACTGGACCCCTACGGCATCTCCTTCCATGTCGGTTCGCAGCAGCGCGATATCGGCACCTGGGACGCGGCCATCGGCAAGGTTTCGTACATTTTCGACTGGCTCAAGGAATACGATATCAAGCTGCGCATGATCAACATGGGCGGCGGCCTGCCCGCAACCTATGCATCCAAGAGCCACGATATCGAGCACTACGCCAACTCCATCAGCCGCTACCTCGAAGAGGACTTCGGCGACGACCTGCCGGAGATCGTCATCGAGCCGGGCCGCTCGCTGGTGGGCGAGGCGGGGGTGCTGGTCAGCGAAGTGGTGCTGGTTTCCACCAAGTCGCGCGATTCCCTGTACCGTTGGGTTTTCCTGGATGTCGGTTTGTTCGGCGGCCTGATCGAGACCATCGGCGAGGCCATCAAGTATCCCTTGTTGTGCGAGCGCGAGGGCGCGGCGGATGAGGTGATCCTGGCGGGTCCGACCTGCGACAGCATGGATATCCTCTATGAAGATCACCGCTACAGTCTGCCGCTCGATCTGAAAGAAGGCGATCGCTTGTACTGGCTTTCCACCGGGGCTTATACAACGAGTTACAGCTCCATTGAGTTCAATGGTTTTCCGCCGCTGACAACTTATATTTTGGAATAATGCTCGCACCGCTTGCGTCGATGCGAGCTGGTGATTAGTATTGGCGCCCGGTTTGTGCCGGCTATCGGGTTGGTGGCCGGGCGCAGCAAGAGTTTGGAGAGGTGGCTGAGCGGCTGAAAGCGCACGACTCGAAATCGTGTTTACGGTAATCCCGTAACGAGGGTTCAAATCCCTCCCTCTCCGCCAAACAAAAAAGGCCCCGACAGGGGCCTTTTTATTGCCTCGAAAAAATTGCCTTGAAAAAAGATGATTCGGGCGCACCTGTTTTTTTGTGCGGGTTTTTGCGCTCGGAATTTTGCCCGTCGGCGAGGCTGGCCTGTGTTTGTTCATTAATGCTTCGGTGTGGTTGTTTTTTACTCGTGTTGAGCGATCTGCATGAGTTTGTCTTGGGCGGCGCATGCTTCCCTAACGATTCCCCATACATTAATCCTTATAATATTGTTTATTGTCCGTTATAATACTGCGCGTCGAATGGAGCGCCGCCGCTCCGTTCCTGTCTCGATCATCGCCATCCAAGCCTTTTCCGCCCCCGGAGGACTAGCGTGTCGTCGACTTTCGCAACGATTGCTCACAATTGGTCATTCGCCGTTTATCTGCTCGGCGTCGGCGCTCTGTGCGCATTCATGCTCGGTGCCTCTTACTTTCTCGGTGGTCGCGACTGGGGTCGCGCCAAGAACGAGCCGTTCGAATCCGGTGTAGTGCCTTTCGGCAGCGCCCGGCTGCGACTCTCCGCCAAGTTTTATCTCGTTGCCATGTTTTTCGTGATCTTCGATGTCGAGGCGCTGTTTCTCTACGCCTGGGCGGTGTCAGTGCGTGAAGACGGCTGGGCCGGCTTGATCGAAGTGACGGTTTTCAGTGTCGTGCTGCTGGTCGGCCTGGTGTATATCTGGCGCCTGGGCGCCCTGGACTGGGCTCCCGAAGGACGGCGGCGCAAAGCGTTGCGCGCGCATGAGCTGCAACGCGAACAACTTTGAGGCGATACGATGAACTATACCCTGACCCGCATCGATCCGAATGCCGCTGATTATCCGATGCAGAAGCGGGAGACCGTCGCCGATCCCCTCGACGATCAGGTTCACAAAAACATTTTCATGGGCAAGCTGGAAACCGTGTTGCACAACGCGGTGAACTGGGGGCGTAAAAACTCCCTGTGGCCCTATAACTTCGGCTTGTCCTGCTGCTATGTTGAGATGGCGACCGCGTTTACCGCTCCGCACGACGTGGCCCGGTTCGGTGCCGAGGTTATCCGCGCTTCACCGCGCCAGGCCGACTTCATGGTGATCGCCGGAACCTGCTTCATCAAAATGGCGCCTGTCGTGCAGCGTTTGTATGAGCAGATGCTGGAGCCCAAGTGGGTCATTTCCATGGGTTCCTGCGCCAACTCCGGCGGCATGTACGATATTTATTCGGTTGTGCAGGGCGTCGATAAATTTTTGCCGGTGGATGTTTACATCCCCGGTTGCCCGCCGCGTCCCGAGGCTTTCCTGCAGGGCTTGATGCTGCTGCAGGATTCGATCGGCAAAGAGCGCAGACCGCTGTCCTGGGTGGTTGGCGACCAAGGCGTGTATCGCGCGCAAATGCCCGCGCAGCGCGATGTGAAGCAGGACGAACGGATTATCGCCACGACCCTGCGTTCGCCGGACCAGGTGTAATTCCGGCGAATCAGCGACCCTTTTCATTCCAGAAGAACAGAGCACGACGACGAGACCGATGGCTGAAGCAGCACCCGAGACCTCTACGTTACCCGGCGCCGACTACGAAATTGTGCGCGAGCTGTATGCCCGTTTCGGCGACGGCGCGTTCGTGTTTCAGCCGACCAAGGACGATGTGCCCACGCTGTGGGTGCCGCGCGCCAAGCTGATCGAAGTACTGCGCTATCTGCGCGGTGTGTCGCGTCCTTACGTCATGCTGCTCGATCTCAGCGGCGTCGACGAGCGCCTGCGCACGCATCGCCGCGGTCTGCCCGACGCCGACTTCACGGTTTTCTATCATCTGCTGTCGATCGAGCGTAACAGCGATGTCCGTATCAAGGTCGCGCTCTCGGCGGATGACCTGAAGCTGCCCACCGCGATCAGCATCTGGCCCAACGCCAACTGGTACGAGCGCGAAGTCTGGGATCTGTTCGGCGTAACGTTCGAAGGCCATCCGAACCTGCAACGTATTCTGTTGCCCCGTACCTGGACCGGTCATCCGCTGCGCAAGGATTACCCGGCGCGCGCCACCGAGTTCGATCCCTTCATGCTCGATGCGGCCAAGCAGGATGAGGAGCAGGAAGCCCTGCGTTTCAACCCCGAGGAGTGGGGCATGAAGCGCGGCACGGCCAACGAGGACTTCATGTTCCTCAACCTCGGCCCGAATCATCCCAGCGCCCACGGCGCGTTCCGGATCGTGTTGCAGCTCGACGGCGAGGAAATCGTCGATTGTGTGCCGGATATCGGCTACCACCATCGCGGCGCCGAGAAAATGGCCGAGCGCCAGTCCTGGCACAGCTACATTCCCTACACCGACCGCATCGATTATCTCGGCGGCGTGATGAACAACCTGCCTTATATCCTGGCGGTTGAAAAGCTGGCCGGCATCGAAGTGCCTGATCGCGTCAAAACCATTCGCGTGATGATGGCCGAATTTTTCCGGATCACCAGCCATCTGTTGTTCCTCGGTACCTACATTCAGGACTTCGGTGGTATGTCGCCGGTGTTCTTCATCTTTACCGACCGCATGAAGGCCTACGATGTCATCGAAGCCATTACCGGCTTCCGTATGCATCCGGCCTGGTTCCGCATCGGCGGTGTCGCCCAGGATCTGCCGCAGGGCTGGGAGCGGTTGGTGAAGGAATTCATCGACTGGTTGCCGAAGCGGCTGGTGGAATACGAAAAAGCCGCGATGAAAAACGGCATCCTGCGCAATCGTGCGATCGGCGTGGCGCAGTACAACACCCAGCAGGCGCTGGAATGGGGCGTGACCGGCTCGGGCCTGCGCGCCACCGGCCTGAATTACGATCTGCGTAAAGCGCGCCCGTATTCCGGCTACGAGAACTTCGAGTTCGACGTGCCGCTGACCCACAATGGCGACGCCTACGATCGCGCGACGATTCGTATCGAAGAGATGCGCCAGAGTCTGCGCATCATCGAACAGTGCATGAAGAATATGCCGGCCGGCCCGTACAAGGCGGATCACCCGCTGACTTGTCCGCCGCCGAAAGAACGCACGCTGAAAGATATCGAAACCCTGATCACGCACTTCCTGAGCGTGACCTGGGGGCCAGTGATTCCGCCTGGCGAATCCAGCCAGCTGATCGAAGCCACCAAGGGTATCAACAGTTACTACCTGACTTCCGACGGCAGCACGATGAGTTACCGGACGCGTATCCGTACGCCGAGTTTCCCGCATCTGCAGCAGATCCCGTCGGTGATCCGCGGCAGCATGATTCCGGATCTTATCGCCTACCTGGCAAGCATTGATTTTGTGATGGCCGATGTCGACCGCTGATATGAAACAGAATGGCGTGAACCAACATAGCAACACGATCATTTCCAGCGATCGTGAGCGCTTCGAGCTGCATCCCGAAGACCGCGCTGCGATCGAGCACGAGATCGAGCATTACGCCGATCCGCGCGCGGCGTCCATCGATGCGCTGAAGATCGTGCAGAAGCGTTACGGCTGGGTGCCGGATGGCGCCATCGCCGCCATCGGCGAAGTGCTGGGCATTTCCGCACCCGATGTCGAAGGCGTGGCGACGTTTTACAACCTGATCTTCCGCCAGCCGGTCGGTCGCAACGTCATCAAGGTCTGCGACAGCATTTCCTGCTTCCTCACCGGCTACGACGACGTGCGCGATGCGATCAGCAGGCAGCTGAATATCGGCCTGGGCGAAACGACGCAGGACGGCCGCTTCACGCTGCTGCCGATCTGCTGCCTCGGCGCCTGCGACCGGGGTCCGGTGCTGATGATCAATGACGACACTCATTTCAATCTCGCGCCGGATACCGTCGCCCAAGTGCTGGAGCAGTACGCATGAGCTCGGCCAATCTCGCTGAAGTCCGGCCGTTAACCTACCGCGCGAAGGTCGGCGAGCCGCTGCTCGATCTGAAGGCGTTCGAAGCGCAGGACGGTTATGCCGCCGTGCGCAACGCACTGAAAAGCATGGCGCCCGCGGATGTCGCCGCGGTGGTGAAGGATTCCAACCTGCGCGGCCGCGGCGGCGCGGGCTTCCCGGCCGGCGTGAAATGGGGCCTGGTGCCGATGGGGCCGGATGCTCCCAAAAACAAATATCTCATCTGCAACGCGGACGAGATGGAGCCCGGCACCTTCAAAGACCGCTTCCTCATGGAGCACCTGCCGCACCAGCTCATCGAGGGCATGATCCTGGTGGGCTTCGCGATCCAGGCGAGCCAGGGCTACATTTTTCTGCGCGGCGAGTACATCGTTGCCGCCGAGCGCCTGAATAACGCGCTGGCTCAGGCGCGCGCCGCCGGTTACCTCGGCAAGAACATTCTGGGCACGGGCTGGGATTTCGACCTGCACGTGCACACCGGCGCCGGCCGCTATATCTGCGGCGAGGAAACGGCGCTGATCAACTCGTTGGAAGGTCGTCGCGCCAACCCGCGCGCCAAGCCGCCGTTCCCGCAGATCGCCGGCCTTTGGGGCAAGCCCACCGTCGTCAACAACGTCGAGACGCTGAACAATATTCCGCACATCGTGCTGCGTGGCGCCGAGTGGTTCAAAGGCCTGTCGCAAGGCAAGAGCCCGGACAGTGGCACCAAGTTGTATGGCGTTTCCGGCCGCGCCAAGCGCACGGGCCTGTGGGAATTGCCGATCGGCACCAGCGCGCGCGAAATCCTCGAAGAGCACGCCGGTGGCATGAAGGATGGCCTGACCCTGAAATGCTGGCTGCCGGGCGGTGCTTCCACCGACTTCCTGATGCCCGAGCATCTGGACCTGGCGATGGATTACGACACCATCATGAAGGCCGGCAGCCGTATGGGCACGGGTCTGCTGACAGTGGTCGATCACCAGCAGAACATCGTTTCCGTGGTGCGTAACCTCGAAGACTTTTTCGCGCGCGAGTCCTGTGGCTGGTGTACGCCCTGCCGCGATGGCCTGCCCTGGACCTACAAGGTGCTGCAGGCGATCGAGCGCGGCGATGGCCGCCAGGGCGATATCGAAATGCTGGAACAGATGACGCGTTTCCTGGGCCCGGGCAAGACGTTCTGCCCGCACGCGCCGGGCGCGATGGAGCCGCTGCAAAGCGCGCTCAAGTTCTTCCGCGGTGAATTTGAAAAAGGTATCGCGGCATCGTAAGCGCGACTCCTTGGTTCCCTGGTTTGTAATTACGTTTTTGATTGACTCGGTACGAGTGAAGGTGAAGTAGCGAATGGCCACCATTCATGTAGACGGCAAGGACTATGAGGTCAACGGCGCGGACAACCTGCTGCGTGCGTGCCTGTCCCTGGGCCTCGATATTCCCTACTTCTGCTGGCATCCCGCGCTGGGCAGCGTCGGTGCCTGCCGCCAGTGCGCGGTAAAGCAATATGCGAATGCCGACGACAAGCGTGGTCGTCTGGTCATGTCGTGCATGACGCCCGCCACGGATAACACATACATTTCCATTGACGACGAAGAAGCCAAGGCGTTTCGCGCCAGCGTCGTCGAATGGCTGATGGTGAACCACCCGCACGATTGCCCCGTGTGCGAGGAGGGCGGTCACTGCCACCTGCAGGATATGACCGTGATGACCGGCCACAACAAGCGCCGTTATCGCTTCACCAAACGCACCCACAAGAATCAGGACCTGGGTCCGTTCATCGCGCATGAGATGAACCGTTGTATCGCGTGCTACCGCTGCGTGCGTTATTACAACGATTACGCCGGCGGCACCGATCTCGGCGTCTACGGCTCGCATGACAACGTGTATTTCGGCCGCACCGAAGACGGCGTGCTCGAAAGCGAATTTTCCGGCAACCTCGCGGAAGTGTGCCCGACCGGTGTGTTCACCGATAAGACTCACTCCGAGCGCTACAACCGCAAATGGGACATGCAGTTCGCACCGAGCGTGTGCCAGCAGTGCGCGGTCGGTTGCAACACCAGCCCCGGCGAGCGTTACGGTGAACTGCGCCGTATCGAAAACCGCTACAACGGCACGGTGAACCATTATTTCCTGTGCGACCGCGGCCGTTTCGGTTATGGCTACGTCAACCGCAAGGATCGTCCCCGTCAGCCCTGGGCCCGCAAAAGCGATGGCCTGGATGTGGTGACGGTTGCCACCGCCCTGGCCTCCGGCAGCGATGCGCTGCGCTTCGCCCAGCGTGTCATCGGCATCGGCTCGCCGCGCGCCAGCATCGAAGCCAACTACGCGTTGCGTGAGTTGGTCGGCGTCGACAATTATTTCAGCGGTATCGAAGCGTCCGAGCTGACCCGCATCCGGCTGGTGCGCGATATTCTGCAACGCGGCCCGGCGCGCACGCCGAGCCTGCGCGAGATCGAAGATAAAGACGCCGTGTTCATCCTCGGCGAAGACGTGACCCAGACCGCTCCGCGCATCGCGCTGGCCCTGCGTCAATCGGCGAAAAGCAAGGCGCAGCAGATGGCGGCGGCGAAAAAGATCGCCGACTGGCAGGCCGAGGCCATTCTCGATATCGGCCAGCGCGAGCTGAGCCCGCTGTTTATTGCCAGCTACGACGCCACCCGTCTCGACGATGTGGCCGAATCCACCTATCGCGGCGCTCCCGAAGATCTCGCGCGCCTTGGTTTCGCGGTGGCGCACATCATCGCGGGCAGCGCTCCGGCCGTGGACAATCTGGCGGCCGACGTACAGGCGCAGGCCCAGCGCATCGCCGATGCGCTGCTCGCCGCCGAGCAGCCGCTGGTCGTTTCCGGAACCGGCGCCGGCTCCGAGGCGGTGCTTCAGGCTGCCGCCAACATCGCCAGCGCGCTGCAGGCGCGCGGCAAAAACGCATCGATTTCCCTGTCGGTCCCCGAGGCGAACAGCCTGGGCCTGGCGCTGCTGGGCGGCGAATCCCTGGATGCGGCACTGAGCGCGCTGCGTGAAGGCGCCGCCGACACGGTGGTGATCCTCGAAAATGATCTGTACCGCCGCGCTCCGGCGGACGTGGTCGACGCGGCGCTGGCCGGCGCGAAAGCCGTGGTGGTGATCGATCACCAGCGCACGGCGACCGCCGAACAGGCGACGCTGCTGCTGCCCGCTTCCAGTTTCGCCGAAGGCGACGGCACCCTGGTCAGCAACGAGGGCCGCGCCCAGCGTTTCTTCCAGGTTTACGATCCCGCGTATTACGAGCCGACCAGCCAGATCAAGGAAAGCTGGCGCTGGCTGCACGCGCTGCACACCTCGGTGCTCGGCCAGGAAGTCTCCTGGACCCAGCTCGACGAAGTGACCACGCATTGTGCCAACGCGGTTCCGATGCTGGCCGGTATCGTCGATGCCGCTCCGGGCGCGTCGTTCCGGATCAACGGCTTGAAAGTGGCGCGCGAGCCGCATCGTTACAGCGGCCGCACCGCGATGCGCGCCAATCTGTCGGTGCACGAACCGCGCGCGCCGCAGGACAAGGACTCCGCGCTGGCGTTCTCGATGGAAGGTTTCAACGGTGCTCAAGCCGGCGACCGTCCGGGCTCGCTGATTCCCTTCGCCTGGGCGCCGGGCTGGAACTCGCCGCAATCCTGGAACAAATTCCAGGACGAGGTCGGCGGCCACCTGCGCGAAGGCGATCCCGGCGTGCGTCTGATCGAGCCCGCCGCCGATGCCGGCGCGGATTACTACGGACCGGCTCCGCTGGCATTCGCGGCGCGTGCCGATGAATGGCGCATTCTGCCCCTGCAGCATATTTTCGGCAGCGAAGAGCTGTCCGCGCTGGCCGCTCCGGTGGCTTCGCGCATTCCGGAAGCGTATGTCGCGCTGGCCGCGGCCGATGCGCAGCAGCTGGGCGTCGATAACGGCGGCCAGATTGTCGTGACGATCGGATCCCGGCAATTGCAATTGCCGGTGCGCGTCAGCGCGGCCTTGCCGAAGGGGACCATCGGTCTGCCGCAGGGCCTGGAAGGCATTCCCGCGTTCTCCGGTGCCGGCGTGTCGAATAAAGAATGGGCGCGTGTCGCGAAGGTGGGCGCATGAGCTGGCTGACTCCTGAAGTTATCACTGTAATCATCGCGGTCCTGAAAGCGATCGCCGTCCTGCTGGTGACGGTGTTGCTGGCCGCGTTCCTGACCTGGATCGAGCGCCGCATGCTGGCCCTGTGGCAGGACCGTTATGGTCCGCATCGGGTTGGACCCGGCGGTATATTCCAGATCGTCGCCGACATGCTGAAGATGTTCTTCAAGGAAGACTGGGTTCCGCCCTTCGTCGACAAGCTGACCTTCCTGCTGGCTCCCGCCATCGCGATGAGCGCGTTGTTGATCGCCATGGCCGTGGTGCCGATCACCCCGACCTGGGGCGTGGCCGACCTGAACATCGGCTTGCTGTTCTTCCTGGCAATGGCGGGCCTCGCGGTATACGCGGTTCTGTTCGCCGGCTGGTCGAGCAACAGCAAATATGCGCTGCTGGGCGGTTTGCGCTCGGCCGCTCAAACCGTGTCCTACGAAGTGTTCATGGGCATTTCGCTGATGGGCGTGGTGGCTATCGCCGGCTCCTTCAACATGCGCGATATCGTCGAGGCGCAGCGTGGCATGTGGTTCATCGTGCCGCAGTTCCTCGGCTTCGTGACCTTCGCCGTGGCCGGTGTCGCCGTGGCGCACCGCGCGCCCTTCGATCTGCCGGAAGCGGAATCGGAACTGGCCGCGGGTTACCACACCGAGTATTCGGGCCTGAAGTGGGGCATGTTCTTCGTCGGTGAATATGTCGGCATCGTGCTGGTCTCCGCGATGCTGGTGACCTTGTTTTTCGGTGGCTGGATGGGCCCGGGTCCGGAGTGGCTCGCGTTTTTCTGGTTCGCCATCAAGACCGCGTTTTTTATCATGATGTTCATTCTGATCCGTGCGGCCCTGCCGCGCCCGCGCTACGACCAGGTCATGGCCGCGGGTTGGAAGTTCTGCCTGCCGCTGACCCTGCTCAATCTGCTGGTCACCGGCGCGGTGGTGTTGTGGCATGCCAGCGCGGCGCAGGCGTAGGAGATAGATCATGATGAAGCAGATTTTGATTGGTATCGGCAGCCAGCTGCGCAGTATCTACATGATATTCATGCGCGCAGGGCGCAAACGCGACACCATTCTGTATCCCGAGCAGAAAGTGAATGTGCCGCCGCGCTACCGTGGCCGTATCGTGCTGACCCGCGATCCGGACGGCGAAGAGCGTTGCGTTGCCTGCAACCTGTGCGCGGCCGCCTGCCCGGTGGGTTGTATCTCGCTGCAGAAAGCGGAAACCGAGGATGGCCGCTGGTATCCGGAGTTTTTCCGCATCAACTTTTCGCGCTGCATTTTCTGCGGCATGTGTGAAGAGGCCTGCCCGACCACGGCGATTCAGTTGACGCCGGATTTCGAAATGGCCGAATACAACCGCCAGAACCTGGTGTACGAAAAGGAAAACCTGCTGATCGCTGGCACGGGCAAGTATCACGATTACAACTTTTATCGGGTTGCGGGCATGTCCATCGCGGGCAAGCCGAAGGGCGCCGCGCAGAACGAAGCCAAACCCATCGACGTCAAGACGCTGTTGCCTTGATGATCGCGCGCACCGGTGCGATGGCGCCGGTGTGCAGAACCGTTTGCTATTGAACAACTCGCGCCGCGATTGCGGTGCAACAGGGGATCGAACAGATCGTGGAATTCGCTTTTTACACTGCCGCCGCCGTCGCGCTGCTGGCCACGGTTCGTGTCATCACCGGGACCAATCCGGTGCACGCGTTGCTGAATCTGATCGTATCGCTGCTCGCGGTCGCCATGATTTTCTTCACGCTCGGCGCGCCGTTCGCCGGCATGCTGGAAGTGATCGTTTACGCCGGCGCCATCATGGTGCTGTTCGTGTTCGTGGTGATGATGCTCAATCTCGGAGAGGCGGTGATTGCGCAGGAGCGCAAATGGCTGCGCCCCGGCGTCTGGATCGGCCCGGGCCTGCTGTCGCTGATTCTGATGGTGGAACTGTGCTCGATGCTGCCCAGCGGCGGCCATCGGGTCGGCGAAGCCGTGGTTGACGCCAAGCAGGTGGGCATCGCGTTGTACGGCCCTTACCTGCTGGTGGTTGAACTGGCGTCGATGCTGCTGCTGGCCGCGCTGGTCGCCGCTTACCATCTCGGTCGTCACGACGAGAAGGAATGATTCCGGATTGAAAATGCGCGCCGAGTCGCGCGGTAGTCGCCGCGGCCTTAACCACCGCGGCTAATGAGAACGACAAACGCAATGGCGGGAATACCCCAATGACTGGTATACCGATGGAGCACGGCCTGGCTCTGGCCGCGATCTTGTTCGCGCTGGGGCTGATCGGCCTGATTGTGCGCCGCAATATTTTATTCGTGCTGATGTGCATCGAAGTGATGATGAACGCCGCCGCGCTCGCGTTCGTGGTGGCTGGCAGCCGCTGGGCCCAGCCCGACGGGCAGATCATGTTCATTCTGATTTTGAGTCTCGCCGCTTCTGAAGCCAGCGTCGGACTTGCCATTGTGTTCCAGCTTTTTCGTCGTTATCACACCCTGGATATCGACGCGGCCAGCGAGATGCGCGGATGAACCTGCTTTTTCTGACTTTTCTGTTTCCGCTGATCGGTTTCGTGCTGCTCGCTTTCGCGCGCGGCCGGATTTCTGAAAACGCCGCCGCGGCCATCGGCGTCGGTTCGATTGGCTTGGCCGCGCTGACCGCGCTGTGGGTCGGCATCGACTTCATGCAGCATGTGCCGCAGGGTGGCGCTTATGCCCAGGAACTGTGGCAGTGGATGCAGGTCGACGGCTTCACGCCGCACTTCGCGCTGCGCCTCGACGGCCTGTCGCTGACGATGCTGGGCGTGGTCACCGGCGTCGGCTTTTTCATTCACCTGTTCGCTTCCTGGTACATGCGCGGCGAAGAGGGCTATGGCCGTTTCTTCTCCTACATGAACCTGTTCGTCGCCAGCATGCTGTTCCTGGTGCTGGGCGATAACCTGCTGTTCCTGTATTTCGGCTGGGAAGGCGTGGGCCTGTGCAGCTATCTGCTGATCGGGTTCTATTACAAAGATCCCGCCAACGGTCTGGCCGCGCGCAAAGCGTTCGTGATTACGCGTGTCGGCGATACCTTCATGGCCATCGGCCTGTTCCTGCTGTACCGCGAACTCGGCACCTTGAACATCCAGGAAGTGCTGGCGCTGGCGCCGCAGCATTTCAATGCCGGCGATACGGTTGTGACCATCATCGCGCTGTTGTTGCTGGGCGGCGCGGTCGGTAAATCCGCCCAGTTGCCGCTGCAAACCTGGTTGCCGGACGCGATGGCCGGTCCCACGCCGGTTTCCGCGCTGATTCACGCCGCCACCATGGTGACCGCGGGCGTTTATCTGATTGCGCGCACGCACACGCTGTTCGAACTCTCGCCGTACGCCTTGAACATGGTGGGCGTCATCGGCGCGGTCACGCTGGTGCTGGCCGGTTTCGCCGCGCTGGTGCAGACCGACATCAAACGTATCCTGGCCTATTCGACCATGAGCCAGATCGGTTACATGTTCCTGGCGCTGGGTGTCGGCGCCTGGGGTGGAGCGATTTTCCACCTGATGACGCACGCGTTCTTCAAGGCGCTGTTGTTCCTGTCGGCGGGCGCGGTGATCGTCGCCTGCCACCATGAGCAGGACATCTTCAAAATGGGCGGTCTGCGCAAAAAGCTGCCGCTGGTTTACGCCTGTTTCCTGGTCGGCGGTTCGGCGCTGGCCGCGTTGCCGTTCCTCACTGCCGGCTTCTTCAGCAAGGACGAGATCCTTTGGGAAGCCTACGCCGCGGGCCATATGGATTTCCTGGTGGCCGGTCTGGTCGGCGCGTTCATGACCTCGATTTATACCTTCCGCCTCATCTTCATCGTGTTCCACGGTGAGCTGAAGAGCCAGGTGCATCCGGGCCACGGCATTGCCCACAGCCTGCCGCTGGTCGTGCTGCTGGTGCTGTCGACGTTCGTCGGCGCACTGATTCATCCGCCGCTCGCCGGTGTGCTGCCGGCCAGCGTCGGCGAAGCCGGTGGCGAGATGAAAGAAAAACTCGAATGGCTTTCCGGCGGCATCGCCGTTATCGGTATCGTTATCGCGGCGCTGTTGTATCTCGGCGAACGCCGTTTCGTGAGCGCGGTGGCCAACAGCGGCGTCGGCCGTGTGCTCAGCAACTGGTGGCGCAACGCCTGGGGCTTCGACTGGCTGTACGACCTGCTGTTCGTGAAAAGCTTCGTGGCCATCACCAATCTGAACCGTCGCGATATTTTCGACCAGCTCATCGGCATTATTCCGCGCCTGACCCGCCTGGGACACAACGTCATGAGCGTGACGGAAAACGGCCGGGTGCGCTGGTATGCGGCGTCGATTGCCATCGGTGTTGTGCTGGTGCTGACCGCGGTGGCGGTAACGCGCTTTTGATCGGACTGGCGGCGGCAAGCGTTGCATTGCCGCCTCTGGTTTAACGGATGCTTGTTTAACTGATGAAAAAGTCTGACGCACTATGATTCTGCCTTGGCTCATTTTGATTCCATTCATCGGCGGGCTGCTGTGCTGGCAGGGCGAACGCCTGGGCCTCGGCGTGCCGCGCTGGATTGCGCTGATCACGATGCTGATCGTGTTCGCCTTGTCCATCACGCTGTGGGTCCAGGGCGATTACAGCCTTGCGAACGCCGCCATCGACGGCGCGCCGCGCTGGCAAAGTGAATTCCAGCTGCCCTGGATCGACCGTTTCGGCATCAGCTTTCATCTGGCGCTGGATGGCCTGTCGCTGCTGATGGTGGTGCTGACCGGCCTGCTGGGCGTGATGGCGGTGGCCTGTTCCTGGCGTGAAATCCAACGCCATGTCGGCTTCTTCCATCTCAACCTGCTGTGGAACCTGGGCGGTGTGATCGGCGTGTTCCTCGCCGTCGACATGTTCCTGTTCTTCTTCTTCTGGGAAATGATGCTGGTGCCGATGTACTTCCTGATCGCGCTGTGGGGACACAACGCGCCGGATGGCAAGGGCCGTATCTACGCCGCGACCAAGTTCTTCCTGTTCACGCAGGCCAGCGGTCTGCTGTTGCTGTTGGCGATCCTGGGCCTGGTGGTTGTGCATTACCGCGCGACCGGCGTGCTCAGCTTCGACTACGAAGTACTGCGCGGCACCACCATGGCGCCGATGGTTGAATACGCGTTGATGCTGGGTTTCTTCGTCGCCTTCGCGGTGAAAATGCCGATCGTGCCGGTGCATTCGTGGCTGCCGGACGCGCACTCCCAGGCTCCGACCGCGGGCAGCGTCGATCTGGCCGGTATCCTGCTGAAAACCGCGGCCTACGGTATGTTGCGTTTCGCGTTGCCGCTGTTCCCCAATGCGTCGCATGAGTTCGCGCCGATCGCCATGTGGCTGGGCGTGCTCGGCATCGTATACGGCGCACTGCTGGCGTTTGTGCAAACCGATATCAAGCGTCTCATCGCCTATACCAGTATTTCGCACATGGGCTTCGTGCTGATCGGTATTTATTCCGGCAATACGCTGGCTCTCCAGGGCGTGGTCGTGCAGATGCTGGCGCACGGTATTTCAGCCGGCGCGCTGTTTATTTTGTGCGGCGAGCTGTACGAGCGCCTGCATACGCGCGATTTGCGCGAAATGGGTGGCCTGTGGTCGCGCCTCTCTTACCTGCCGCCGATTTCCCTGTTCTTCGCGGCCGCGTCGCTGGGCTTGCCGGGCATGGGCAACTTCGTCGGTGAGTTCCTGATCCTGCTGGGTTCGTTCAAGGTATCGCCGCTGATCACCGTGTGCGCCGCCAGCGGCCTGATTTTCGCCGCCGTCTACGCGCTGATCATGGTGCAGCGCGCTTTCTACGGTCCGGCCAAGGCGACCGGCAAGCTCGAAGATCTTTCGGGCCGCGAGCTGACGTTGATGCTGGCCCTCATCGCCATTCTGTTGTTCCTCGGTCTTTATCCGCAGACGGTGCTCGATACCTCCGCTGCGGCGATGGCCGGGGTGCAGCATTATTATTCGCAGGTGGCTCCCGACCACCTTAACGCTGGTCTGTAAGAACTGCCATGACGCTGACGACACAACAACTTTATGCCCTGCTGCCGCTGATCATCACCAGCGCGACCGCCGTTCTGGTCATGTTGTCCACCGCGTTCCGCCGTAGTCACTGGCTGAATGCCACGCTGACGGTGATCGGACTCAACCTCGCGCTGATTTCGATTTACTTCGTGGCCCAGATTACGCCGCTCGAAGTGACGCCGCTGTTCATGGTCGACGGTTATTCCTGTTTCTATATGGCCGTGGTGCTGATCGCGACGCTCGGTTGCGCGACGCTGTCCCACGCTTATATGGAAGGTTACAGCGGCAACCGCGAAGAGTTGTATCTGTTGCTGATTCTCGCCGCCGCCGGTGGCCTGGTGCTGGCGTGCAGCCGTCATCTGGCCGGTCTGTTCATCGGCCTGGAACTGCTGTCGGTGCCGGTATTCGCGATGGTGGCCTACGCCTTCCGCGAAAAGCGTTCGCTCGAAGCCGGCGTGAAATACATGGTGTTGTCGGCGATGGCCTCGGCGTTGTTGCTGTTCGGCATGGCGCTTCTGTATGCACAGGCGGGCACCTTGTCGTTCGCGGGCATTGGCCAGCGCCTCACCGGCGATGTCAGCGATCCCATCGTCCTCGCCGGCGTGGGCCTGATGATCGCCGGCCTCGGTTTCAAATTGTCGGTGGCGCCTTTCCACCTCTGGACGCCGGACGTTTATGAAGGCGCGCCGGCACCGGTCGGCGCCTTCCTCGCCACCACCAGCAAGGTTGCCGTGTTCGCCGTGCTGCTGCGTTTCCTGGGCGAGGTACCGGCGGCGCACAGCGGTTTGCTGCGTGAAATCCTGGCGGTGATTGCCGCCGCGTCGATCCTGATCGGTAACCTGCTGGCCGTGACGCAAACCAATATCAAGCGTCTGCTCGGTTACTCTTCGATCGCGCATTTCGGCTATATCCTGGTTGCGGTCGTGGCCGGTGTCGATCTCACCGTGGAGTCGGTCGGTGTTTATCTGCTGACCTATGTTGTGACCACGCTGGGCGCCTTCGGTGTGGTGGCCTTGATGTCGAGCCCCTTTCGCGGCCGCGATGCGGATCAGATTTCTCACTATCGCGGGCTGTTCTGGAAGCGGCCTTACCTCACCGCCGTGCTGACCGCGATGATGTTGTCTCTGGCCGGTATTCCGGTCACCGCGGGCTTCATCGGTAAGTTCTATATCGTGGTGGTGGGTGTCGATGCCGAACTGTGGTGGCTGCTGGCCGCCGTTATCGTCGGCAGCGCGATTGGCCTCTACTACTATCTGCGCGTCACCATCACGATGTTCCTCACCGAGCCGGGCATGCGTCGCTACGATGCGCAACTCAACTGGGGACAACGCGCAGGCGGCGTGATGGTTGTCATCATGACGCTGCTCATGTTCTTCCTCGGTGTTTATCCGCAGCCGGTGGTCGCGCTGATCCAGGCCGCGGGCATGGCCAGCCTGTAAGTTCCTTCCAGCCTCCTCGCGCTCGCGGGGAGGCTTGCTTCTTTCTCCTGCTCTATCTCCGGCAATTCCCGCTGCGCTGCTTTCCTTGTAAATTTCCGCTTCGCCTTCTTTATAAGTTTCCGCTTTGCTATCGGCCTCCTGCGATCACTGCAAACCGCTTCCGCTTTTTGCCATGTTCAGCGTGCAGCGGATCACGTATCCGTTATCGTTCCGCTGTGTGGTTATCGAGGTAAATTTATACTGCGCGCCCTAACATAATGATTCAGGGGTGGTGTATGAAATTGATTCGTTTCGGGATCTTGGCGCTGTTGCCGCTGCTAGTTCGGCCAATTCGCCGGCGCTGGAACGGACCGGCTACAAAGCGTTCATCGGAATTTTCAGATAACTCACGCCATTGCTTTCGGGCGGGGACATGGCTCCCGCGCGGATATTGATCTGAATCGAAGGCAATATCAGTGTCGGCATCGCAAGACCGGCATCGCGGGTCGTGCGCATGTCGATAAACTGCTCCTCAGAAATCCCTTCGCGCGCATGAATATTGCCGGCCCGCTGTTCCGCCACGCCGCTTTCGCAGCGATGGCCTCTCTCGGCGGGTGGATAGTCATGGCACATGAATAATCGCGTCTTTGCTGGCCGTATCGGAAATCACATAGCTGAAGGTCTCGGTGACGGGATCGAGAAAGGGCGTGATAACGGGGTCGCCAGGCCGGGTTCGCATGATTTACCTCCGCTGCTTGAATACAATATGAAACATGAGGTGTCCGGATAAAGTGGCGACAGGGCAAATACTCCGGTCGCTATATTCGCAAGGCTGCCGCGTGGGTTGGCTAACGAAGATCGGCTGCTATTACTGTGCCAGCTGACCGAAGGCGAAAAATGTCGGCGAACGGGAAGCGCTGCCCGACACCCGCCAACCCACCTTATCCCGACAATCAGGAATTCCGCGCCAGGGCTTGGTGGAAACTCGCCGGGAAGGTAAAAAACATTTTTTAGCCGATGAGAGGGAAAGAAGCGAAAGAACTGGCGCTGTTGCGCACTTTGTACGATATCTGTTGCTGAGTGGCGGATCTGCCCATGCCGAGCGATTGGAATGCTTTTTTATTGAGTACAGGCGCGCTGAAAGCCTGGACATTTATTTTTGCGATGCTGTTTGGAATGGCTGCTTTCGAGGCGATGGAGCGCCAGCGGGCATGAGGTGCCGCCATTGATGACTTGGTTGGAACTCGCGCTGCCCGCCTGGTTGCTGCGCTACCGCAAGGAAAATTTTTTCCAGGATTTGCTGGCTGGAGTCGTGGTCGCCATGATGCTGGTTCCGCAGAGCATGGCCTACGCCATCGTCGCCGGCTTGCCCGCGCAATATGGCATGTACGCAAGCATTTTGCCGTTGCTGGCGTATGCCGCGTTCGGCACCAGCATGACGATGGCGGTGGGGCCGGTGGCCGTCACTTCGTTGATGACCGCCTCTGCGCTGACGCCGCTGGCGCCGCCGGGTAGTGCTTCCTATATTGTCGCCGCTTCTCTGCTGGCGTTGATTTCCGGCGGAATGTTGCTGGCCTGCGGTGTCTTGCGCCTGGGTTTTGTCGCCAAGTTGCTGAGTAATCCGGTGATCAGCGGTTTCACCTCCGGCTCGTCGTTATTGATCCTGATCGGACAGATCGCGCCGTTGCTGGGTATGTCGGCTTCGGGAGGCAGTGCCGCCTCGACCTTGGTTTCGCTGCTGGAAAACGGCTCGACCCTGCATGGGCCGACAGCCTTGCCGGGGCTTGGCACGCTGGTGCTTTTGCTATTGGCGCGTCTGCCTTCCGGCGCCGGGCTGTTGTTGAAAATCGTGCCCATGCTTGTGATGCTGGGCGCGCTTGTGGTGAGCGCGGTTTTGCATTTGCACGAGTCGTCCGGTGTGGCCGTGGTGGGGGCGATCAGTGCCGGCTTGCCGCCCCTGCAATGGCCCTCGATGAGCGACGGGCATTTTCGCGCGCTGCTGTTTCCCGCCGGCACTATCGCGCTGGTCAATTTCGTCAGCAGTATTTCCGTGGCGCAGTCGCTGGCTTTGGCGCGAAAGGAAAAAGTGAATGCCGATGCCGAGCTGCGCGCGCTGGGAGCGGCCAATGTGGCCAGCGCATTATCGGCGGGTTTCCCGATCAGCGGCGGTTTCGCCCGCTCGCTTGTCAATTTCGCCGCGGGCGCGAAAACACCGCTGGCGGGCGTGATTTCGGCATTGACGATGGCGCTGGTGGTGGGATTTGCGGCGGGTATATTTCGCGATCTGCCCGTTGCCGTGCTGGCGGCAACCATCGTCGTCGCGGTGACGCCCGCCATCGATGTCCGCGCTTTCATGCGCGCCTGGCGTTACGATCGCGCCGACGCGTCGGCACTGGCGGGCACGGCCCTCGGCGTGATCGCGCTGGGCGTGGAGGCGGGCATCGCCATCGGCGTCGCGCTGTCGCTGGCTTCGCTCGTTTGGCGCAGCAGCCACCCGCATATTGCTGTGTTGGGCCGCGTGCCATTCACCGAGCATTTTCGCAACGTGCTGCGTTATAAGACCGAAACGCTGCCGCATGTGCTGGCGTTGCGCATCGATGAAAACCTGGTGTTCGCCAACGCGCAGGCGGTGGACGAACGGGTGCGCGAGGAGGTGGCGCAGCGGGCTGACATCCGGGAAATTCTGCTGGTACTGTCCTCGGTCAGCCAGATCGACGCAACCGCGTTGGATATGCTGCTGGAACTGAACCGGGATTTGAGCGGGCGCGGCATGCGCCTGCATCTGGCGGAAATCAAGGGGCCGGTGTTGGATCGCCTGCACCAGTCGGCGTTGCCGCAGGAGTTTTCCGGAAAAATATTTCTGTCGACTCATCAGGCCTTTCTGGAGTTTGCCGGTAGCGTGGAGGATTATTCGATTTAGCGGCCGCCTCCGGAACCTCTTCCGGTGCGAGCACTATGTTCAGGGCGTTCAAGCGACGCCATCCGCTGGGATTTCATCTGGGCTGGATCCGGCTGGCGAAAATCCTGGCTCTGGTGTTTCTATGTTTTCTGTTCGGTCCCGCGCAAAGGCCGCATGTCGATGGTTCGGCCGCGGCGAAGCGGCTGCTAGGCAATATCGTTCCCAGGCATCGCAGGATCCAAGGAGAGACGCGACATGGAGTTTGATGCGCTGCTGTTGTCGAGAATGCAATTCGGCTTGACCGCTCTTTACCATTTTCTGTTTGCTCCCCTGACGCGGGACCTGTCGGTGCTGCTGGCGATGATGGAGAGCGTCTAGGTGATGACCGGACGCACGGAATGGAAAGACATGACGCGTTTTTGAGGCAAGCTGTTCAGCATCAATTTCGCGATGGGCGTCGCGACCGGCATCACCATGGAGTTCCAGTTCGGGACCAACTGGGCGTATTACTCGCATTACGTCGGCGATATTTTCGGCGTGCCGTTGGCGCTCGAAGGATTGATGGCTTTTTTCTTGAATCCACGTTCGTCGGTTTGTTTTTCTTTGGCTGGGATCGCCTGAGCAAACGTCAGCATTTGCCGGTGACCTGGCTGGTCGCGATCGGCTCCAACCTGTCGGCCCTGTGGGCTCTGATCGCCAACGGCTGGATGCAGAATCCGGTGGGGTCGAGCTTCAATATCGATACCATGCGCATGGAGCTGTATTCCATCCGCGATGTGATTTTCAAAAGCCAAGTTTGTACATACGGTCGCGGCGGGTTATGTCACCGGTTCCGTGTTCGTGCTCGCGATTTCGTCGTTATATTTATTGCGCGGACAGCATCGCGGCATGGCGCGTCGGTCTTTCGCCATTGCTTCCAGTTTCGGCCTGGCGTCCGCGCTCTCGGTGGTTGTGCTGGGGGACGAAAGCGGTTATGTCACCACCGTTTATCGGTGGCGCGGTGCCGGCCTTGTTGGCGGCGGCGATGGCGGCGTTGGGATTGGGGGCGCGGTTTGTCGTCGTGCGCAGCGCCGGTTTGCGGCCCTTGTTGCTCGCGGCGCTGTTGTTTCTGTTTCTGGTGATTGGCGGCTGGGGAATTCAGCGGATTGTTTACGCGTTATTGAGCTGACAATTATTTGTGAGTGTTTTTTGAGCGTTGCAATAGGCTCGATTTATTGGTCTCATAGGAAATTATTATGGGAGAGCCGGATGAGACTGTGTAGAATTTGCCGACCCCGTTGCGTCCGCTAAACATCACATTCACCGGTTATTCTGCAGGTTGAATGCTGAGCGGCGCAAAATTTTCCAAAGCGAAAAACCTAAACCCCTGAGAATTGGAGGCTTGATAGTAATGGGCGTACTCGTTGGTAAACCCGCTCCCGATTTCACCGTCGGCGCAGTACTGGGCAATGGCGAAATTGTCGACAAATTCACCCTGAGCGAAGCCATCAAAGGCAAATACGGCCTGGTGTTCTTCTACCCGCTGGACTTCACCTTCGTGTGCCCGTCCGAGCTGATCGCCCTGGACAACCGCGTTGCCGCGTTCAAAGATCTGGGCGTCGAAGTGATCGCTGTTTCCATCGACTCCAAATTCACCCACAGCGCATGGCGTAATACCCCTGTGGACAAAGGCGGCATCGGCCCGGTCAAATACACCATGGCTGCGGACATCGGTCACAGCATCGCGCGCGATTACGACGTCGAAACCTCGAATGGCGGCCCGGCTTTCCGCGGCGCGTTCATCATCGACAAAAATGGCGTCGTGCGTTCGCAAATCGTCAACGACCTGCCCCTGGGCCGTAACATCGACGAGCTGATCCGTCTGGTTGAAGCCCTGCAATTCCACGAAGAGCATGGCGAAGTGTGCCCGGCCGGCTGGAAGAAAGGCGACCAGGGCATGAAAGCCAACGCCGCCGGCGTGGCTGACTACCTGGCTAAAAACTCCAGCAAGCTGTAATTTGCGGCTGCTGCGGGAAAAAGCCGGCTTTAAAAAGCCGGCTTTTTTTTGGCCCGCATTCGGGAGGGCGCGAGGTTGCCCGCGTGGCGCCACCGGTGTTTCCCTATCTCGGCCTTGTGTTAATATGCCCGCCGCTTTTTCCAAGCCGGTCCGCTGCGTTACCCGCGCGGCCGTTTAACTCTAATTCGATGCCCGTGGAGCCGCCGTGTTCCTGCGAGGATATCAGTATGCAGCAAAGCGCAGCGATTGATGCGTCCACCCATCCGGCAAGGGGGCGGCGCGCGGCGCTGACACTCGGTGCTCTCGGCGTGGTGTTCGGCGATATCGGCACCAGCCCGCTCTATGGCCTGAAAGAGTGCTTTCACCATACCCACGGTATTCCCATCAATCACGATAATGTCCTGGGCATCCTGTCGCTGATTTTCTGGGTGCTGACCATCGTGGTCTCGCTGAAATACATCGCCTTCATCATGCGCGCCGACAACAACGGCGAGGGCGGCATCATGGCCTTGCTGGCGCTCACTCTGCGCGCCGAACATCGCAGCTCCTGGCGACGCTGGCTATTGGTCAGTATCGGCATCTTTGGGGCATCGCTGTTTTTCGGCGACGGCATCATCACGCCGGTCATGTCGGTGCTGTCGGCGGTCGAGGGTTTGCAGATCGCCGCGCCAGGCCTGGAGTCCTATGTCGTTCCCATCACGATCTGCGTACTGGTCGGACTGTTTTTGATTCAGCGTCACGGCACGGGGCCGGTCGGTACTTTGTTCGGGCCGATCATGTTGCTGTGGTTTTCCGTGCTGGCGCTGCTCGGTCTTTTGAATATCAGCGCCCAGCCGGGCGTGCTGATGCTGGTCAATCCCCTGTACGCGCTCAAGTTCGTGGCCTCGCACGGCATCATGGCGTTTATCGTGCTGGGGGCGGTGGTGCTGACCGTGACCGGCGGCGAGGCACTGTACGCGGATATGGGGCACTTCGGTCGTTCGCCGATCCGGGTTTCCTGGTTCTGCGTGGTAATGCCGGCGCTGCTGCTCAATTACTGTGGTCAGGGCGCCTTGCTGCTGAGCAATCCCGCCGCCGTGGAGAATCCGTTCTTCCTGCTGGCGCCGGACTGGATGCTGTATCCCTTGGTGGCGCTCGCCACGATGGCGACGGTGATTGCATCGCAGGCGGTGATCTCCGGCGTATTTTCCATCGCGCGGCAGGCGGTGCAGCTGGGTTATTTGCCGCGCATCGAAATTCGCCATACCTCGGCGCGCGAAATCGGCCAGATTTATATTCCGTCCCTGAACTGGATTTTGCTGGCCCTCGTCATCCTGCTGGTGCTGATGTTCCGCTCGTCGAGCAATCTGGCTTCCGCCTACGGTATCGCGGTGACACTGACGATGCTTTGCGACACGGTGCTGGCGATTGTGGTCGCCTACAAGTTGTGGCACTGGAATCGCTGGCTGCTGGTGCTGATCGCCTTGCCCTTGCTGATTGTCGACTGCGCGCTGTTTGGCGCCACTTCGTTCAAGATTCTGCAGGGCGGCTGGTTCCCGCTGCTGGCGGGCATGCTGATGTATTCGGTCATGTCGACCTGGAAGCGCGGCCGCGAAATCATGGTGGAACATTTGAGCAAGGAAACCATGCCGCTCAATCTGTTCATCAACGGCATCGGCGGCGGGGCGGTGCACGAGGTGCCGGGCACGGCGGTGTTCATGACCAGCAGCCTGGAGTATGTGCCGCACGCCTTGCTGCACAATCTCAAGCACAACAAGATTCTGCACGAGCGCAATGTGCTGCTGACGCTGGTCACCCAGGACGTGCCTTTTGTCGCCGACCGGGACCGCGTGCATGTCGAGCGCATCGCGCACAATTTCTGGCTGGTCACGGCTTACTACGGTTTCAAGGAGGAGCCGCAGATTCCATCGCTGCTCGACCTGTGCGCGGCGCAGCAACTGGAGTTCAACATGATGGACACCAGCTTTTTCCTGTCCCGCGAGCGCATCGTCGCCGGCTTGCACCTGGGCATGCCGCGCTGGCGCGAAAAGCTGTTCGCGGCGCTGTTTCGCAACTCGGCATCGGCGTCGGACTTCTTCCATATTCCCACCAACCGCGTGGTGGAGCTGGGCAGCCAGGTCATGATGTAGGACGCGCGCTGGCTGCGTCGCCTTTCGGCATTCATCGTCATCTCCTGAAAAAGCCTTGAAAACTGACAAGCTTATTCAGGACGGGACACGCCCCATAAAAAAGCCGCATTGCTGCGGCTTTTTTATGGGGGACGGTTTTTCAGACCTCGTCGTCGATGATGGGCGTATCGAGCAGGTCCGGGCGCCAGCCGCCCAGGTCTCGCCAGCGGTTGACGATCAGGCAGAACAATTCCGCGGTTTTGATCGTGTCGTAGGCCGCCGAGTGCGCATGCGCGTTGTTGAAGTCGATGCCGGCCAGTTGGCAGGCGCGCGCCAGCACCGTATGGCCAAAAGCCAGGCCGGCGAGCGTGGCGGTATCGAACACGGAAAACGGATGGAACGGGTTGCGGCGAATACCGCAGCGCTCGCTGCCGGCGAGCACGAAGCCGAGATCGAAGTGGGCGTTGTGGCCGACCAGCACCGCGCGCGTGCATCCGTGTTGCTTGACCTTGCCGCGCACGGTCTTGAACAGCTCGTCGAACACCATGATTTCGTGCAGGGCGTTGCGGTCCGGGCTCTCCGGATCGATGCCGGTGAACTCCAGGGCCGCCGGCTCCAGATTGGCGCCGGGAAAGGGTTCCACCTGGAAGTCGACGGTCTCATCGATGCGCAGCACGCCGTCGTCGTCCATCGTCAGCGTGGTGGCGGCGATCTCCAGGATGGCGTCGGTGCGGCTGTTGAATCCGCCGGTCTCGACATCGACCACGACCGGCAGAAAGCCGCGGAAGCGCTGCGCCAGCAGACTCTTGCCCGAGGGGGCGACCGGAATCGTCATACCACCTGCCACACTATTTGTTCGCCGGCGCGCAGCGGCACCAGGGTTTCGCCGCCCAGCGACAACTGTTCAGGAACCGTCCATTCGCGGCGGCGCAGCGTGATCTGGTCCTGGTTGCGCGGCAGGCCGTAAAAATCGGCGCCGAAGAAACTGGCGAAGGCCTCCAGGCGGGGCAGGGCTCCGGCCTGTTCGAAGGCTTCGGCATACAACTCGATCGCGGCATGAGCCGTGTAGCTGCCGGCGCAGCCGCAGGCGGCCTCTTTTTTGTTGCGCGCATGCGGGGCGGAATCGGTGCCCAGGAAAAACTTGGGATTGCCCGAGGTGGCCGCGCGGATCAGCGCCTGCTGGTGGCTGCCGCGTTTCAGGATCGGCAGGCAATAGAAGTGCGGGCGGATACCGCCGGCCAGCATATGATTGCGGTTGTACAGCAGGTGGTGCGCGGTGATGGTGGCTCCCACCGTGGCCGGGGCTTCGCTGACGAAGTCGACCGCGTCGGCGGTGGTGATGTGTTCGAGAACCACCTTCAGGCCGGGGAAATCCCGCACGATGACGCGCAGGTGGCGGTCGATGAAGGCTTTCTCCCGGTCGAAGATGTCGATCTCGGAATCCGTGACCTCGCCGTGCACCAGCAATGGCAGGCCGTGCTTCTGCATGGCGGCCAGGGCGGGGTAGATGCGCTGGAGATCGGTGACGCCGGAGGCCGAATTGGTGGTGGCGCCGGCGGGATACAGTTTGGCCGCGTAGACGATGCCCGAGGCCTTGGCCGCCGCGATTTCCTCCGCGCTGGTGTTATCGGTCAGATACAGCACCAGCAGGGGCTCGAAGCGGCGCGCGCAAGGTTGCAGGGCGGCCAGAATGCGTTCGCGATAGGCCTGCGCCTGTGCGGTGGTGGTCACCGGCGGGGTCAGGTTCGGCATGACGATGACACGGCCGCAGTAGCGTGCCAGATCCGCCACCGTATCGCGCAGGGCTGCGCCATCGCGCAGATGCACGTGCCAGTCGTCGGGACGGGTGATGCGCAGTTCGGTGCTGAGGGACTCGGTCATGGCGGGTATCGGGTCTTAATAAAGCGCGAATGCTACAGCAATCAATGCCCTGTTTAAAGCTCGCGGCCTGTCGGCCGATAGTGCAGAAACCGGTGGGAAAACGGCTCGGAGAACGCAGGTTGTTCCCGCCATTCAGTTTTTCCGGTGCCGCGCCGCTCTGGCTGTTTGTCGGGCCTCTACCCCGGGCCACCCGCGCGGCGGGGCAGATGGGCGTTCGCTCCTCCCGGTTTCCGGTATCGACAGGCTTTGAATCATGCGCCCAGGTCCAGTGCTCAAACTCGCGTTCAGCTTATGGTTCGCCGTGCCCGCCGGCGCGGCCGCGATGACCTACGCGCCCTCGCTGGAGTCCGCCGATTGGCAGGTGCAGCAGACCCGGTTCAGCTGTCGCCTGCGCCAGCCCATCCCGCTTTATGGCGACGCGGTTTTCGAGGCGCGGGCGGGCGGCAGCCAGCGTTTCTTTCTGGAGCCGAAGAAAAACCCGATGGATGCGGGCTTTGCCAGCCTCACCGCCAAGGCTCCGTTCTGGAATCCGGATCTGCCATCGATGGCGCTGGGGCCGGTGCCCGTGACCAACGGCAAGCGGCCGGTGCAACTGGATGACGAGTTGACCCGCCAACTGCTGAAGGCACTTGGCGCCGGACTGGCGCTGGAGCTGGAGCGGCCGTCGCGCGGCGATCCCGAAATCACGGTTCGGGTCGGTTTGCTGCCCGTTCGCTTTCGCCATGCCTACGACAAATATCGCGATTGCACAGGAAAGCTGCCGACGCAAACCCGGCAGCAATTGTCGACCGCCGTGCTGGTGTTCGAGCGCGAGCAGACCGAACTCAATGACGAAACCCGCGGCAAGCTGGATCCGTTGATCCGGCAGGCGAGGGATTCGGCCAAACCGGCGCTGGTCATCGATGCGGTCAGCTCCGAGACGCCGCGGCGTTTGGAGAATGTGCGCCTGGCCCGCGAGCGTGCGACGCAGATCAGCGAATATTTGACCGGCCACGGCATCGCGCAGCAGCATATCCGCAGCAATTATCGCGGCGAGCGCGATACCAGGCGCCAGGCGTTGGTGACGGTGCGTTTACACCTTCCCGACGACGAAGACGAATAAGAGCGAATGAAAATAAACAGGCGGGATGCGCGACCGGTCAAACACCGGTCGCGGCGATGGCGTCGAGCACATATTGCGGCAGCGCGAAGCTGGCCGCGTGCAGCGCCGGATTGTAGTAGCGCGTTTTGATCCGGCTTGCGGTGAAGCGTTCGGCGATGGCGACCGGATCGAGAAAGCGGTACAGCGGCTCGGAGCTGGCCCACGCGAGCGTAAGTACGCCACCCACGTAGGTCGGCACCGCGGCACTGAAAAAGTGACGATCCGAAAAGTAAGGCGACAGGCGCTGATACGTGGTGGTCACTTCCTCGGGTTGCATGAACGCCGAGCCGTTCTGCGCGACGAAAATTCCGCCCGGCTTCAGGCTGCGCGCGACGCCCTCATAAAAGCGGCTGCTGAACAGCACCTCGCCCGGTCCCACCGGATCGGTGCAGTCGGACATGATCACGTCGAAGCGACGTTCGGTTTCGCAAACGAAATCGATGCCGTCGCCAATCACGATTTCCGCTTTGGGATGCTCGAACGCTCCCTGCGAATGCTGCGGCAGGAATTGTTTGCACAGATCGATGACCGCTCTATCGATTTCGACCTGAACGACACGCTCCACTTCCGCATGCTTGACCACTTCGCGCAGCAGTCCGCCATCGCCGCCGCCGATGATGAGGACATCCTTCGGCGCGGGATGGGAAAACAACGGCACGTGCGCGAGCATTTCGTGATAAATGAATTCATCGCGCTCAGTGGTTTGCACAACGCCGTCGAGCGCCAGCACTCTGCCGAAATCTTCATTTTCGAAGATCAGCAAGTGCTGGTGTTCGGTTTTGCTCTCGAACAGGACGGTGCCGATGTCCAGCGTTTGCCCGTAACTGCGATACAGCGTTTCGCGAAAGGAATTACCGGGCATCGCTGTTTCCGCGCAGATATTCGTTCACGATCAGGCGTTCGGGTTTGAATGCCTTTTCGAAAATCGGAATAGCCCGCTGCGGTTCGGAATCGCCGCACATGAACAGATCGAAGGCCGCGTAATTGCGCTCCGGCCAGGTGTGCACGCTGATATGCGATTCAGCCAGCACAGCAACGCCGGAAATGCCGCCATTCGGAGTGAAATGGTGCATGTGAATGTGCAGCAGCGTTGCGCAACAATCGCGTACGGCGTCGCGGAAAGCCTGTTCCATTCGAGAAATGTCATCGAGGTGGGAAGCGCCCCACATGTCGATGATCAGATGGGTGCCCGCAAATGTGATGCCGTTGCGAACGATGAAATGATCTTTGTTCTCTTCAGATGAGGAGTACGAATCATATTGCGCGGACATTGCCCGCAGGGTTGACGTAGTGTTTCTTGCATTCATTTAACATAAATCCTCCGCCAGGGGCGCAAAGTGGCGCCATTTATACCTGTTTTGAATGAAATAGCAACTCTGTACCGCACGTAAAAGATTTTTTCTGGCGAGTGTTGCCTGTTTTTTGCCCATGTCTTGCAAGCTGTCTGAGTCGTCGCAGGAGGATATTTATGCGCGCAATGATATTGGAGCGGCAGCGGCAACCGCTGGTGATGCGTGATGTAGCGCTGCCTCGGCCCGGTGCTGGCGAAGTGCAATTGCAGGTGCTCGCCTGCGGTATTTGCCGCACCGATTTGCATGTTGTCGATGGTGAATTGTCCGAGCCGAAGTTACCGTTGATTCCCGGGCATCAGATTATCGGTCGCGTAACTGCCTTGGGAGAAAACGTCACGCGCTGGCGCGTGGGCGAGCGCATCGGCGTGCCCTGGCTGGGCGGTAGTTGCGGGCATTGCGGATTTTGCCGCGGCCATCGGGAAAACCTCTGCGACTGGGCCAGGTATACCGGTTATCAGCGCAACGGCGGCTTCGCCGAATATACATTGGCCGCCGCTGATTATTGTTTTCCGATCCCCGAAATGTTTGGCGATGAGCAGGCGGCGCCTTTGCTGTGCGCGGGATTGATCGGGTATCGCGCGTATCGGATGGCCGCGGAGGCGGGAGCTCTCGATGAGGTGCCGATACTTGGTCTGTACGGTTTCGGCGCGGCCGCGCATATTCTGATTCAGGTTGCGCGCCACGAGGGGCGCCGGGTATTTGCCTTCACGCGCGCCGGCGATGAGGCCGCGCAGCGTTTTGCGTTGAGCCTTGGCGCCGAATGGGCCGGGGATTCCGGCCAGGCGCCGCCCGCCTTGCTGGATGCCGCGATTATCTTTGCGCCGGCGGGTGAACTGGTGCCGCAGGCATTGCGTACTGTGCGCAAGGGCGGCAGGGTCGTGTGCGCGGGCATTCATATGAGTGAGATACCCGCGTTTTCCTACGATTTGTTGTGGGGGGAGCGCAGTCTCTGTTCGGTTGCGAACCTGACTCGACACGACGGGGAAGCGTTTTTGCCGCTGGCCGCCGCGTTGCCGATCGCGACGAAAGTCCATATTTATCCGTTGGCGCAGGTGAATCAGGCGCTCGACGACCTGCGCGCCGGTCGTTTCACAGGCGCAGCTGTTGTTGTGCCATGACGCGGCGCTGGCCGAGCAATGGAATGCTGTGTACGCGATTGCGGCCGGCGTCCTTGGCTTCGTATAACGCGGCATCCGCGGTCGCGAGCAATTGGGCCGCGGGCTGCTCCACCGTGGGAATCGTGGTGCTGACGCCGATGCTGACGGTCACCCGGTACTGTCCGCTGTCATGCGCGATAGTCAATTTTTCGACGGCGACGCGCAGTCCTTCGGCAACCGCGAGGGCTTTGCTCTGGTTGGTGTCGGGCAGCAATACGATGAATTCCTCGCCGCCGTAGCGCGCCACGAGTTCTCCGGAGCGCTTGAAGTGGCGTTGCAATTCGGCGGCGATGGCCTGCAGGCATTGATCGCCGGCGAGATGCCCGGCGCTGTCGTTCAGTCGCTTGAAGTGGTCGGCATCGATCATCAGCACGGAAAGCGGCAGGCCCTGGCGCGCGCAGCGACGCCACTCGCGATCGAACTGTTGTTCGAAATGCATGCGGTTGTAGACCTGAGTCAGTCCATCGGTGATGGAAAGTTCCTTGAGCGCTTCGTTGGCGCGCTGCAGCGCCGATTGTGCGACCTCCAGCTTGTGGTTTTTATCGCGCAGCTCGTGGGTGCGCAGTTCCACTTCTTCCTGAAGATGCGCGGAAAGACGAGCGGCCAATTGATAGGCGCCGCCAAATTTCACCGTGTAAATCCAGCTGTGCACCGCGATGAGAAAAGCCATGGCATACGGGCTGGCCAGTTCGGTGATGCCGTTGTAGTAATACCGGTAGAAATCGAACGGTGTGCTGGCCAGAACGGGCAGCGTCGAAAGCAGGGCGAGCAGCGCAAAGCGGCGCTTCTGTTGCATCGCCAGGATGACAAGCACCAGCGCCGCGATCAGCTGCGCGCAGCACGCCACCGCCAGTGCACCGGTCAGGGGGATGAAGCGCGCGGTGGGCAGGAGAATGAAGATCAGGCTGAACAGCGTTGCCGCGCCGATGTTCAAGGCGATGAAGCGGCGAGGCAGGGCCAGGGCGAATGTGCGCCAGTGCAGCATGACCAGGGCGGCGGGCAGCCAGGCGACGGAGCAATACGCGATGGTGTACTGCCAGCGTTGGGGCCAGCGGCTCTGCGGCGGGGCCAGCGCCTCGAAGACTCCCGAACTGGAGGCAATCAGCGCGCCGATTGCCACGCAAACCAAGGCCAGCCAGGGGGTGGCTCGTTCGCTGTTTTGCGACCCGAGCACCAGTGCCCCCAAGGCCAGAAAGAGCAGCAGGCCAACCACGACGGTGCTTTTGGTCTGATGCACCGTTTGCTCGTGGAGTTGCATCTGTGTCTGGCCGAGCGTCACCGGGCCGCAAATTCCTCCGGCGTAATAGTGATGATTCGACTGTTGGACGAGCAGGTGATACAGGCCCGCTTCGAGCTGGGGCAAGGGCAGGACGGTATCGCTGCCGGAGGTGATTTCCGTGGCCGCCGAACGTGCCGGTAAACCGCGGTTCAGCAGCGGCGTCGCGGCGGCGGCTCCATCCCTGAAGAAATAAAAAGTACTGGCGCCGCACAGGCGTTGAAAGCGCAGGGCCGCGGGCTCCGACATGGGATGATTCAGCCGGATCTGGAGCCAGTAGGTCCCGATTCCGTCGGACAGGCCCCATCCTTCCTTGGTTTGCCAGGAGCCAGGTACTTCTATGGAGTGGGCTTGTCCGGCAATTGCCGCCAGTTCACTGGGCTCGACCCAGAGGTTCGGGAAAAAACGCCAGTTGCCTTGCAGGGAGATGGGTTCGGCGGGCAGGGTTTCGTCGTCGAACACATTGTTCAGGATGATCGCGCCATCGATGGCGGCGGGAGCCGCGAAGACACAGCTTGTGGCAAGCAGCAAGGCCAGTAGACGAATCAAAAACACGCTCCGCTCCTTCAGAATTTCCCAGTCTTGCGCCGGGTTTGATGCGTGTCTGACCTGATTTCGGTCCACTTCCGGTGCTTTCGCAGGTTCGTGGTCTCACACTTCGCTTATCCGCGATCCTTTCTTATTCGTGATAAGGCGGTGGGAGATCCGTGAGATGAGCACCCCGGTGCCAGGGGAAAGTATCAAGCCGGTGCGTTACTTTACCAATATCGTTTGGCTATTTCGTTTCCGGAAGCCGCCCGATGCGGGGAATTACTAGCGCCCGGGCGCTGGGCCGCCCGTGTTCAGGCTGCGTCGATTCCGGGAGATGGGTGCGGAAATTGTTCCCTCAGTGTCTGGGCCAACAATCTGCAGGCGTCCATGGCCGTGAAGATGCCGGCCAGTTCTCCATCCTTGAGTACCAGCGCGGAGCCCAGGCGTTTCTCCGCCATCGCGTCGAGCACGCGGTCAAGAGGATCGGAGATGTCGACGAAATAAGGCTGTTGGGTGCAGAGATCGCCCACGGTCAGCTCGGTTTCCTCCCGCAGCGGATGCCCGGGAATGGTTGCGCGTTCGAGATCCCGCTCCGAGATGACACCGATGACATCGCCCTCTTCGAGGACCGGCAAGTGTCGGATGTCGTGTTCTTCCATCATGTTGCGTGCGAGCGCCAGGGCCGAACTGGCTTCGATATGGTAGGGGAAGGGGGTCATGACGGCGACCATCTGTGGAATGTGGCGCATAAAAGCCATCCTCCCGATGCAGGCCCTCCATTCATAACACAGGCGCATGCGGAGTGCAGTACAACTGCCAACTTGAATGGAGGTTTTGGATCCGAATTCGATTGGAGCGGGCGAAGGGAATCGAACCCTCGTCTTTAGCTTGGGAAGCTAAGGTAATGCCATTATACGACGCCCGCGCGGAGCCATTTATTCAAAAGCCATCCCATCGCTGATCCTGGGGGCGATGACTCCAAGAGTGCGCCGGAATCCTAGCAAAATATGCAAACACCAACAACGATTTGCTCGTGGAGGTGCAATCGGTCTGCCGGTCGGAGTTATCGAGTTCTCCCATGGTCGGAAAAAGCCCTCGTCTTTGATATGTGTGGTGTTCGGCTGTTTGCGCTGAGCAGCATGCCGATCTCCACTTTCTTTAACGACACGTTTTCATCAATTTTAGGTCGGAGTTTTTTCCGTTTGACCTTTGGCGGGAGCGGTGGTCGTGGAAATCCTGGCTTGAGTCTGAAGGTTTTCCAACAGGAACTCCGTTTCTGTTGCGGTGTAATCTTTTGCGTTGAGGCGCCTGCGCACACTGTCGAGCAGCCATTGCGCCTCCAGCAAAAAAAGCCGCCATTTGCTGATCTGGCAAAGACCTTTCTGGTCCACGTAATGATTGAGGATATCGGAAACCGGCGCGAACCATCCATTGCGTCGGCTCAGTTGCGTCAGCAGATGTTTTGTTTTCGGATTGACACCGTTTTTATCAACGAATCCCTTGCCCAAATGGGTGCTGATAATACAAATGCCGCCCTCGCTTTCAAGTTTCTCCTGGTTTTTGGGATTCAGCAGGGCGTTGAATTCTTCGACGTTATCCGCATCGCAGGTCAGGAACCAGCGGTTGATCCAGGGGGTGGCTGCCGACTTGTAGACCAGGGGTTGCTTCAGGTTCAGCAGGTTGACGTCGCTGAACGTGAAGCTGCGCATGTGCTTGATGTGTTGCTTCGCGAGGTCACCCCAGAAATAGGGGGATTTGTAATCGTGCCCCTGAAAATAATCGGCGGGCTCCTTGTTCAGCCGGGTGTAGATGGCGCGCCAAAGGCGCGATGAAAAACGCGCCGCGCCCCAGTAAAGATTGTCCCGGTTATGGCTGTGCGCCGCGTAGATACTGGGCGGCTCGCCAAACGTTTCGCGATAAATGTCGAGTGATCGTTCGACGTGAAGTCTGATGCTGCTTTCCATTGAGGCACCATGGAATCCGATTTCGAAGCCCCGCCGCGCAAGCTCCTGCATATAGGCGGCGTAAGTCGCATTTTGCAGCGTGTCGGATCCCAGGAAGCTGCTTTTTCCGTCGAAGTCCAGGCTCCAAACGGTTTTTGTGGTTTTCAGGTTGAGATCTGTAAAAAGGTCGTATAGCGGCCTGATCGAATTGAGCGTGGCTACATCCGTGTCGTCAAAAATGGAAAACGCAAAGCGCTTGCCTTCGGGAAAAGTCATCGTTGTCATAGCGGTCCCAGGTTTCCTGCCGCATCGGCGTAACCGCGCGTGATATATGAATCCTTGAACAGGCGTGTGTAGGTTTCGGTTTTATCCCCGCTCCAGAATCCGACGTGCACGGTTGGCGGGATTGGCAAAAACGCGGTTCTCCTGGCGGCCCGGCCCAACCAGTCGGCACCGGATATCAGTATGAAATCCACGTCGGCGGAATTTCCGAGCGACAAAATAAAGTTCATGACATTGGACGCTTCGTCCGGTGCTTCCAGATCCCAGAGCGCATCAATAACGTTCAGGGTTTTAAAGCCGCGTAGCGGCCCGTGAGTGTAGTCATTGACGGCGTAGATGACCCAGGATCGGACCTCGCCTTGTTTGCTATGAATTGCCTTGCGCCAGTTTTTCTCGGCGGGAAACATCCAGTTCAAATAATCCGCGCGGCGAGCATGCGTCAACACAAATCGATTTCGCACTTTTTCCCAAAGTTGGTCCACCGATTCATCAAAGGTATTCACTTGCTGGAAGTCGAGCTTTCGGCCCGAGGCTATTTTGCCGGAAATTCCAAAGCACCCTTTATAGGTTTTGATTGCCACGCTACAGGGCAGAGCCAAGGCGCGGGCCCAGAATTGCGCGTGTTTCTTCATGGGCTTGGGCAGGAAACGCTCGATGCGATCTGGAGAAAATAACCGGTTGAGTCGTTCCGGTTTGGCGACGTGAATGCTCTCCTTGATCATGCCGGGGTAGATCCAGCGATTTGCCTGAAAAGCTTTCAGCGATGCGTCGACCACCACCACCGCGGAAAGAACTGGCAGGGCTTCGTTCATGCAGGCCACCAGCTTCTTGCCGACGCCGCCGCCTCTCAGGCCAGGAAGCACATGAAATCCGCTCAGCCAGTAGGCTGGGATTTCTTGGCCCTCACACCACAAGTCGTATCGAGTCGATGTCAGGTGCCCGACAATGACGCCATTTTCGAGAGCGATGACGGTCGGACCGGCGTAGGAGCGGGGATTGGCCGGCGCGGTGTTTTCCGAGGAGCTGGAGGATGCGCCGAACACTTTTTCGTTGAAGACACGCAGCAGCTCGGCGTCTCGATTGCTATCGTAAATCCTGACTTCCATCGGCTTTTCCTTACAGGCAAACGCCCAGGGGACCGTGGGCTTGCTCTCGTCCCATATTCTTATCGAAACATTAAGGAACCTCTGAAAAACGACTGCGCTTGCCGATGCTGCGTTAAAGATGAGCTCAAAATCCTCATTGATTGACGTATAAACTGCGGTTTTTCGCTCATTGTTGCCTTGCCTCGGCTGCACTCGCTACGTTTTTCAGCGGTTCCTTAAAGCGTTTTTACAGGTGTGTTGATCGCAGGGTAAGGGTTCGGGCTCTGCTGGTTGCCAGTGCCAAGGTTCCTGGCAGGTGCGCGCCGATCGATTCCATAAGTCGCGCCGGTTGCGGTATGGTTGCGCCGGAGCGGTCTGATTGTAGCTGTATAGCCTACATGATATCGCAATGACTATGAAGGTTCCCGACAGCTGCCGGTTCCGATCAGGCATGCCATTGCATGCGCAGGCACGGTCATCGGGGAGGCATAAAAATGCGTGGGTGTGATGATAATGACCAGATTGGAGATTTCTCCTTTCGCCGGTAATGGGCGTCGTATCGCGGCCATTGTCGGCGCTTCTTCCGGCAACCTGGTGGAATGGTACGACTTCTATATTTATGCGTTCTGCGCGCTCTATTTTGCGCCCTCATTTTTTCCTAACGGCAATGCGACTGCGCAGCTTTTGAACACGGCGGGGATCTTCGCCGCCGGTTTCTTGATGCGGCCGGTGGGTGGATGGTCGTTCGGACGTATCGCGGACCGGCATGGCCGGCGCACGTCGATGCTGATATCGGTTCTTATGATGTGCGGGGGATCTTTGCTGATTGCTGTCCTGCCGACCTACGCTGCCATCGGCACATGGGCTCCTATATTGCTTCTGGCCGCCAGATTATTGCAGGGGCTCTCGGTGGGCGGAGAATACGGCACCAGCGCCACATATATGAGCGAAGTCGCGGTGCGGGGGCGGCGCGGATTCCTGGCATCCTTTCAGTACGTGACCCTGATCGGCGGGCAGTTGCTGGCTCTGCTCACGGTCGTTGTCATACAGGCCTTTCTGAGCGAGGAAGAGTTGCGCTCCTGGGGATGGCGTGTGCCTTTCGTAATGGGAGCGATGACAGCCCTGATCGCACTTTATCTGCGCCGGTCGTTGGCGGAGACCGCCAGCGAAGAAAATCAAAATTCCAGGAGCGCGGGAACCTTCAGGGAGCTGTTCAAATATCGCCGGGCATTTTTGACGGTGTTGGGCTTTACCGCGGGCGGCTCGCTCGCGTTCTACACATTCACCACCTATATGCAGAAGTATCTCGTCAATACCGCAGGGTTGCCGGCCAAGAACGCGAGCGCGGTAATGACCTGCGCACTGGTTTCATACATGCTTATGCAGCCGCTTTTCGGTGCGCTTTCCGATCGCATCGGGCGGCGTACCTCGATGCGTTTGTTTGCCGGGCTGGTGGTGGTGGCGACCGTCCCTATTCTGCATGCGTTACGCGGAGTCACGAGCCCGTACGCGGCATTTGGCTTGATCGCTGTGGCATTGCTGATCGTGAGTTTTTACACCTCGATCAGCGGGCTGATCAAAGCGGAGTTATTTCCTTCCGAAGTCAGGGCTCTTGGCGTAGGTTTCTCGTATGCGGTGGGAAATGCGCTTTTCGGCGGCTCTGCCGAATATATCGCACTCTGGTTAAAATCCATTGGTGCGGAAACCACGTTCTTCTGGTACGTGACAGCCGTTTGTGCGGTAGCATTTTATGTGGCCATGCGTATGCCCGTGCCGGAAAAGCAAGGGTATTTGCGCGATTGAAGCGCGCGTAAAAATTAATGAATTGAAAGATTGTTATCGATAAATGGTGCGAGAGTTTTTAGTCTCTAGATAAATCATGGAAAATAGGTTCTATCAAGGGCGGATCGGATCAAAAAAATCTTTCTTCGCGGTCGGAAGAGTTTTTCTTTGTTCGGGTCAGTTGCCTCAGAAGTTGAAGAGGCCAGGCTTAGCCATCGTAGTTGCGAATTATTTCTGCTAGGTCTGCGGGCGCAATGAAGACGTCGGCCTTGCCGGACTTATATTTCCTCAAAAGCCCGTGGGGTTCGGATAGGGCCAAGAGATCTGTTCGAGCCGTCTGGTATGAAACACCATGAGATGTTCGATGGCTTTTAATTGTGTACTCAGCCCCAGGATTCTTCAGCGCATTTCTAATCAGGCTCATCTGCCTGAAGTTGAGTGTCTTGTTTAAAGTTGAATGGCGCAGTGCATCTTCGACTTCGCGCTGTTGATTTGATTTTGCTGCGAGGTATTCGTGGAGGTCTCTGATCGCCTCTTTTATGACATCTAGCTGATGAACGATGAAGTAGGTCAAGTCATTATTATCTGTCTCGCTATAAAGATAAGCCTGCATGTATTTGGCGGGTGCCTTTTTAATGACTCTGGAGATGGAGATGTACTCCATAAGCCAGTATTTTTCCTTTGCCATCATCCAATAGAACAGGGCTCTAGCTGTCCTGCCATTCCCGTCGACAAAGGGGTGGTCGTAGCCAATCATGAAATGAACAATGATCGCCCGGATAATAGGCGGGATGTAGTCCTTGTCAGTCTCATCTTTTTTATTTGCAAAGTCGCAGAGGGCTTGAAGCCTGTCGGGAAGTTCTGATGCGGCAGGAGGTACGTAAACAGGAGTGCGATCATCGTCCTTCGAGAAGACGCAAATGTCATCCTTCGCAGTCCTAAATGCCCCTGCAATCTCGCCATCTTCCTCTGAAAGAGTTCCGTCAGTAACGGTTTTGTGTAGTTCAAACACAATGGATGGGGTTAGTTGCTCATCTTTTAGATCTTTAATGAGCATCATTGCCCGGTAGTTGTTGACGATCATTTTTTCAGAATGGTTCTGTGGTTGTCGGCCGGTTCTGATCAGTTCCTTTGCTACTCTCCTTGATGTTGATGCACCCTCCAATTGGCTTGAATTTATAGCTTCCTCCATTAATGAGTTGATGAGGTAAGCCTGCTTTAGCTGAGGGTTACTAATTCGTGGGTCACCTTGAATTGCTCCAGAGGCATTTTCGGTGATCCAGAGAATGTCCCGCATAACCGTTTCTGGCATGCAAAAGAAAAACGGCCCACCATCCTTGTCCTTGAGGTACGCGAGCTTGCGGCTTATCCCCTGTCTAGCGAATTGGATGGCCAGCCAGTAGAGGGCGGGAGTGTAGCCATGAGGCGGGTGGAGGTGTCGTAGTTTGTCCCAATGAAGGTAGCGACCTTTCTCGTCAACCGCTCCAATACGCCCTCCGGCTATCCGACCAATGTTTTCTCTAAGGTCTTCTGGACTCCATTGGCTAATTGTCTCGTTGAAGTCGGGGGGGGATTCTGGGATCTTCACTGGGTCGCAATTCCGTATCTACTAACTCTTGGGAAATTAGTATATGTCTCTTGTAGAGGGTCATCTACTAATTTATGAGAATTTAGTAGAAATATAATTTTATCATAAAAATCAATCTGTTGAATTCTGTCTCTGTCTTGTTTTAGCTTCAATTATGGGCTTGCTGGGAATTAGTACTAACTGTGTACTACTAACTCAGAGCCTGGAGGCGCGGCGCTGTGGCGCGATATAGCTTTTCTCTCATGAGGGTTTGTAATATTTACGGGCGATCGATGTGAGGAGTCTGCTTGTTGGATGGGCTCGTTAATAGCCAGGCCTCAAGTTCATAAGCCATTGAAGCGCACACCGATCCAGTGGCGAGCGTCGGGTGAGTCCGAGTTGCTTGCGGGCGGCGCGGAGTGTCTCGCCAAGTTCCTGGGGGTGGATGGTGGCCATAAAGCCTTCAATATTTCCCGATCGGGAAATTTGGTGTGTTGATCTAGTGATGTTCCGTTTTGCCGGTTGCTCGTGCCGATTAGCGGTCCTGATACACTCATTCCGCTCCCTCCAGTACCGCCAAGTGGAGGGGTGCCGGGACGGCGGGGCGGGGGCTTCTGTGCTTGCAGATGGCTGGGGGCATGTGGGGAGCAACCTGTCCAAATGATGAGCAGTTGTCCCCATCATGTCCCCACCGATCACTGGCTGTCCATACACCTCCCAGGACCGGACAAAACAGACAGGCACAAAAAAGCCCGGGATTTCCGGGCTTTTTTGCACTTGCTTGGACGTCCTAAGACGTCTTGTTGGGGCGGCGTCACTCGAAGTGCTTTATTAAGTTATTGTTTTAATTTTGAAAAACGTACCGAATTTTTCCTGATGCCCCCATTTTTTTCCTGAAGGCGCTCTCGCTATAAAGCTGAAATTGACCCCCTGTTCATCGATAAATTTTATTGTGAATTTAGGTTGGACCCTATTTAAATAAATCATGAAAAATAGGTTATATCAAGGGCGGGTGTACTGCGAAAAAATCTCTCGGCATAGTTAGTAAAGTTTTGCTCTTGCCATTAACAGCCTGTTGAAATTCCCACGAGCCAGCACCGCGAATACAATGCGCCGATAAGACATTGAGAATCAGGACATATCGATGCGCGGACCAGACATAAGCCAACCGAAATTATTCGTGACCAA